>Ga0247815_10003173_pt1 | contig 11886 bp, 13 predicted proteins | sample UWRJL194509B1_FD_181014 | JGI IMG/M metagenome (GOLD analysis project Ga0247815, IMG submission 181014) | Plant litter microbial communities from Arlington Agricultural Research Station in Wisconsin, United States - UWRJ-L194-509B-1 | ecosystem: Environmental > Terrestrial > Plant litter >... | reverse complement strand
GGCGGAGGGTGTGGTCTCGATGGGCGGCACACCTGTAGATAACACAGATTGGGTCAGGCTTTTGCGTGTTGCGTCCACGCGGGAGGCTCCGGCATCATCGGCGCCGCCTGCTTCGAAACCAAACGACACGTCGTTTGCGGCACCGTCTTCTCAGCCTTCTAATTCCAGCTCGACTACACGCTTCCAACCGCTCATTGCATACCTCAAGCAGCAACGTGCCAACGGCGTTGTTCAAGTTGCCTGGGAGGCTGTGAAGCTGAATGTCCCGGACCTTCGTGGTCGCTCAGGAGGGCAGGTCGGCCTCACGTCATTCTTGACGGAGGCTGAGGAAGAGGGCCTTGTTACCATTGGCGGTACCGTCTTTTCGGCCTGGGTTAGTCTTCGCTCATCGTAAGTGTCCCTTGTATTCTACCAGATGCTCGGCTGATTTCTCCTTGAGGCCCAATGCGGCGTCATCTGGCCTCGGAGGGACGACTTCGCTGCCCATGACGCAGCACGTTCCGCACACCCCGGCGCCGACTCCAGGACCTTCCAGCCATTCAAATCCAACTTTAACCGTCAAGAACGTACCTGGGGAGTTGAAGGTTTTTATTGAAATGCTTCAGGAGAAGCGTAGCCAAGGATTGCATCAGGTGTCATTCTCACAAGCAGGCACTGCTCTCAACGCCAAGATGAACGTCTCTGGCAAGCAGAAGGGGCGTCTCACAGGGCTTATTACCCTTGCAAAGGCGCATGGCCTCATCAATACTGGATATTCGGACCCTGGGGGTGATTGGATCGCTCTAAAGGGGGATTTTGCATATCGGTATGTCAAACATTTAGTTTTTGTGGCAGTAATCTGACATGCCCACCAGATTCGGCAAAGTTACAGCTGTAGCATCTGCCAAGGTTGTCCCTATTCGTTTCAAACCACTCGTTGAGATACTTCAAGCTAGACATGCTGCGGGCCTAACGACAGTTCTATGGACACAGTTGGCAGCCCCTCTTCAACACCTTCGCACCTCCAAAAGCTGGTTCAAGACCTTTATCATGGACGCAGTGTCAGCTCAAGTGGTTCAGATTGGGACAATGCCGGGCGCCGGTCAGGAATGGGCGAAGCTCATCCTCAAATCCCCTTTCGTGTACGCATAGCTCATGGCATGCACTAGTTTCTTTTGAGTATTGAATTCTCAACGTCTCGTGGACCTTTGTATACTACTCTGATCACCGCATACGCACACGTTTTGCTGCGTAGCAAAGTCCGATTAGACTTGTGTATCAAACTTTACCCTCCCCTTGCTCTATTTAACGACTGATACGCTGGCGTCGTGAGAAAGTACTTGAACTCGACTACTACAGAGAAATTTGCACAGGCAGATAAGCAGAGTTTGCTCTGGAAGTTGAATTCGCGACAATCGTTCCGCTTTATGGTGGCGGTACTAATACTTGAAACGTCCGAAGTGCCTTTACGCTCTAATTCTGCTCCCTCCAGCCATTGTCGCACAGTTCACTTTCTGATATGCGGCTCGATTTAATCGTGTTCTGGTTTTATGAGGTGTGGGAATGTGCACCAAAGTAAATAACCTGTTTAGGCTGGTCTTGTTGAATCCGGACAGAGACGCGATCTCGGTTCAAGCCACATTGCTTTCCCAACACCCATCAGCACCTTTCATCTTGCCCTTGTCACCTTGCCTTCTCAGACACTGCGACGCTCATGTTCGCTGACGAATTAGCGCTCTTGAACGAGTTTGAGCGCGAAGGCGACGACGGCCTGTTCAGTTCGCACCGGCATCAACTGGTCAACGCACCACTTCTCAAACTTGCCGCACTCCAGCATCGTCTCGATGATTTTCCCTCCCGCGGGCTTCTGGGAGTGAGCGATGGAGAACGCATTTACATCAACACAAACGCGCCAAACAGTGGCGTCGTTTGTGGCGTTCAAGTATGATCTCTTCGTCACGGATGTCGTGGAGGCTGTTGACACCTTAGTCCAGGGCTCTGGCAAAAGCCACACGCTGGCGTGCATCCTAGAAAATGCACTAATTTCAAGTTCACGCATTGGTGCGCTCCCCGAACCATTGGCCGCATTGGTGTGCGTGGTTTGCAGCTTGATGGTCGCCGGAGATGTTGACCGTATGATAGCTTTCATTTCGATCAACAGGAGTGTGGGCGCCCATGTGAGGCGGCCTTCCTAGCCTCCCCCGCTGTTACGCTGTCTGGTTTGATTTCAGTACCGAGGGTCACAGTCCTTTGTTCGTGCGTAGTTTCCGTCGTGAACCTGGCAGACCCTGACGTCATGAGCAGTCCGAGCAACCTAGTCCGTCGGACCCAGGCGTATTCGTCTTTAACAAATGTTCAAGTCGAGCCTCTGTTCTTATCAGAACAAGATCTAACTGTCGATCGCATGCTCTCGCTCATGGGCTGCGACAACCTCGAGGTTCTGCTCCCTTTATATTCTTCTTCAAGTCACCCATCCTGCTCACTCTCAAATCCCGTCAGGCCATTCCGCTCTACATGAATACTGTGCTGCGAATTATGCGTTCCATGGGCATCGATAGGTTTACATACAGCGGTGGGTTATTTGCATACCAATTCCCGCCGTAGAAAGTCTGACTTGGTCGCAACCAGAGTTCAAACGGCAGCTTGCTGCGGAACGGCTTCAAGGCAAACAAAATTCAATGCTGAAGTTGCGGTTAGATCTGCTCGACTCTTACCTCCGACCAGAGTCTCCAAACATCCGGTCGTACTTTGCGGTCGGCGAGATCGTTCTCGTGGACCTAACGGATCCGTTCCTGGATGGTGAGCTGCTATCGTCGCCGGACATTGTTAGTAAAGGCTTACGAGGAACCCGAGGCACGACCGCTGGGCTTCTGTTCGATATTGTTTTAGACTCATTTGTCGGCTGGCAAGCGGCGAGTGGCAAGATCGTCGGTACGATATCTCGTGTTTCCCACGCCTTCCACTCATACCTCTTGCGATAGTCCTAGATGAAGCCCACAAGTTCTTGACATCTAGCGAGTCTTCTCGTCTCAACCAGTCCTTAGCCAACACCATTCGCCTGCAACGACACCTCGCAACACGTGTTATTATTGCCACCCAGGAACCCACAGTTGTTCCTCGTACAATCCTCGACCTATCTACCTTCATCGTCTGCCATCGCTTCAGTTCGCCCTCGTGGTGCGAGCACCTCAGCAGACACGTCAACAGTGTGCAGTCTGGGGAGGAAGATGCTTGGTTCAAGCATGTGATGCTACTTGCGACTGGGGAGAGCATCGTCTTCTCGCCGACCACGCTGGTGAGCGTCAACCGGGACCACGAGATAGAGCTTCTTGGAGGAAGATATCTCAAGGTCAAGGTTCGACCGAGGTTGACGTGTGATGGTGGGAGGTCGCTTCTCGCGGTGGGCCAAGCAAGCAACACTCGCAGTGTCGTTGAAGCCGACACTTCAATTATCCAACCTACTCAAATGGTCACATCGGACAACTCGATGCTTCCATTAGGTTCAAATGTCGTTGATTTGGCAGAGCTCGCAGGTTCGTCCACGAGTTCTGCACTGCCTGTCCCGTTCTCAGCGCCGGTCACCGTGTCGTCAGCTACAACATCCACCATTTCCTCGCCTGTAACCACAAACTCCCGCTTTGATGGCCTCGTCGCATTTCTACGCGAGCAACAGGCCCGGGGCATCCATCAAGTAACCTGGTCAGACGTTGCGGAAAACGTCAGGTTACGCCACGCAGTGGATGGTACTCCACTTCGGGTGAGAGCTTTCCTTGGAGAGGCGGCAGAGGAGGGAATGGTGTCCGTTACTGGAGAGCCTGAGGACGGGACAGACTGGGTGTCCCTTCTGCCCGTTGCGCCGATTCCAACGACCGTCCCACCAACTACGGGCTCCGTACCATCACCGTTCTTGTCGTTGACATTGCCATTGGATTCAGTGTCCAATCCTCAGCCCGCACCGCTCATACCAACCGTCAGATTTCAGGCCCTCGTCGCTTTTTTGGAGCAGCAACGAGCAAACGGGGTTGTTCAAGTTCCTTTGTCTGTTGCTCAGGCCGCCGTTAATGACAGACAAGGACCATCCGAATCACAAAAACCGGCCCATTTTCTTGCGGACGCCATACAAGAAGGCATTGTCGTCGTGGATGCATGCATTACCCCAACATGGGTCGCACTGCCTCCCTCTTCAAGGTACCTATGTGTCCACTCATGTTGCATACCCACTCGTAGCTAACTTTCGGCCGGGCACAATAGCTCTACGTTTATGGTTCACAGCACAACACGCCCCGAATCTACAGCTGCTACCCTCTCGCCTTCCAGTCCGGACGTCATTGCTGCTGATGTCTCACCGCGCTTTCGCCCGCTCGTCGATTTTCTCCAACAGCAGCACGCTTCAGGGGCCCCTCGCGTCTCTTTAACGCTCATTGGAGAGGGAGTGAGCAGGCGCACTTCTGCAAACGGCAAGCAAATGAAAGCTAAGGCCTTCGTTAATGATGCGCTACGGTCGGGTGTCGTATTCTGTGGCGGCGTTGGGAAAGAGCGGTGGGTTGCTCTCCGAAACGAGCAAACCGACTTCATTACGTCGGCCACTGCACAATCATCTGTGACATCAACTTCAATCGTCGGCTACCCTCTGCCTCCATCAGAGCCAGCGATCCGGGATCCCGCCATAGAACCCCTCCCGACTTCTACTGCCACAACGAGACGAATCATCGCGCAGCCACTAGAGTCGCATCCACCCGCCGTTGTGTCTTGGTCACGATCGGAGTCGACATTGGCGCACGCATTCGCAGAGCTGCCCTCAGAAGTCACTATGCCTGATGACTTTCGATCGCTCGTGAATTTACTTCAAGCCCAGCATGCGGTGGGCCAAGCAGAAGTCCCATGGTCGGTTCTGGCGTCCAGTCTCTTTCATCTTCGCAACACAAAGAGTAGATTCACGCGGTTGATCAACGATGCTGTCGCTGCCGGTGTCGTTGAGACAGGTGGTCCGAGGGTCGCTCCCGCGGGATATACATGGGTAAAGCTCGCCACTCCGGCTGATCCAGAAGCCTCTACATCAGCCGCAGGTCCGACGTCGACCAAACCCGAGGAACTTGCTGCGCAACCTTCTATCACCGCTGTGCCTAGTCGCTTCAAACCGCTGGTTATTCAACTTCAAACCCGGCAGGCCTTGGGTCAGGCGAAGGTCAAGTCCTCCGTTCTGAGGACCAATCTTCAACACCTCTTTACCTCAAAAGTCTGGTTCAAGCAGCTGATAAATGATTCAATCAAGGCCGGAGTTATTGTGATGGGCGAGGTGGGGAACACCCAGCTCGAATGGGCAGAGCTCGTCCTTCCGTCTCACTTCGTGTACACAGAATAGTACGCAAGTGTTCGTTCTGGTCGATTTACTTGAAGAAATTTACCTGGAATCACTGTAATATATCTCAGGTGATGTGGGTACGAGTCCCCCGATATCACGATCTTAGTAGTCCATCAACTTGTCGTTACACCTACACTGATCCTTCTCATTACAGTATTATAGGCCAGCGACCAGAGCACTTAGAGGCTTGAGCCGCTTGCTGTATGAGTCCAATTTATTGCATAAGTATAGGAAAGGACCCACCCGCCACGCCGTGGACAGTACGTTAGTTCGGACCATTGATCGGAGTTTGTAAACGTGATGCCGAACACACGGTTTTTGCCGCAGCGGCACGATCGCGTTTCAGTTACTCTACACCCTTCGTGTGAAGTCATTAGGATATTTGAATGTATTCAAAATCAAATTGGGAATAAAAGCGCAGTATTTAATCCCAGAAACCACGAAAGAGCATGTTGATTTGCACTGGGACATCTCAACATCAAGAAGTATCGCCTGTTCTGGCGCAATCGTCCTTGCAGCTGTTGTCAAATAAGCTTAAATGATTTCAGCTAGTAGGCCATACCTGTTAGGCTATGTTCAGGTTAAGGCACCAGAGCCATTACACGCGTCCAGACTAAGAGGTGGTTGAGGTGGATCCCTTTGCGCCGACCGGTACATTTAAAGCGTCCCTCCGTTCTTTACCTTTGCCCATCATCACCTGCCCACAATGAACCTCCAGAGCGCGTCCGAGTACGAGCTCGCTTTTCTCGCCAATACGGGTCACGGCGTCTTGCTTGGCGAGCGACGAGACACATTACTAGATCATCAGCTAACCACCTCGCCACTGGTCACGTTCTCTGCGCTTGAGCAGCACCCGACCGCGTTCCCATCTCGTGCGCTCATTGGAACCACTGCCGGAGAGCGAATCTATATCAACACGAATGCACCCAGCAGCGGCGTCATCTGCGGCGTTCAAGTGCGTGTCTATTACAACCAGTCGTCGCTCTGTACTGACCGGTGTCCTCGCTCCAGGGCTCGGGCAAAAGCCATACAATATCCTCCATTCTGGAAAGCTGTCTCATCCCAGACCCTCGCGTTGGGCAGCTCCCCAAGCCGTTGGCCGTCCTCGTGTGCGTGCACGAGACAATCCGCTCCCTGAGCCACCTGAACACCAGTCCAAAGCTGTCACTTTAACGAGGAAGGCGCCGGCGGCCCTTGCGAGGCTGCGTATCTTTCGCAGCTCTCGACGAAACATCCGACACTGAGCGACGTGGTTCTACCGAAAGTGATCGTTCTTTGCTCGTGAGTGACCTTAGTCAGTGGGGGTTAGATATCATCGACGCCGACTCTCGTCAACTTCAGACCAAGCAATCTCACGCGTCGCCGTCGAGACTATGCGTCTCTCTCAGACGTTGAGGTGCATCCTTTGTATCTCGCCGAGCAAGATCTTATCGCGTCACGGATGTTGGCCATCATGGGTTGTGACAATCTGGAGGCAAGTCTTGCCCGTGGTCGTATTGAGTGTTACTTATGCCGCCTAGTCGATGCCGCCATACTTGCACTCTGCGCTTATGATCATCCGGAGCATGGGATCCGACTCGTTCTGTTACTCAGGTGCGTTCGCGATACACATCTAGCGGACAGGAGATTAAACGCAGTTCTAGAGTTCCGCAAGCGTATCGAAGAAGCGGAACTCAACCCAATGCAGCGTGCAATGGTCAAACTTCGGCTCGACTTGCTTGATGCTTACCTTCGTCCGGGCTCGACTGAGCTCAAATCCTACTTTGGTGCGGGCCAAATAGTGCTCGTCGATCTCACGGATCCCTTCCTTGACGGTATGCGTTTTTTCTAGAGTAAAAAGCGGGAACTAACCGCCAAAAGGTATCACTGCTTCCATTCTGTTTGACATTGCCCTCGGATCTTTCATGCAATGGGAAACCGAGACGGGCAAGCTATTTGGTGTGTCTCCTTCGCTCCTCGGCGCGCTTCGCTCATTCACTCCATTGCAAGTACTTGACGAAGCTCACAAGGTTCTTACTTCAAGCAATGCCGCTCGTCTCACGCGTTCGATTGCCAGCATCATTCGCCAACAGCGTCATCTTGCCACTCGTGTGGTCATCGCAACGCAAGAACCGACCGTGATACCAAGAACAGTGCTCGACCTCGCTTCCTTTGTTATGTGCCACCGTTCTCGTCGCCGGAATGGTGTCACCGCCTCGCAAGACATGTCAGTGCTGGTTCGGACCAGTGGCTTGAGGACGTGATGATGTTGGAGACGGGCGAAGCGCTCGTCTTCTCAGCCGCCAGTCTCGTCAGCATGCCGGGAGAGGAGAGCGGCACGAGGCTTCTAGGTCGAGATTGCCTTCGCGTTCGCGTGCGGCCAAGGCTTACGAGTGATAGCGGTGCATCGGTCATGGCAATTCGAACCTCCGAGCAGAACATCACCGTGACGGCGTTAGGCGCACTTCCACTCACGCCGACTGAATCGCCATCCGACACACCAGACACGAGCGCACATGACTTCCTACTATCCGGTGTCACCTCCACTGCGGAACATTCCGCCATTTCTCCCGCATCGTCTTCTTCGCACTCGCTCTCGGAATATTCAACACCGGTCCTTCAACATATCTCGCTTCCATCATTGTCACCTCCGCCTACTTTGATCAGCTTGTCACCACCGAATTTGCGGATGAACGCGACTTTCGCGTCAGAGCGTGCTGCTTGCTCGACTTGTAGTGACCCGATATCATCTGCTACGACGGCCGCGCCAAGTTCCAATGAACCTCTTGCACCGCCCCCAGATTTAACCTCCACAGCACTTCCCACTACTGCGACAAGCAGCTTGAATTCCTCGGTCTTATCGATTCCAGCTCCCCGCCGTGATCCTCTTACGCCAACTGTTCGCTTCCGTGCTTTGTTGACCTTCCTGGGGCAACAGAAGGCCACCGGTATCACCCAGGTTTCATACACAGTTGTCAAAGCGGAGATAAAGGACTTTCGGGGATCCTCTGGAGGTCAACAGGCTTTATTTCAATTTCTTGCGGACGCGTTCGAGGAAGGGCTGGTGCTGCTCGGAGGTCACCTGCCTCATCAATGGGTCTCACTCGTGCCACAGTATGTGTATATTATCTCATAACATCGACACATGTCCCGCTTACACTCATATCTGCAGGACACAAGCTCCTGCCATCCTTTCTGAAGTTAGCGTCTCAGCAGCCACAGGCAGCCTCATGCCTGCTCCCGCCCTCCCCGGCTCATCCGACCTTCTAATCGCCACCGCCGAAGTTCCTGTCCGGTTTCACGCGTTTCTAGAGTTTCTATGAAAACAACACGTGGCTGGAATATCTCGCGTGGGGCTCGCACCTATCGGAGAACATGTGAAGATACGCCGGTCTGAGACTGGGGAACAGTTAAGGGTCAAGCGATTTGTCGAAGACGCCCAGCGCTCCGGAATCATCACGTGTGGCGGCGTCGGCGACAAAATGTGGGCTGCTCTCACTGTTCCGATCCGATTCTAGGCTCTCGTCGACTTCCTACGCATGGAGGCGATTTACGGAGTCCGTCGCTGCTCGTGGACGTCTGTAGGCGAGCATGTCAAGAAGCTCTATTCGAGGGACAGCGACCAGATGCTTATTAGAGCATTTATTGAAGACGCTCATCAAGAGGGGTTGGTCTTGTTCGACGGCGACAACCCTTTGCACTGGTTCGAGCTGCGGTCGTGGTTGATATGAAACAATTCTAGTAGCTCCTGTGACTTTCTTGCCTTCTTGACACGCACATTTCTCTCACTGTACCAGAGCTGACCCGCCTCTCACCGCTTGTAATTCCAAGACTGTCGTCCATCTTTTGCTACCGTCGGCGATATGCGTGCAACCTGCATCTCGGCGCGACTTCACGAATGCAGGGAGTCAGATAGGACAATGCATGTCCGATGCCTCTGATTATAAAAGCGGTTATGCAGAATGAAACCACTCCCCCCACACCGTGACTTCCACGCGATGTTTCCAAATCATACAAGAGCCTCACAAACCACTCTCATCATCTGCTTCGCGACAGGTCTTGCAGAGCAGACACACCTGGTGCTGATTCCCACGGGGACAGCCTGCACCTCGTCACCGGCTCATCGCGACCAACTGCTGCAGCAGACATCAATACAACGACAGGAGACATTGATCGCGAGCCTTTGGTGAGTGACTTGCACGTTCTTATGTTCGTCCAACGCACTAGCTGATAATTCGCTGTCTCCTGGTTCAGGCCAAGCGCCGCCAACGCTCAACCTCGCCCCCGCCTCGCTCTCGCAACGATGCAGCTGCGCCACCACCGCCTCCTCCTGCAGTCTTGCCAGCCGACCGCAAGGGCAAAGGCCGCACTCCACCATTTGCTAAGACACCGCCGCGGGCGATGTCTCCAACAAATGACGACTCGGAGGACGAGCCTGAGCCCATGCCGCCAGTCTCTACAGAACCGGTTCATCGCCTCCCGATTGAGGCATCGATGGATGTGAGTGGTCTCTTGCATTTGACTACTCGGTGAAAGGGTTGCTTATTAATCTGCATCATCCGCATCATCTAGGTCGAAGGCAACGACGAGGCGGTGGAGCATGACGAGGACGGTCGCTGGGTTCTGCCCATTCCTACAAATGAGCTCAGCCGCAAGTTCCTCAACTCGGCACAACGCAAGGAGCTCGAGGACGCCTTCTGCTCGCCACTTGGGCAGGACTCGGACGAAGACGAAGAGGGTGACGCGACGCTAGGCCAGAGCACTCTGGAAGACGTGTTATCCGGCGAATTCAGCGCGGCTGACGACCAACGAGACGCACCACCGCTACCCGACTTCAAGTCGTATGTTGGTGATGCCGAGATGAGCGAGGTCCGGCGTCAGTACATGGAAGCCATCATGTACGACGTCTTGATGCACAAGGCGGATCTCATGTCCGAGGTGAGTGATGGATGCAACGCCACACCACAGCTTCTGACCACCCTTTTTGTAGGAACACAACAAGATGTGTTTCGAGTGCGACAAGTCCTTTGCGCGTGTGACGGCGTATCTTACGCATCGGTGAGTGTATGCGGGCCTCTGCATCATGTTTCGCTCAAACGACTGGGATGTCGATCTGTTGCAGCCGTAATTATCACGACGCCTGGGCGGTGCTCCTTCGCGAGAGCAAGATCGCGAAGGCAAAGGTTTGGGCCTGCGCAGAGTGACAAGTTCGTCTTTCTCACCCAAGCCAAATGACGCGCACCGTCGTTTGCCTGCACACCGACCCTCTGGGCGAGTTCTTGAAGCTCAAGCCAAGCCAGATAGTGTGTATCAATCATATCAGAGGGACGAAAAACAACTGCAGAGATGGTAGAACCACTGGAAAGGATGGCATAATCTTCGCTCCATGCTCCCAAACTCGTCAAACATACAAAACAAACAAACAAACAAAAACGAGGCAGAAAGTACCAAAAATACTATTAACTGGGAATTGAACCCAGGACCTACATGCCTCTTGGCGGCAAGCCGTTCACGGCGGGAAAACATCTGCGTAGTCGTCTCGCTCATGCCAAACAGATCCAAGGAGCTTCATGTCCTGATAAAAGAGACATAAAGTCTAATTAGCTATATTATCATGCTGTGAATCGTTGTTGAGAGCGTAGGATAAATGAATGAGCGCGGAGTACTGCATGCATAACTCGGCTAATCCCGGGCAATTTTTGACCCTCCCCTACTCGTCACACTGTGTCCCAACCTCTTTCAAGTGAGAAGACCTTGGAAGTATTATCACTTATATTGTCTCACGATGCTAATTGTCAAATTAATGCAAGAATGAGTCGAGAGAGGCCCTACAATCCCGCACCGCCGCGAACAGCCATAATTCCAGTCTTCCTACCCCAAACGCAAGCACAACAACCGGATATTCAACCAAAAGAATTAAGCTCAACCAGGAATTGAGCCCAATATCTGCTTTCCTGGTTTAGCAGGCTGCTTTCTTGATGGGAATTTGATGAGAAGTCGCCCAATGTCACCGCCTGTGATAATCATATCGTCCGTGCGGTGGAGAAATTGATCTCAAACGTCATTAGCATTTGTGAACCAGTTCTTTGATATTGTGTGGTCTTGCACATCTCAAAGTCAGTGGTTAAGCCGGCGAGGTCAGCCAGCGGGCGAATGGCGGAGGGGAGAGCACAATATGTAACACTGGAACCCGATATGCATCAGCGGCCCAATGGTCTAGTCGTATGATTCTCCCTTCGGGTTACACCTGTCTAATAAAGACATCGCATGGGAGAGGTCCCGGGTTCAATTCCCGGTTGAGCCCAAATTTTTCCTGTTCAATTTCCGGTTGTTGATGTTGCGTTTGGTGCAGGGAGGCTGGAATTATGGCTGTCCGCAGCGGCGGGCCGAGAGCCGAGACTGTACGGGCTCTCTCGGCTCATTCATGCATTCCCTTCACAAGCGGCTTCAAGAGGCAGTCTATGTGACGGTATTGTACATATATTCTCGCTGAAAAGAGGTTGGGGCACAATGTGGCGAGTAGGGGAGGACAAAAGATTCCCGGGATTAGCCGAGTCCGACGCGCG
>Ga0247815_10003172_pt1 | contig 11890 bp, 9 predicted proteins | sample UWRJL194509B1_FD_181014 | JGI IMG/M metagenome (GOLD analysis project Ga0247815, IMG submission 181014) | Plant litter microbial communities from Arlington Agricultural Research Station in Wisconsin, United States - UWRJ-L194-509B-1 | ecosystem: Environmental > Terrestrial > Plant litter >... | reverse complement strand
GAAGATGTAGCCTGAATAAACTGAGTTAAACCTTCTGATAATGACAAGATTTCATTCTTGTTGTAAGAGATGTTAAAAGATGGGGACCAGCTGAAGCGTTCAGTTCGCACAGCATCTGCATTAATAGCCAGTTCAAGCCCTTTATTATACATAGATGCAATGTTTAATTGTGGAGTACTTGGTAAACCAGCCGAAGGAACCTGAGGCACGTTATAGATCAAGCCATCAAGTGTGTTTTTGTAATATGCCGCTTCTACAGTAATCCTATCATTTAAAATTCCAAAATTAAAACCAAGGTCTAACTTTTTACTTTCTTCCCAACCAATCTGATCATTTCCCGTTTGATTAGGAACTAACGTTGAAGCACCATTATATAAGCCCGTTGAATAGAATGAATACGAAGCCAAATTCCCTAAGCCACTTGTATTACCAACAGTACCATACGATCCTCTGATTTTGAAACTTGTAAAGGTTTTATCAAGTCCAATTTTCGACCAGAATTTTTCTCTTGCAATTTCCCATCCTAGGGCAACACCATAGAACACACCTTTTTTATTATCAGCTCCAAAAGCCGAGTATTCATCCTGACGTACGTTAGCATTAACGTAATATTTCTTATCGTAATTATAAGTTAAACCGCTAAAAAAAGACACCAGATAATTTTCGCCCATGTTGGCAACATTTACAGCGGGGGTTGCATAACCAGCTGCAAATACATTAAATGCTGGATCGGATAAGGTTGTACGGGAAGCGCCAAACCCTAATGAAGTACTTCTCTGTTGTTCGTTACCCAACAAAAGTGAGAAATTATGTTTTTCTCCAAAAGTTTTATCTGCCTGGATAGTATTCGTTAATACCCAACGCTTATTCTTATTTAAACTTTCTGCAGCAGAACCACCAGAAGCAGCAGAACCTCCATTGATCGGGTTTGCAAAAGAATCATTATCTGAAAAGATATAATCTATACCATAAACAGATTTTGCATTTAACCAAGGTGTAATATTGGCTTGTAAATAAATATTCGATTGGATGTGATTGATCTCGTTATTGGAACGATCGAGATTTAAGACAGCAGCAGGATTATAAAAACCAACATCGGAACCAACATTTGCCCCTCTGCCAATCGTAGTCGCATTAAAAACACTATAACTTCCATCATTATTATAAGGAGAAACGTTTGGCGCAGTTACAATCGCTAAACGACCAAGACCGCCAGTTCCAAATGCTTCGCCTGCAAGAGAACCTGTAGAGGTCGCCGATAAATTTTCTTCATTTGAATAAGATATTTTACCACCAATAGTAAAAATTTTACCCTCCCGGTGATCAACTTTAAACAAGCCTGCTTTCCTGGTGTAATCATTATTTACTACAATACCCTGTTGTTTGGTATAACTTCCAGACATATAGTAATTGGTGGATTCGGTTCCACCAGAAATACTTACCGAATTATTATGCGAATAGCCTGTTCTATAAATATAATCATACCAATTTGTGTTAATTACATTCCCAGCGGCATCATTCGACAAAGCAAAATATCTTCTGTTAGCTGGGTTTGCATTTGTGTTATCGAAAGTTCCTGCATTTCTTAAACCTTCGTTTTTTAAATCTGTATACTGATATGCATCCAAAAGTTCAGGTAAACCCCTGGCTTTGGTAGAACCTACCCACGAATCGTATGAAACAACAGCTTTACCAGGCTTGCCTTTTTTAGTGGTAATAACAATTACACCATTTGCACCGCGGCTACCATAAATAGCTGAAGCTGCAGCATCTTTTAAAACCTCGAGTCGCTCAATATCATTAGGATTAATACTTGATAGTGCATTACCTGGTGCACTTGTTCCACTTACATCACCTGTATAAGTAGCTACACCATCAACAATTATTAAAGGATAAGAACTTAATGAAATTGAATTTGTACCACGGATACGGATTACTGGAGGATTATTTAAAACTCCATTTGGGATAGTTATCTGAACACCCGCAGCCTTACCACCCAAAGCCTGGTCAAAGCTTTGAACTGGTTTATTTTCTAGTTGCTTCCCAGTAATGGTTGAGATTGAACCAATATTATCTGCTTTTCTTAAAGTTGTATAGCCTGTAACAACAACATCAGTTAATGAATTACTTTCTTCTTCAAGCTGTGCGTTTAACGTAGCGCCTTTTAAAGGGAGTGTTTTACCAGCATAACCGATAAACCTAAAGGTAAGTGAAGTTGTGTTACTGGGTACGGAAATGGAATATACACCATCTGCCCCAGTTTGAGCCGCAATTCTAACTCCTGGAACAGTTACTGAAACACCAGGTATTGGAAGTCCATCTTTCTCGGCTGTAACTTTTCCGGTAATCGTTTTTTGCTGTGCCCGAACTGAAAAGCTCAGCACAACAAGAAGAAACAAAACTAGTAGTTTTTCTTTCATACGTTTAATTTTAGGTTATTGATTAATTATTTATTGAGGAAAATTGTATTCTAGCACAAAATAAACCCATCAAATTACCTAAGCAAGCCCTAAGACTCACTAAACACATGAAAAACCCCCCTATCTGATTTAAAAAACACCTATAAACAAAAAAATATCACATATATATGCAGAAAACTAGTTAAATTCTCTTCAAAATATGTAATATTTGGCTAAAAATAGATTTTTTTTGGTTTGGTTTTCTAAAAAAACAAAAAATAAACTTAAAAAAAGAATAAAATATAAAATTTAACTAAAAAAATATCTAATTATTAGTGATAGAATCAAAAATAAAAGAAACAACACCCACAACAAAACCAAAAAGACAAAAAATAAATGCAAAACTTAACATCAAACATCATTTAATCAAAAAATAACAACTAATAAAAGCGAAATAACCTATCATAATATTTATTATTTCCAATTTGTAGTAATATTATATAGTTTTCTTACTTTTAGTTGTAAAAAAAGCAGAAAAATGACCTCAGGAAAAAAAATTATCGGCCTAATTATCTTAATTGCAGTTTTAATAATTGCAGGAATAGCATACTACCGCTACTTTTTTGTTTTCGGAGAAGGCGTAAAAGCAGGAGAACTTAACTATGTAGTAAAAAAAGGCTATATGTTTAAAACATATGAAGGCAAACTGATTCAAAGCGGCATAAAATCAAGACAGACTGGAACATTACAGAATAACGAATTCGAGTTTTCTATCGGCAGTAAAGAAATTGCAGAAAAGATGATGGCCAATAGTGGCAAATTTTACGAGTTACATTATAAAGAATACAAAAATACTTTACCATGGAGAGGTTTCACAGTATATGTTGTAGATAGTGTAATTTCTGTTAAAGATTTACCGCAATAGTCATTTCTTTCTCTTCGAAATACAATTCATTAGTAGAAAATATAAATTATCCAGGCAAAAAAAATCCGGACGCGATTAAACGATCCGGATTACTCATAATATATTTGGTTTGTTGTTTCTTTATTAGCCAAGCTTTCTGCTTTGGTGTTTAAGCCATTAGCTTAATATTTCTCTCGCTATTACAATCTTCTGAATTTCGGACGTACCCTCGCCTATTGTACATAACTTACTATCGCGATAGAACTTTTCTACAGGGAAGTCTTTTGTATATCCATAACCTCCAAAAATCTGCACGGCCTCGGTCGATACCTTTACAGCTACTTCAGATGAAAAGTATTTTGCCATTGCCGATTCCTTTGTCATAGGTAAATGCCTGTTTTTTAAATCTGCTGCCTGGCGAATCAATAAATCTGCCGCCTCAATTTCCGTTGCCATATCAGCAAGCTTAAAACTAATAGCCTGAAAACTCGAAATCGGTTGCCCAAATTGCTGACGTTGTTTGGAGTATGACACCGCAGCATCAAAAGCACCCTTTGCAATTCCTAAACCCAAAGCTGCGATAGAAATCCTTCCACCATCTAAAACTTTCATCGCCTGTTTAAAACCTTCACCAACGTTACCAAGCAAATTCGCTTTAGGTACACGGCAGTTATCAAAAATCATTTCAGTAGTTTCTGATGCACGCATACCTAATTTATTTTCTTTTTTCCCTGCAGAAAAACCAGGTGTACCACGCTCTACAACTATTGCTGAAATTCCTTTCGAACTCCCCTGCTCGCCAGTACGAACCATAACTACTGCAATATCTCCACTTTTGCCATGAGTGATCCAGTTTTTTGATCCATTAATAATATAGTCATCACCATCTTCAACTGCAGTTGTCATCATTCTTAAAGCATCAGAACCTGTATTTGCCTCTGTTAAACCCCAAGCCCCAATCCATTCTGCTGTTGCAAGTTTTGGTAACCATTTCTGTTTTTGTTCTTCATTACCAAAAGCTAAAATGTGCCCAGTACAAAGTGAGTTATGTGCAGCAAGCGATAAACCTATCGAACCACAAACTCTAGAAACTTCAACAATAACATCAACATATTCCTGATAACCCAAACCCGAGCCACCATACTCTTCAGGCACCAACACGCCCATTAAACCCAAATCCCCTAATTGCTTAAACAACTCCACAGGAAAAATCTGTGCCTCATCCCATTCCATTATATTCGGACGAATGTGCTTTTCGGCAAAATCCCGAACCATTGCCTTAACATTTACCTGCGTTTCAGTTTCTGAAAAATTATAGCTTACGCTCATTAATTTATATTTTTTATGTAGTTAGTTGCGGCAATGATAAACATTTATTTCATAGTTGTTTACCATTAAATATTTGTGCAATTGCAGAATGAAATGGTATTTGGTTCAATTAGTTTATACATTAATTTTAAACCCCCCAAAAGATATCAAAAAAAATAAATATTTTTTTTATTGCCTTAATGCTACAATTTAGCATTAAACTGCTTTTCATACTAATAAGTAAGATATGGAGCAATTTTCTCAATAATTTGAGGACTAAGAATTAAAACCTTTTTCAAATCGTTTGCATCATTATAATTACCATGCTGTTTACGAAATTGAATAATAGCATTTATTTGTTTGTAAGATAAATAGGGTGAACTTTTTAATGCATTAAAATCGGCAACATTAATATTAACAGTTCTTATAACAGCAGAATTAATGGAAATCTGGTCTTTTATTTCTGCATACTTTAACGAATCCAAACCATAAACTTCCATAAGCTGTTCTTTTTTATGGAAACCGCCTAACCTTTCGCGGTATTTAAGAATCCTTAAAGCAAAAGAAGGTCCAATTCCCTTTATTTCATCAAGCTGGGCTGAATCTGCACGATTAACATCAACCACAACCAAAGCTTTCTTAACGTATTCCTTTTTATCATATGGAAAATCTTTTTTGGGAAAAGTCGAATTTTGATTATCAATTTCAACATACGGCAAGAGCTTTTTATACATTTCGGGCGAAATGGTATACATTTTTTGTAAATCTTCAGCCTTAAAAAACTTCCCCCCTTTTTTTGTATAATTTACAATTGATTGAGCTTGTTTTGGAGATAAACCAAGTGTTTGCCAGCCTTCTAAATCTATCGTATTCGGATCGAACTTAAATAATTTAGGCGCACTTTTCGGACTTGAGTTTTCGATTCGATCTCTTGTGTAATTGTAACTTTGCTCATCTGCTATTGTTAATTTTTGGATGGAGGCTAACAAATTTGCGTTATCTTTTTCAACAGGTTTATAATAATTGTATATTAACGGAAAGGATTTTAAAACAATTATAATTACGATTAAGAACACTAATCCGTTGAATTCTCCTTTACTAAAACCGAAGTATTTATTGAGCCAAATTCTCATAATGCGATATGACATGCTTATTATAAATATAAATCTTATTTTTGGGATTGCAAAACACTTGGGGTTTTGCAGATCAACAAGCTAATTATTTTTTATGAAGATTATTACTACCTCAGAGTTTGCAAAGGCGACGAAGATTGATAAATTAGGCGTTCCTGGTTTGGCAGGCTTGCTGATGGAACTCATGAAACTGAACGACATCAACGACGTTTTCTCTCAAAATCAGCACTTTAAAGGCTTAGAGTTTGTAGATAAAATTTTAGAAACGATTGGTGTTTCTATCGATTTTGATGAAGACGAATTAAACAGCATTCCTAAAACGGGCCCATTTATAGCCATTGCAAATCACCCTTATGGTGGTGTAGAAGGCTTAGCCCTGGTTAAACTTTTATGCACGGTACGTCCTGATGCAAAGGTAATGGTAAACTTCATTCTGAAAAAAATACCAAATCTGGATGAGTTTTTTGTGGCTGTAAACCCATTTGAAAATGTTCAGCACTCATCAAGTATCAGCGGTTTAAAAACAACTTTCGATTTATTAAGAAGCGGTACACCGATTGGCATTTTTCCTGCTGGCGAGGTTTCTACCTTTAAATTAGATGCGCAGCAGGTAACCGATAGAATGTGGCACCCTGTAGTTGGAAAACTTATCGCTAAAGCAAAAGTACCAGTTGTACCAATTTATTTCCACGGTAATAATGGGGTTCTATTTAATATTTTAAGCTTTATCCATCCTACCCTTCGTACGGCTAAACTTCCTTCTGAGTTTTTAAATAAACACGGCAGAACCATTAGAGTAAGAATTGGTAAATCTATAGCACCTGCAGAGATTTCGAACATGAATAGCAGCAATAAGCTTATGGACTTTTTACGTGCCCGTACTTATGCATTAGGCGTTGGGCTGGATACAGATAAAAAACTTTTCAATCCGCTTAAGTTATTCAAGATTAAAAAGAAAGCAGAAGAAATAATTGAAGAAACTTCGAGAGTTCTGATTAAAGAAGAGGTTAGTACTTTAGAAGATTTTAAAGTATGGACAGAAAAGAATTATGAAGTTTATATTGTTCCAACCTTAAAAATACCCAATATTTTAAGAGAAATTGGTCGCTTAAGAGAAATCACTTTTCGAGAAGTTGGCGAAGGCACCAATAAAAAAATCGATTTAGATAATTACGATATTTACTATAACCATCTTTTTATATGGGATAAAGATTTAGAAAATATTGTTGGTGCATACCGTATTGGCAAAGGCGATGAAATTTTAGAGAGCATGGGCCGCCGTGGCTTCTATCTTTCTGAGTTGTTCAAAATGAAAGATCAGTTTTATCCAATGCTAAAGCAAGGCATCGAACTTGGCCGTTCGTGGATAAGAAAAGAATACCAAGGTAAACCACTGCCACTTTTCTTACTTTGGAAAGGGATTTTAAAATACCTTATTGATAATCCTCAGTATCGTTTTATGTTTGGGCCAGTTAGTATAAGTAATAATTTTTCTAAGTTTAGTAAAGCACTAATTGTAGATTATATTACTAAAAACCATTTCGATTACGAAATGGCCAAATATGTAAAGCCTAGAAATAAATTTAAAGCTGATTTACTCCCAATTTCTACCGATACTTTGGTAGATAGCAGTGATTCTTTTAAAGATTTGGACAGTTTAATTGGGGATATAGAGAATTCGCACATTAAAATACCTGTTTTGTTAAGGCAATACATGAATTTAAATGCGAAAATTATTTCTTTTAATATCGATCCTAAATTTTCGGATTGCTTAGATGGATTTTTAGTAGTAGATACCCATAATATTCCACCAGAAATGATTGAAAAATTAGGCAAAAACTTATAAAATTTTAAAAATGAAAAACCCAGATATCCATCTGGGTTTTTTCTTATCAACTAACCTAAACTTTATAAATACTAACCAAGTAATTTATGCCACAAAAGTAAAGAGGTCATGTTAAATTGGTATTACTTAAGCGTTATCAAATCTGCATTTGCAGCCAATTTGAGCACTTTGAAAATTATAAATTTTGATAGTTTAAGTGGCGTTCCCTTTTAGTTCCCTTTTTTAATAATAGAAATAGCCCATTTTTGACGCTAAATTATTCCGCTGAACTTTAATAATCAACTGGAATTTTCATCTTATCCAATTCGTCACAAAGTTGCTCGGTTAAAACATGACGAAGTTCAATGTCACTTAGATTTTCCATTGATCCCTCACTCAATGAATGAACCTGGTCAGTAGGCTGTTCATTCTCGATTTTCGCTTTGGATTGGGCAACAATCTAACTAAGATAATAACCACAGGTATTCCAACGAAGATATAACATTGTTTAATGACTGAAAAAATATGGTACTTATAAGATAATATAACTCCGCCAACGAAAGTCACTAACAATAATGTTCCAGCAATAAAATAAAACATTAATGCTTTTCTGATTGAGTATTTCATTTCACACAGTCCTAAATCTTGCAGTTTCTGCTAAATTTTATTTCTAAAATTTATCATATTGAAAGACGTTTTTTCAAATATAAAAGATTTCACAGAGTTGATGATAAATCAATGAAGCTTATTATTATAGATATGACATATATACAAAACTTGATTATAATTCCAGTGTAAGGAAAATGAATTTTAAACACTTATATTTAAGTTATGGATTTAGAAGAAAGAGAAGTCAAAAACTTTTCACACGTAATGGGATGCTTGCATCGCTTGAATATTGTAGTTGATGAACTCGCAACACTATATAAAGTAAGGCAAGAAAAAGAATGGCGTTTTGTTTCTCAACATCTTTTTAGGATATACCATATGGGATTAATGTATATTTTCATACTTGAATATTGTAAGCTGTTAGAAGGTGATGATGGAAGAAAAACAGATCATTGGGGTTCACTAACAAAATTGAATGAGAAAATAAAAAAGGTTCACCCATCATATCAAAATTATAATGTTGTTAAAACAAAGATTGATGAATTATACAATTCAAACTTTCACATGAAATACATTAAAACGCTAAGAGATTCAACTTTTGCTCATCTTGATAAAAAAGGGGATCCATTTAAAGTCAAATCTTTTGATGATAGTCAATTTGCTATTGCAAAAACCCATGTAAAGCAAATGATTGAAATATTGAATTTGTGCGGTCAAGTTTATAGTTCTCATTACCAAATTGAATTTGATGATCAATCAACGGAAAGGTTCATAAATAAATATGCCGAACTCACAGAAACACGTGATGAAATAGTTAACAGGATGCTAAATAAGCTTAGAACACCGAAAGCTATATAGTGATTTCTCTCTAATCCAACACATTAGCAATGTCAGCAATAGACACCATGGAAATCACAATCAAATTTTTCTTACTTTGACCTTTTGTTTAGGAGTTGTTATTAGCTAAATCATATAAGAAGAACTTTCTATTTTGGTACAAATAATTTCTACGAATTAATTCGGTTGGTTATATTCGCTCTATGAATTACTCGCTCAAATTTAAAGACGCTGTAGACTATGCTGCAGAACAAAATCTGTTTGTCGGATTTGGAAACCCTAATGGAAAAGTTTTAGTTATTGGAAAAGAACAAGCTTTTGACCATATCAACCCTCCTAATACACGAGAATTTTTGGATGAAATCCTAGAAAATAGAGCCAAAGAGAATTATGCTAATCTAAAGTCATGGAAACAAAATATACAGCATGACACGACACCTAAGTGGGACAATATGCCAGTTGGATTTATCAATCCATTATACTCATGGGGAAGCCAACTGAATGTCCCTAATAGAGTGAAAGATAATATCGGCAATGGCGGTACAAGTAATACTTATTTGAAATACCAGAAGCTCCATCAATATTTAAATCAACAAGAAAATAAATCGCAAAGGATTAATTTTCAAAAAGATTTTTTTCTCAGCGAATTAAATGAAATCGCAACAAAATACAGCTACAACGGCAAAGAATTGAAAACAATTCGTAATGAGTCGATTGAAAAAAGGAAACAGCTATTTAAGATGGATTTTTTTAAATTATTTCCAGTAACGATAATTGCAGCAGGTCATTATCCACGTGATTATGGCTTCGATATTGAATCAATTTTTGATGTAAAATTTGTTGGCAAAACCAATATGGTTGGAAAGGATTACTTTAATATTCATTTAAGCAGTGACCACAACAGAATCTTGATACACACTCGTCAATTAAGTATGGGAGTGACTGATGAATTAATCAAAGCCATCGCAAAGGAATGTATATCTCATTATAACAAAAATGTTTAATAGACGTAAGCAAATCCTTTAATTGATAGTTTATGAAAGTTAACTTTTTGGAACTTTATTCTAATGTCGTAATACAAAACATGGAAAAGACGACTATTCTTACTAAAACTGGAAATTTGTAACAATTGCTTTTGACAGAATAGTAATGCTTACTTTAGCCGACCTATCGATTGTCGGCAAGCGGAGATGTGTGTTAGTTGTGGAAACAATGTAGCAGGCTATAAGTTTGCTACATTCGCTCATGTAAAGCTATTTGGTTTGACAAATAGTAATCTTTCTACTTTTCATAAATTGTATAAACTCCCACTCGCAGATTATGAAAAGAAGTTGATAAAATTTTCCACGATATTAGAATTTGATGAAGCTTTCTTCCACGACTTTAAAGATAGGATACTTAAGTAATGCTTTTGGAAAGCATTTAAATCTTCAGTTCTACGAATATTAATATTGGAAAACGATTAAGTTTAAACTTTATGGCTTAAAGTAAAATGCTTAGACTGGTAACTTAAAAAATTGGTTAGCCAAAGACATGAGCTCATTTCTTAATTTGTCAAATAGTGGTTTTTGATCTTCAAAAAGCATCTCTTCAGAAACAATTGTTTTGATAATATTTACGTTACCTTGCTTTTCACCGAAGCAATAACCCTCGGTTGATGCGCTTACAAAGCTAAGTCGCTCATCTTTGTCATTGCTTTCAAAGCATTGATAAACTGTTTTGAAATTTTCATCAACTACAGCTTGAACGATCCCCCAATGCTTCTTAAAAAATAAACGTATTATCTCATCATTGGATATCTTATCATCTTTAACTAAACGTTCTCTATAACGCTTGAAAAAATGAGGTGGATATATCATACTTCTATTATCCTCTAATGATAATGCTGCAGCATATTTGCCATCTGGTCGATTGTAAACACCATAAAAACCTAAAATCGGGTTGTCCCACTGGCTACGTTTCAGCACTGTGAATGATACTACAAGCAAATTCTTTTTTCTTGAAAGACAATCGTATGAGAAAGTATAAGGGAATCTGCTCGCTTTCAAAACTCTTCTTCCAAAATCTTTTTTACAAATATCAACCTTTGTTTGAATGCTGTGCAGATCCTCAAATAGTTCGTTATGAATCTCGTGGACGCTCATTGATGGCACTATCATACTTTCGAAATGATCCTGATTACTTTGAAATAATTTTTTAATCTATCGATTTTAATACTTCTGGAGAATTACCCATTTTTATTAAATCGGTAGTTACCCTGTATGCTTCTAAAGATGAATCATCACAGCTAAACTTCATAATTTCATCCACCAAACTTGTAGGTGAATCTGGGTTAATCCAATCATCAATTAGATCATCATTCAACATCATTGGCATCCGTTTAGCTGAATTATGGATTGTTGCCATATATTCGTTGGCAGGCTGAGTAAGAATAGTGAATGTCGAAATCCACTCCCCATTTTCTGGGTTCTTGTAGTGTGAATAAAGACCGCCTAAATTGAAATATGGTTGCTGTTTTGGATGAATCAGATAAGGTTCTTTTTCCTTGGTTTGACCATGTATGATGTGTTTATACTCAAAGAAACTTTCTACTGGTATGATACACCTTTTGTTTTTAATAGCATCTCTAAAGCTTGGTAATGTTCTCGCAGTTTCTACCTTAGCATTTAGTGTATTATTGCTATGCTTTAGCATATCTGAAAGAGATTTACCGCTCCAATTTGGCATAAGTCCCCATTGCAGCAACCTCATTTGTCTACCATCACTATTAACCAAGGTAGCTAACTGAGGATGAGAAAATCCATTCGCCTGATATAAGATTTTTTGGTTCTCAATATCCTCTGGTTTCACAACAGGTGCTTTGTAATGGTCACCA
>Ga0247815_10003170_pt1 | contig 11893 bp, 15 predicted proteins | sample UWRJL194509B1_FD_181014 | JGI IMG/M metagenome (GOLD analysis project Ga0247815, IMG submission 181014) | Plant litter microbial communities from Arlington Agricultural Research Station in Wisconsin, United States - UWRJ-L194-509B-1 | ecosystem: Environmental > Terrestrial > Plant litter >... | reverse complement strand
CTCAGCCACCGGCTCGCCCAAACTGGGAAGACTTTCCACCTCTTGAACGAGGATCGCTCTCCACAGAGAGTCTTCGTAAATTCGGCCCGGAAGCCAAGCCACGCACTGTTCATTGGTTCGAAGAACTTATGCGGAATTGGTGTCTTGGTCTGCGGTTCGTGCTCCACCTTCACGCTTCAGCCTCAGACATTTCCTGACATCACACAACTTATGACTCATAGGCTCTAAATATTTCACCCGTTATTCTGTTTTCTGATGTTCTGTACTATGGACCCGTGGTGCACGGGTCCGGTCGTCGGCCCTCTCCACCTGACGAGCACGCATGCAACAACAAGACCACTCTCGTAGGCAACGTTTGTCAGCAGAGAACCTTGACGTAGGTCTCAGTCCCACCTTCTATTCAGGTTCCTTCCGCCGATCTACAGAGCCACTCACCAGGCCTGCATCGGCGACGACGTCAGTTATGATGACCTTGCTCCGCCCAACTCGAGTACAAATCCCACCGCACGTTGGTTCCTTGACCACACAACTCATTTCTCTCTCACACACAATGGCAGTTAACGCTATCGCAAACGCAGCTCAAGCATACCTCGGTGATGAACCCACCTCGACAAAGATTCAACCAAAGTTCCGGCCCAATGAAACGATGAAGGCCCTCGTCTGGCACGGCAAGAAATCCGTCAGCGTCGATGAAGTGCCTGTTCCTGCAGTCACGGATCCTACGGACGTCGTGCTCCGAGTAACTGGTTCGTCAAGAACATGTTCCATGATGTGGCGTGATGTTGATGTTGCGCAGGCTCGACCATCTGCGTCCGTGCACTTTTCTTTCTCGCTGAGGTGCTGACATCTCTCTCAGGGATCTGATCTTCATTTGTATCAAGGAGAGTAAGTGCAAGCATCCCTCATCTCTATTGATGGTGTCGCTCATATTTCGTAGGGTCATGCAACTCAAGGACGGCGACATCCTGGGTCACGAAACAATGGGCATCATCGACGAGGTCGGCCCTCAAGTCACAAACTTCAAAAAGGGCGGTGAGCATCCAATTCATATCGAGCGTTCTGAGTAGTAATAGCTCATGAAAACGCTAGATCGCGTCGTGGCAAGCTTCCAAGTCAGTTGCGGAAAGTGCAAGTCTTGTCAGCGCGGCCTCAGCTCGATGTGCGACACGACCAACACTTCTGCAATCGAGGGACGCATGTACGGCCAAAAGACCGCCGGTATTCTTGGCTACTCACACTTCGTGTAGGCGACTATCTTCTTGCGCCCGAGACGTTATCTCATCTCATCAATTGCAGTGGAGGGTATGCTGGTGGTCAGGCGGAGTACGTGAGGATCCCGCTGGCCGATCACAATCTGCTCAAGATCCCCGATTCCATTCCTGACGAGAAGGCAAGTTTCGTTTGGAGGCTTCTGCTTCTTCGAGTACTGACCGTTCGTCAGGCGCTCTTCTTGTCCGACATCATTCCCACCTCCTATCACGCCGTTCAATGCGCGGAAGTGAAGCAAGGGTTCGTCACGTCGTTCCCATCGTTCCGAAAACTGTCGCTCATGTGCACCACAGGGACTCCGTCGCTATCTGGGCACGTCTTACTCTTCGCTTCCGAAGCGGGCCTGAAGTACTTACATGTGTTCCTGCAGGGTCTCGGTCCTATCGGTCTTCTCGCCGCTCGTTGGGCACAACTCGCTGGTGCTCGTCGTGTTGTTGGCATCGACACTGTTCCGGCACGTCTCGATCTTGCTCGCCATAGGCTCGGCATCGAAGTCGTCGACTACAACGCCGTATCATCCGTTCCGGATGAGCTGCTCAAACTTGAGCCGTACGGCTTCGATCGGTGCATCGGTGCGTAGCCGAGAGTGTTTGTGTTCATCCATCGCTGCCACTCATCTCAAAGCCAGATGCCGCCGCTTTCCGCTACGCCAAATCGATACTTCACAAGGTCGAGCGCGCCGTTGGTCTCGAGACGGATACGAGTGAGATCTTGAACGAGTGCATCGTCAGCGTGAAGAAGTTTGGCAATATCGCCATTGTCGCGGACTACGTCGGGTTCACGAACCACTTCAACATCGTACGTGGTAGTCCCGTTGGCTCTCATATATCGTCTCATGCCATTGTATAGGGCGCAATCATGGAGACCGGTATCACGCTGCGGGGAACAGGGCAGGCACCAGTTCAGCATTACTGGCACGACCTGTTGAAGAAGGTGGAGGTGAGCGATGGAGTACACTCAATGCAGAGTGGTTTCTAACAGCACATTGTAGGATGGCTCTTTCGATCCTTCGTTTGTCATCAGCCACCGTTTCGATGTGAGCGAGTTCAAGGAACTTTACGCTGCATTCGACGCGAAAGAAGCTGGCATCATGAAGGTGAGGCTTCTTTTCTGGGTACTGGTCATGTGCTTACAACCTCGTACTCGTCAGACATTCGTCAAGACAAAGTTCTCTTCGCCTCCAACCCCAGGGTTCCCGGAGCTCTCAAGTGTCAAAGCTGTCACTGCTGTATGATCTTGCATCTTAGACAGGCTTAATGAAATCGACACCATGCTCACACTTGCTGTCAGGATGTAGCCGGAGACGCGTTGGTCCGGACGTCAGGCGTTGTCTGAAACCAGGCGACGTGAAAAGAGAAGTGATGAATATGTGACGGACAGATGTCAAATCTCGTGTATTTCAGTAAACACTCGGTGTCAGGCTCGGCAACAGTTGCTACGCACCTCGTTGTCTTCGAATTCTAAAGACGTGTTCGTGTCGTCGTGTCATGCCCCCAACCTGCACATGCCGTCATTGCGGTGGCACCGCGGCCAGGGCAAACCGTTGACCCATCTGGATGGATGCGGGCGAACATCTTCCGCGCGAGCCTGCCAAGCCGCAACAGCACTGAATTCGCTTGGTCGAAGTTGCCCCTCGACCTGGGTACCCTCGCAGACAATCTGTCACCCTGCCGTCCACCATGAGTCACCCGCCCCATGCTGATGTCAGGCACCGGTTCCACACATTTCCACCCTCAGCTCGGGTTCTGCGTATATTTCTGGTTCGAACTGCGGTGGCTGCGCCGCCTGTCATACGTGCCGAGTCCTTCCTCGGTTATGACCGCTGTCACGGTAGCTGCTGACCGCCGCCTGCTGCGGAGTTCCGCCATCTGCAAAGCTTCCCCCCGATCCGGATCGAAGCGGCCACCAGGCTCTGCGGTCAGATGCATGGCAGATGGGAAATCGGTGTGGAGCGGCGTCCGAGTCGATGGCGACAACCCATCAGTCAAATTCTACCCACGATACGCGTGCAGTCGGCAGGTTTCAAAATAACAAAACTCCGGACCTCGGCGCCTGTGACGAGTAGTTTCGCCGTGCCGCGCCCGACCCAAGCTGACATTTGATTTTCCTATTTCTGTCGCGGCAGCCGGCGACGTTACAGCCGTTATTGAATTTGACGGATGGGATCAGTTGCACAGACGCTGACAGATGATGCCGAGCCGCAAATCACCCTGAGGGTTGCTTCCACACAGATAACCGAATCTGTGCAGCAGCTTCAACAAATTGTGCTCCAATGCTTCTGAGATAATTCGGGGTGTTTACATTCGCGTGGCAGCAGCGTCCGATTGTCGGAGGAGTGGTCCGATTGCCGGACGGGCCAACTCCTGCAACTCCGACCGTCTCGCTTACAAGCATGTGTGGAGCACGTACGAAGGCCGTAGGATGTTTCAAAATGGGTATACACAAGACCACTGGTATAGTACAGAGTGTTAAATGTACATGTGCGAATGGCTCGAGCACACAATCATGCCAGCGTCCAATGCGGGTGGGTACGTAAAAGAGAACAAGATATTTCAACCATGAGAACGAACACGAGAGAAGTCGAAACCTACGGTGAACAGTGGCAGAGTTGGTAATCTAGGCAATAACTTGACGAGAGCGTGACGGGGCACAGCAGGACAGTGGTACAGCGACAAAGTCAGGTTGAACCACTTGCGGCGACCGCGGGCAGTATATACAGCGTTCACTTGCCCCGAGGCGAGCTCGTGACGGCGTCATTATTCAGCGGCGAGTTCCACAGCGCGGGATGTGCTCCCATACCATGCAGAACGAGGTCAACGTCTGGCGTGCCAACAGGGAAGCCGACCGTCTGTCCGTCCGTGCTGTGCAATCTGGAAGTCATAACGCAGGGTCAGAAATCAGCAAAAAATAAGATGAAATCGCCGCGCCGGACACGAAGGAGGGAGAGCGAAACTCACGTGCAGACTCGGCAAACATGGTTACCCTTAGAATCCGACTCGTAGATGAGACGGACGCGTTGGGCGTCGTACTTGGGCGGCGATGCATACTGCGGGTGCGTCTGGACGTGCACAGCGTTCGGGGACGCGTCGGAAGTCCGGGCTCGCTTCGCAGACCGCTCACTGGCCGTGTCATCGTCTGCCATCCGTTTTTGCGTTGTCGATTCCGGGGCCCCATCGTACTCTCGAGAGCTTCTCGCTAGACCGCGAGAGTGCTGGCCGCCTGAAACAGATCGGTATCTCGCATGTTCGGGTGAGTGGTTATCGGTGCGGAGACGCGACAACTGCTGCTGTTGTGGGGGCGGTGTGTGTCCGTCAAAGTCCACAGATGCCGTGCTCCCGCGGCGGTTCTCGGGAAGATCATAGTGCACAGGGCGAAGAATAGGTCCAGACCCATGTTTCTTCATGCGTAGGTCGATTTCGACGTCCGGAGACGCCGTGGTGCTGGCAATGCTGTCATCTTCGATCAGGGTGGACGACTCGTGCATCCCGTCCGCCAGGTGAAGACGGCCCTCGAACTGAGCGTTGCGCGCTTGCTGGGCGGCAACCTTCTATTCCGAACACGCATGTCAGTTTGGATGAGTGAGTTCTGGGAGGCAGAATGACACGAACCGCTTCAAGTTGCTGCTTGTGAAACTTGACGGCTGAGCAGCAGATGGAAAGGCGACACGTCAGATGAGCGATCAAGACAGAACGGGGAGACGGGTGTGAACAGCGGTGGGGTGCGCGAGGGTGTGCGGCAAGGGTGGTGCAAACAGCAAGGGTCCAAGCAGTCTAAACCCACCTCGGTCGACGCGATGATCAAATTCCCTCATCATCTGCTGCTCGCGTTGCTTCAAGTTGGCGACATCGGCTAACGCTCGATCGAGCTGCGCCTGCAATGCGCCTGCTCGTGCACTTTCACGGGAAACTGCATCAAGCGCCATGCGGACTGCCTGGATGTTGTCGTTTCCACTTCCTCCGCCGCCTCCCGGCGCTGTAGAGCCGTGAGATGAATGGGACGCCATTTGATGCTGATTATGCTGAGCTGGAGCATTCTGAGTATGATGGGACGCTGGGATGGGTGAGAGAACGCGTTCATAGCCATTGGAAGGCATTGCAGGTGGACGTCCGCGACGACGTGGCGGTGCCTGTCCATTCTGAGTGACCCAGGACTGACTCTGCAAGGAAGGTTGCTGGTGGTGGTGATGTTGGTGATCGTTGTCCGCAGTTTGCCGTTTAGCGGCAGCTGAAGACGACTTTGTCCGTGGGACCGTGGGCGCCGCAGCCGGCCAGGAACCGCGCGGCTGCGACTCATGTTCTACCACAACGGGTGCTGAGTCTCTTTGCAAAGGCGAGCTGCGGACGAAATGGAAATGGAAATGGAAATCGGAGAATAATTGAGTGATCACGTCACGCGGCGTTGAAAGATGGGAGAAGCGGCAGACGCACCTTTCGCCAGACGGTGGCCGGGGATTGCTCACATTGATTGCGCTTGAAACGGATGCTCGACTGCAGAGCATGATCGAATATGTGAGCCAACAAATCCCAGACTGGACGTCGCGACCGGGACGTCGTGCGACTTGATATGGATATGTTATGTTGAGGGTACTCACCGTGCTGACGAGCTCGATGACTGTCCGGCGCCACGACGAGCCTGTGTTACGTCTGGTTGCTGTTCCGGCTCCGGTACTCGTGGCGAGGTACGGGTACGTTCATCATTCATTGAGAGAAGAGCGGCGACAGCAGCAGGCTGTCCTGGAGACGATGCACGAGAAGACGTTGGTGAGATTCGCAGAGGCTGAGCTGAGAGAGTGCGAGGCTCAGAGGCTGGTGTGCGGTCTGGTCGTGTATCTGAAGTAGATACAGAGTGCAGCGACGCAGGTGCAAGGAGCTGTGACGGGAGCGCTTCAACGGACATTGTGGGTGGTGGGAGAAGAGGAAGGGAGCGCGCTGGATGGTTCCGAGGCGGCGGGGATGTCACCAATTTGGGCAGCGGTGTGACAGCTTGCTCGCCCTCTCACACATCAATTGATCTGAGCGCTTCCCTCGATCTGGCACGAATTGCAGGGAACTTGAAAAGTCTATCTCTGGTCACGCCCACCAATGCTCCATGTCTCTGCTCTCTCTCCGAATGATATCCGAAGGCCCACCGTGGGGTGGAAATCGCCAGTCTCCACACTATGATGCTTGAATTTCCACCTCACCTCCTCACCGCCCCCATCTCCGTCGCGACGCGCTGCATACTCCCAGCTCCTTTGCACTCGTATTGACGCCAAAAACGATCGGCCTCGTAAACACACGCTGTTTTGGAGGGACCACCTGATCATCGTAGCTGTCAAGCCAACCGTGACGCATCTCTCTGTCCACCCACCTGCCTAGCACGCGACACTGCTCTGCAACAATCTCGACGTCCACCGGCGTGTGTGGCCGCCCGCCTTGACCATCTCAGGCCGTGCACCGCTTCGCTCTGCAGACCCAATTTCCTTCTCTGGCCAGCGGATATGATCGGGTAGGGGCTTCGAAGCGCCCTTCGGAGCCGCGACGCGAACGGCGCATGTGATGCTGATGTCGCCGCGCCCGTCGCCTTCATCCGACTGATTGCAGCTCCCTTCCAACTTCAGGAGACTTGCGCTGTCAGCAGCTCCGACATTCGGCATCAACAAATAGTCCGTTGGCGAGCAGCTTCAACACCCGGGTACACTTCTCGAGCGACGGGCCGTCTTACATTATAGCGCGGGAACAAGCGCCAGGGCGGCCGTGTCGGAGTGCAAGTTCGTGCCAAAAGACTTGCGCTGTCGCACATGGTGTTCGGTCGCAATGCACGACCGGAGATGCGAACCCGGGCGGTTGCGATGTGTCACGACCGCGAACATCAAACCCTTGCCGTCAGCCAGAACAGAAGCCGGAGAACCGTTGACAGGCCGCCCCACAATTTTGGATGCGTCCCCACGGCTCTCCTGCACACGGGCATCCCAAGACAGTAAAAGAAGTTATGCAGAGCACGAAAGAAACTGCGAGCTTCCTAATCCCCCTTGGCCCCAAGTCCGAAGCTGTCCGCCTTTGGCCATCCGTTAGGCATTCGCCCTCTGTCCGCGTGTCATGCTGTCACCGGCGGTCTAGCCACGTCAGCTCAGAACGGTTGGGAAATCGCGCCTCACGTCTGTCCGCGTCACCTGTCCATCAGTCAATACGGCAAGTGTCTCTCGGTTCCACCTCGGCGCAAGCGGGTTTCTTCGTGGGGCCAGAGTTGAAGCCGAGATCCAGTCGATAGTGCTAATGTCGGGCATGCAGGATCGCAGATTCAGCTATATGAAAGCGAAGTACAAGGCACATTAGAAGTACAGACGCGCCAACGTCGATCCACATGACACTCTCACGGTCCCAATAACAACGCAAACCCGCGTGTGACAGCTCGGATGCAGTCCATTGAAGGAGATGAGGCGGCAAGCAGATGCGGCTAGACTGGTTTGATGGATGCTGATAGACTTGCCGGAAGCACCCGTGCCCCTCAACCGTAAGCTCAGACATGCACTGTCCCTGATTCTTTACCTTCTTTTCTTGTCGCTTGCGGTCCCACTGGTGATATAGATCTCCCCCGCAGCCGCAGCAGTCGCAGTACTGTAAAAATTCCATCACCGCCACCACTGTATCAGTCAGACGAACCCGGAACCAATGTCTACCAACTCTCCAGCATCACCGGAGCCAATTGAATTGAACTCTTTTAGAATGTCTGCGGTCGATGTTCTGTTGCGGTCCATTCAAGAGTTGCTGTCAAAACCGCCTCCAACCGCCGAACCACCGCTGTATCGCCACCGGGGGCTGTCAATCCGAACTGACAGGCATCTTATCACGCCTTCAGCACCCGCGGCGGCTCAAAACCAAGTCTGGACAGGAAGGTTTACTCGTGGCAGGGGTAGATCACGACCTCCGAAGCCGCCTACACTGACAGAAATGACGGGCGACGGAGACAATCGACACGCACGTCAAGTGAACGCGGCCCGGCTGTTTGGTGCTCAAACGAAGCCCGCGTGATGACAGGATGTCGTCGCTGTCTATCCGGGTGTTCTCGCGAAGTTGTGTCACGTATAGCCTTCGCATAAGCAGCGGACGCCACTGGCTTCGATCGATCGATGCCCACGAGACTGCCCACTTTCGTTTGTTGCATCACCGTCGGCTCATGATGGAATTGCGGACAGGTGAAGGGGAATCGCATTCTCCGAGACTCCGAGACTCCGCGTGTGGGACGCGAGGATGCATGTGCACCCTCGCTCTCACGATTTGCAATGGACGGCCGCGTGTGTGAAAGCGAAGTCCGCTCTACAGCATGTGGTTGTCTTCCGTTACGCCAGGGTCGTCGCCTGTGAGTCTGGACGACAAGCAACCAACAACGCCTCGATCGATCATCTTAACGAGCAAAGCTCCAATTTTGGACATGACTTGCGAGTCAAAGAATAGCACCCTGAAATCCAGACGCGACGGGCTTGCTGAATGAATGGCTGGGAAAGCCGCAAGGCGCGCCGCGCTACGACCTGCACTCAGACGCCCGTAGAGTCTTTCCAGCTCAGTACAGCGAACATCCCCGTCGCCAATAGACTTTCAGGTGTCGTCCCTGGATTCAGTTACAATCAAAAACTTTGCCCTAAGCCGCAAAGGCTGCCCAATTTGGCGACAATGTCGGTCTGCCAGCAGCACCCACCGTCCCTCCTATAGTCAGCTGTTTTTACTCGCTCCAGAACTCCGGATCTCTGAGACAAGGCTTCTGTCTGAGCGTGGGAGTCGAACGCAGCTTTCAAGAGCCCGAAGATGTGACTCGCGTGTGGAAAGAACGCACATTAACTGTGCCGCAGGCTCAACGTTCAACGTGCGAATCGGACCTCGTTTGGGATTCTGGCAACTTACTGCAGTGCCAATGCATGCTGTTGGATTGGTCGATCTACTCAGACCGAGTCATAACAAATGGAATCCTGCTCCCAGGTCAGCACATATTCGTCTTTGCTTGCGTAACGACAGAGCTCAAATTGAATTATTGAATGTGGGCTGGAAAACTTCAGATGGTCGAGCCCAAAAACTACTCCTTCGCGGAAGATGCTCAGAATGAACTGGCAGGGCCGAAATGGCGTGATTACATCGTACCATTCTACATGTAATCCGGCTAGAACCTGCCGTGAATCCACTGGCCAGTAGCTGCGCGCTTTGTGCAGAACATCAGGGCGACAGCAATGAGGACGACGGAACCTGAAGGCATTTTGGTCAGGTACCAGTCGAACTTTCTGTTCGGTCAAGCGGGAGGCGTACCTGAAAAAGCACCCAACGGGACGTAGCTGCCAGCAGCCGATGCAATAGCCCCCGATGCTGGAGGTCCTGAATTTAGGGTAGAGTCTGTCAGCGCACGTACTTTCAACGCCATCGATGTCGGTTACCCACCTGTCAGCGCTCCGATCGCCAAAATTGTATTCATCATCCCCATCCTCCGTCCAAGTTCTCCCATCTCACCCATTGCCGCCACGGGAACACCCATCAACGCGATGTATGTCCCCGAAGCAAACCCGTACACAACCATGACAACGACGTTGCTGGCGAAGGTTCTGGCGAACGGCCAGGCATAGGTCATAACGGCCGCGAGAAATGTAAAAGGCACCATTGTGTTGAGAGGCCCAAACCTATCACCGAGGAAACCAGAAAGGAGACGGCCAATTCCACTAGAAAGATTGGCCACGGACACGAGGTAAAGGCTGAGCGATGGGTCAATGCCATGCGAGATGGCAGCAACGTCACAGTAGGTCAGGGCTAAAGGTAGAGAGTCAGATCGCAGTGTAGACGCAATGATAATCCATAGGGACAGACCTGCGTAGAGGCCGAGGAAGCAGAAAAACGAAGATAGAACATAGATTGAGAAAGATCGGTTCTTCAAAGGTTCAATGCTGAGGTGGTGGCCGGGCGCCGTAGATGGCGGGAGCCGGCGGCGGACGCACTTGACACGGGGTCAGTTGAGCGTGCGCAAAAACTGAATAACTTACTAGGCTTGAGATCGCGAGTAAGACTAGAATGGTGAGCCCAACTATGCGCATCGCCCAAGCGAATCTGCGAAATGTCAGTATCGACCAATGTAGCAATCGATTGACGTACCCCACACGCTTTTCCAGTGTCCGGATGAGTATGGGGTAAGCAGACCCGCCAAGTGATGATCCAACGGCTGTGATGCCGAAAGCCAGGGAGCGCCGCTTTTTGACTGCGTGCATTGTCAGCTCGTCATTCTTGGTCGACCGATTTGAAAACGTACACCAATGGGTAACTGCGCTCAGAGTGGGCATGGCAATGCATCCGCATGCGAACTGTAAAAGCAGGGTCAGGGACAACTCAGGATTCAGAGTACGGTGACAAACCCCCACGAGGACACCTTGGACGAGGAAAAACTGCCAGAACTGGTGACACTCGGGGATGATGAAACAACTGCCAACGAGAATGTAGGATGAGATAAGTTGTGGTCCGCGATAGTACCCCTTGTCAAACAAGCCGCCCTGTTATACTGGTTAGCCTGAGACTCAGCGAGACATAAATGGAAGCGCGTGCAATGAGAAAGCCCTATACACATGAAGTCAGAACACAAAACTGGCAAATGGGGTACGCAGAAAGAGCGCACCGGAAGAAACAGCAGGGCGTATTGGGTGCTCCCGATCCAAGCACTAAGAATGAAACCGTCTGTCAGGCTATCTTCATCTCGGGTGGAAGACGACCCACATTGTCGATGATGGCGTGCCCTTCAAAATGTCCTTCTCGTATAGAGACTGAAGGACACCCCAGCTGTTGGTAAAGCCAAATCTGTAGCCCCATGAGCTAGTTGCCTCGTCGCGATCATATATACAAGACCACATACGTTGCACACGATGTGCAGAACGCCTGCAAGTGCGATCATCAGGTCACTTATGATGGCGTCCCCGGCAGTACGAGGAGCACTCACTCCAAATACAACGAGCCAAGCCCTCAGCCCGCCATCGGGGTATTCAAGATCATGTGTGGTGTTTGGTTCGTCTTTTGAAGGTGCTACCCCTGTTGAGGCGTTACCTGCGTTTGAAGACTGGGGGGTTTCATGACCCACCTGGAATACAACAACCTCGGTATCAGACTTGGAAGTGTCTGACGGGACTCGTTGGAGTTGGAATTCGACTGGTGCAGTGGTCATGATTGCGGGTTTCTGTGCGTAGACAACAAAACACTCAGATCGAGACTGGGATACGACAAATGGCAAAGGAAGTAAACCTTATGACAGAGGTACCAGATGCAGGGTCGACGTTGGAGAGAAAGCAGAGCGTGGCGCGGAAGGACAAGGAGCGGTCTGCGGACGATAAAAACCTGACAGCAAGAGTCAGTCATTTGGATCCGTGATCCGGAACACTCGGTCGCGCCAACAGCGAAATTCATCAGCTGTACTCCAGATCCTGCTAAAATACTCCGACATTATATCTGTGCACGGTCATTGAACGAGAAATAGATGTATCTACACCGGGAGATTGCTAGGAGAGTGTGCGATTCGATGCGACATGGTATAACACAAAACAGTGATGAGAGACTGTAACAGCGAGATAGCAGATCAGCGATGAGGGCAGACGAGCCCGAAAGAGTTGTGCGGTTAGCAAATGAAGAAACAG
>Ga0247815_10003168_pt1 | contig 11898 bp, 9 predicted proteins | sample UWRJL194509B1_FD_181014 | JGI IMG/M metagenome (GOLD analysis project Ga0247815, IMG submission 181014) | Plant litter microbial communities from Arlington Agricultural Research Station in Wisconsin, United States - UWRJ-L194-509B-1 | ecosystem: Environmental > Terrestrial > Plant litter >... | reverse complement strand
CGTTTCGGTTAATTTCGAGACGCTTTTTTTGTTTTTGGGTTTTTTGTCACGGAAATACGGAAGACATGGAAATTCGAGGAGATGTTGGTTGTTAAGGAATTAATAAATGGGTGAAAATTATTTGCCACGGAAACACGGAAATTTAAAAAGGGGAAAAGAAAATGGAAGAAGAAGAAGTGAAAGGTTTAAAAATTAAAGGGAGTGGAGAAATTTGATTAGATTAGTTAAAATTATCTTTTATGGATTATCAAATAAGACAAGATAATCTTCCCTATAAAAATGAAACTAACTTAATTATTAATGCTGCAATCGAAGTTCATAAAGATTTGGGCTGCGGTTTTCTAGAGATTGTTTACAAAGATGCACTTTGTATTGAATTGGAAAGTAGGGGTTACCATTATGAACGTGAAAAGCACTATCCCGTTTATTATAAAGATATTTTGTTGCCACATAGTTTCTATGCTGATTTTATGGTTTTCGATTCGGTTATACTGGAAATAAAATCAAAAAGTGGAATTGCAAACGAAGATTTAGCCCAAACTATAAATTACTTGAAATGTGCTGATTGTAAAGTAGGTTTAGTATTGAATTTTGGCAAGCCAACACTTGAAATAAGACGTGTTGTTTTCTAGTTGATAATCGATGTGGAATTTGAATGTCGCATTTTCACACCTTTTCCGTGTAATCCGTGTTTCCGTGGCAATTTTCTTTTACTTTCTTGTTTAAGTAAGGTATTAGGATGACGATTTATCATTCCTTTGTAAACACTAAACCAAACCGCCAAACCAGTAAACCAAAACGAAATCTATAACGTATATTGATGTATGAAAACAATGTTAAATAAACTATTTTTGATTTCTGCTGTTGTTTTAGTCACTGGGCTTTCTGCTTGCGCTCAAAAGCAAGATAAGAAAGTTGTAACGCAATCGCAGGGAACAGAACAGATAATACCAAAAAAGAAAATGAACTGGAATCCATTAACACCCGAAGAAGAAAGAGTAATTGTAAATAAAGGAACTGAATATCCTGGTACAGGTAAATACGAGCATACTACAGATAAAGGTACTTATACTTGCAAACGTTGTAATGCAGCATTGTATCGATCAGAAAGTAAATTTGATGCAAGATGCGGATGGCCAGCTTTTGATGATGAAATTAAAGGTGCTGTAAAGCGTATTCCAGATGCAGATGGTTCTCGTACAGAAATTGTTTGTGCTAATTGTGGTGCACACTTAGGTCATGTATTTTTAGGAGAAGGATTTACCAATAAAGACACTCGTCACTGTGTAAATTCTATTTCTATGAACTTCGTGCCTGATAAGAAATAGGTGGATATAGTTGGGTTAGGTAGAGGTGTATGGCAATAAGCTGTACACCTTTTTTGTGCTTTATATTTTAGAACTAATTGATTAGTTTTGTTAATGCCTGATAAAAATTCATCATTATGAAAAAAAATATCCTGTTAGTTTTATTGCTTTTAAATTTTACGATTCATGCACTCGCACAAAGCAATTATAAGCAGTTAATCTCACAAGCGGAAGATTTGTATAAATCGAAAAATTACGTAAAATCTAATGAGATTTATTTGTTGGCTTTTAAAAATAAACAAAAAGATAATAATGATTTTTACAATGCTGCTTGCTCTGCAACACTTGCAGGAGACCAGATCAGTGCTTTTAAATTTTTAGATTTAAGCATAGAAAACGGTTGGGTAGATCTAGCGCATTTTAAAAGTGACCCAGATTTAAGTGCGCTTCATAATAAACCTGAGTGGAATAAACTAATAGCAAAATTGCAGACGAAGATTAATCAAATTGAATCGAATTATAATAAGGATGCAAAAACTAAGTTAGAAGAAGTTTACAAGACTGATCAAGGCATAAGGCAGGAGTTTATTGCTGCTCAAAAAAACAATGGACATGCCAGTTCAAAAGTAGATAGCTTGCGCAAACTCATGGTTTATCACGATAGTTTAAACACCATTACCGTCACTCAAATTTTAGATCAGTATGGTTGGCTTGGTGAAGATAAAGTTGGTGCAAAAGGAAATCTTACTTTATTTTTAGTGATTCAACATGCAAATTTGAAAACTCAACAAAAGTATTTGCCAATGCTGAGAAAAGCAGTTGGAAATGATAAGGCTAGGGCAAGTTCTCTAGCGCTTTTAGAAGATCGCGTTGCGCTTAGAGAAGGTAAAAAACAAATTTATGGTAGCCAGCTAAGTTCAGTCCCTGATCAACCTGATAAATACTATTTATCTCCCTTAATTGATCCAGATAATGTTGATAAAAGAAGAGCTTCAGTAGGTTTGCAACCACTAGCCGACTACGTTAAACAATGGGATATTATTTGGGATATTGAGACCTATAAAAAGATGTTGCCACAGTATGAAGAATGGGCGAGTAGGGTTAAGTGGTAGGTTAATTTATCTAGTAAAATAACGTTCTTTCTATTCCCTTTTTTGCATGGTTTTTCTACAATTTATTGATTATAAACTAAATGCTTATATTTGCAGGCTCGATAAAGAAATTTTAGCCTATGAAGTATTTTCTGTTATTAAGTTTTTGTTTCCTGTTTTTACAAGGTAAAGCACAAAATTCTGATTCATCAAATGAGCCAGATAGTATAAAAAAAACAGTTCTCGCAACTTATTACCACAGAAAATTCGAAGGCCGCCGAACCACTAGCGGCGCAAAATATAGAGCAAAAAAATTAACTGCTGCACACCGCACTTTGCCATTCGGCACATTGATCACAGTAACTAATCCTGATAATGGAAAATCAGTTGTTGTGAAGGTAAATGACAGAGGTCCTTTTTCAAAAAGATTAGCAATTGATTTGTCGGAAAGTGCTGCTAAACAGATCGGTATCTATCGTAAAGGTATAGCAAAAGTAAGGTTGAGTTACACATTAGAGTAATACTCTTTTTAGCTCTATTTTTAGGTGCTTTTACCCCCAAAATTTAAGTTATTAACACTTAAATTTGTTTACTAAACCCTTAAAAAGAAATGATTAGCTTTTTTTTCGCTCGAAAATGATATTTGGCTGATGAGTTTCTCCACTGAAATTATGGTAGTGTTAACAACTTTGGTTCACTAAAAATGGCTATCGTATATATATTTGTTTCAACAAAGTTCTTTAACTTCTTGCGCTTAGAAACAAATATAAAAGCTTAGTTTTTAGTAATTTATAAAGATATCCTTCTGATAATAATTTTAAATTTACCTAACTAAAAACTACGTTGTTTGCCAGGCGACGAGGTTAGCACTTTCACTCTAGAGTTTTGATAAAAAACATTACAATCATCATATAAAATTGATGGATGCGTGGTTTTGTCGGCTCTGTTTAAAACGAAGATTAAAAAATATCAGCTTATGGAACAGGAATTATTACTACAAGAAAACAAAGATAGGTTCGTGCTTTTGCCGATTAAATATCCGGCAATTTGGGAAATGTATAAAAAGACCGAAGCTAGTTTCTGGACTGCAGAGGAAATTGACCTTTCTGACGACCAAAAACATTGGGATAATTTAAATGATGGCGAAAGACATTTCATTTCTCATATCCTTGCTTTCTTTTCTGCTAGTGATGGTATTGTTAACGAAAACCTGGCTGTAAACTTCATGAGTGAAGTGCAATTGCCAGAAGCTCGTTGTTTCTATGGTTTCCAGATTATGATGGAAAATATCCATGCTGAAACCTATGCTTTATTAATTGATACATACATCAAAGATCCTGAAGAAAAAGATCGTTTATTCCACGCTATCGATACTGTTCCGGCAGTAAAAAGAAAAGCAGAATGGGCACTTCGTTGGATTGAAAACGGAAGTTTTGCAGAACGTTTAGTAGCATTTGCAGCAGTTGAAGGTATTTTCTTCAGCGGAAGTTTTTGCTCTATCTTTTGGTTGAAAAAACGTGGCTTAATGCCAGGATTAACTTTCAGTAATGAATTAATCTCGAGAGATGAGGGTTCTCACTGTGAATTTGCTTGTTTGTTATACGGCATGTTAAGCAATAAATTAAGTGAAGAACAAGTTCACGGTATTATCAGCGATGCAGTAGAAATCGAAAAAGAATTTATTACCGATGCATTGCCAGTTGCCCTAATTGGTATGAATGCAAAATTAATGAGCCAATATATCGAATTCGTTGCTGATAGATGGTTACAAGAATTGGGTTACAAAAAAATCTACAATGCAACCAATCCATTCGATTTTATGGAAATGATTTCATTACAAGGAAAAACAAATTTCTTCGAGAAACGTGTAGGTGATTATCAAAAAAGTGGTGTTTTAACCTCTGCTGATAACAACAAACAAGCGTTTTCTTTAGACGAAGACTTTTAAGGTTGAGGGTTTAAGGCAAAAGGCTTAAGGTCTTGATACCTCATACTTAATACTAAAATAAACAAGAATTATAAACGCGAAAGGTTAAGTCTTGATACTTGATGTCGCTACTAGATACTAAAAAATAAATCTCATAAATTATGTTCGTACTAAAAAGAGATGGCCGCAAAGAAGCGGTACAATTTGACAAAATCACAGCCCGTATTCAAAAGCTATGTTATAGTTTAAATTCAGACCTTGTAGACCCAATCGATGTTGCCAAAAAGGTAATCGAAGGTTTATATGATGGTGTAACTACATCAGAGTTGGATAACCTTGCGGCAGAAACTGCGGCTTCGTTAACTACAAAACACCCTGATTATGCTTTGTTAGCATCGCGTATTGCGGTTTCTAACTTGCATAAAAACACTACAAAATCATTCTCGGGTACGATGAAAATGTTGTACGAATATTTCGACCCGAAAGCACAGAAAGCGGCACCGCTTATCGCTGATGATGTTTATGAGATTATTGAAAAAAACAAAGATATTTTAGATAGTTCGATCATTTACGATCGTGATTTTGGTTTTGATTACTTCGGTTTCAAAACTTTGGAAAAGTCTTACCTTTTAAAAGTTAACGGTGCAATTGTTGAGCGCCCTCAGCATTTATTTATGCGTGTTTCTGTTGGTATCCACAAAGAAGATATCGAGAGTGCAATTAAAACGTATAACTTAATGAGCGAGCGTTGGTTTACGCATGCTACGCCAACATTGTTCAATGCAGCTACGCCAAAACCTCAAATGTCATCATGTTTCTTGTTAACCATGCAAGACGATAGCATCGAGGGTATTTATGATACGCTAAAACAAACGGCTAAAATTTCACAAAGTGCTGGTGGTATTGGTTTAAGTATCCACAACATCCGCGCAACAGGTTCTTACATCGGTGGTACAAACGGTACAAGTAACGGTATTATTCCAATGTTACGTGTATTTAACGATACGGCTCGTTATGTAGACCAAGGTGGTGGTAAACGTAAAGGTGCTTTCGCAATCTATTTAGAGCCATGGCATGCAGATGTTTTCGAATTCTTAGACTTGCGTAAAAACCACGGTAAAGAAGAAATGCGTGCCCGTGATTTATTTTATGCGCTTTGGATAAACGATTTGTTTATGCAACGTGTTAAAGATAATGGCGAATGGACATTATTCTGCCCACACGAAGCACCAGGTTTAGCAGATTGTTTCGGTAAAGAATTTGAAGAACTTTATGCTAAATATGAAGCTGAAGGTCGTGGTCGTAAAACCATTAAAGCACAAGAACTTTGGTTTGCCATTTTAGATTCGCAAATTGAAACTGGTACACCTTATATGTTGTTTAAAGATGCAGCGAACAGCAAATCTAACCAACAGAATTTAGGTACAATCAAGTCTTCTAATTTATGTACAGAGATTATTGAGTACACTTCTAAAGATGAGGTTGCGGTTTGTAACCTGGCATCATTAGCTTTACCTCGTTTCGTAATCAATGGTGCTTTCGACCACCAAAAATTATACGATGTAACTTATCAGGCTACTTTAAACCTGAATAAAATCATCGACCATAACTATTACCCAGTTCAGGAAGCTGAAAACTCAAACATGCGCCACAGACCAGTTGGTTTAGGCGTGCAAGGTTTGGCTGATGCGTTTATCTTATTACGTTTACCTTTCGAAAGCGATGAAGCAAAACGTTTAAACAAAGATATTTTCGAAACGATTTATTTCGCATCGATGACAGCTTCTCACGATTTAGCTGTGAAAAACGGTCCTTACCAAACGTTTAAAGGTTCGCCATTATCAAAAGGACAGTTCCAGTTTGATTTATGGAATGTAACACCAGATAGTGGTCGTTGGGATTGGAATGCTTTACGCAAGAAAGTTGTTAAAGATGGTGTGTACAACTCATTATTGGTTGCGCCAATGCCAACTGCATCTACTTCTCAAATCTTAGGTAACAACGAATGTTTCGAACCATATACTTCAAACATTTACACCCGTCGTGTATTAAGTGGAGAGTTTGTAGTGGTAAACAAACACTTATTGAAAGATTTAGTTGCACTAGGTTTGTGGAATAACGATATGAAAAATCAAATCATATTGGCAAATGGTTCAATCCAAGGTATTGCTGCAATTCCTGATTACATTAAAGAATTATACAAAACTGTTTGGGAGATTAAGATGCGTAACATCATCGATATGGCTGCAGACCGTGGCGCATATATCTGTCAATCGCAATCGTTAAACTTGTTTGTAAATGCACCAAACACTTCGAAATTAACTTCAATGCATTTCTACGCATGGGAAAAAGGTTTGAAAACTGGTATGTATTACTTACGTACTCAAGCAGCATCTCAAGCAGTTAAATTCACTGTTGAAAACCAAGGTGGTAAAGCTATCGAAGCGGTAATTCCTGCTGAAATGACTCAAGACCAGGTTGCAGAAGAAATTGTTGACGGACCAGTTTGTTCAATGGAAGAAGGCTGTATTAGCTGCTCAGGTTAAAGCCGAGAGATTAAAGTGAAAAGCTTGCCATCATGCTCGTCATTGCGAGGCACGAAGCAATCTTAAAGCAATAAAATAGATAAGGTTTTGGGCAAACGCTCAAAACCTTATTTTTTGTCCTTACTTTTGCTAAATGTCTAACATTCCACATAGCAAACACGAAATCATTCCCTGCGAAAGATGTGGAACGGCTATAGAATGTAAAGCAAATTCTTATACCAAATGCCAGTGTAGCGTAGTGCAACTCAGCATCAATGAAGTTCAATACATTTCTGAATTGTATGATGGTTGTTTGTGCGCAAAATGTCTTTTCGAATTGCAACAGGAATATAGGGAAGAGATTGGGGTGTAATTAACTTGTAAAATCTCAGAAGCATTTGTCCATGAAAATCCATCTGTTTTAATTTTTTGAAAAGCAAGGTTCTGCACTTTTGGGCTAAATTAATCCCGCTTTTCTTCCTGCCAATTAGAAAAAAATTGGCATCCATTCAATCGGGTTTATATTACTTAAGTAAGTGAATAAACACCAACAAAAACAAACCGTCTATTTTATTAGTCAAATTTTAAGGTCCAAAATAGGACAGCTTTAAGCAAGAAAAATTTAAGTTTTGCTTAGTTTTTGTTAGCGCAAATCACTCCATATCCAAAGCCTTGATTTTGGCTGTTTTTCTTCTGTCTACTGAGCGATTTTTGGAGTTGTCAAGTTCAGGTGGTATTTTGTGTATGCGTTGTCTCAAATCAGATCTGAGCCCTTAAAATGGAAAGAAATATATATTCTTACATTGAGTGTTTTTTGTAAATAGTGCACTCCTTTTGATAACAATATGCTAGCTGATAAATGGTTTATCAGCAGAAAAAATAGAAAATACATATTATTATGGAAGCGCTCATTTCTAATTACTGGTGGGTTTTAGTGGCACTGTTGTGCATTGTTTTATATAAATACATTTTACGTTTCTTATTTGGGATGGTCATTGTTCCCGAAGATAGAATCGGGTTAATTACCAAAAAATTCGTACTATTTGGTTCAGACAGAGAACTGCCCGACGGGCGCATCATTGCCGTAAAAGGCGAGGCGGGTTTCCAAGGTAAAACATTGGCTCCTGGATTATATTTTGGAATGTGGTTTTGGCAGTATAGCGTAACCATGGAACAATTTACCATCATTCCAGAAGGTAAAATTGGTCTAATTATGGCCAAAGATGGTTCGGAAATTCCAACGGGAAATATCCTTGGGCAAAGGGTAGAATCAGATAATTTCCAGGATGCTGTGAAGTTTCTAGAGAATGGAGGTCAAAGAGGTCGGCAGACCTCCTACATTACTTCAGGTTCGTATCGTATTAATACCATGCTTTTTCAGGTTTCGGTTACCGATATGATTCGTATCCAAGAAAGTATGGTAGGTATTGTAACTACCTTGGATGGTTTGCCGATTGAAGCCAACCAGATTGCTGGTAAATTGGTAGAAGGACATAACAATTTCCAGAACTTTGATAATTTTATCAAAGCTGGAGGTAATAGGGGTTTACAGCCACAAGTAATTTTGGCAGGTTCGTACAACCTTAATCCGTGGGCCATTCAGTTAGAAGAAATCCCGATGACTGAAATCGCGATTGGCTATGTAGGCGTGGTGATCTCGTTTATTGGTACCGATGGAAACGATTTAACCGGTGCCGATTTTAAACATGGTAACATTGTTGGGAAAGGTTCTAAAGGGGTTTGGCTAGAACCACTTGGTCCCGGTAAATATCCAATTAACAAGTACATTATGAAAGTGGAATTAGTGCCCACAACAAACTTGGTTTTAAACTGGGCATCTGCAAGAAGTGAAGCGCATAACTTGGATAAAAATTTATCTACCATTACAGTGCGTTCAAAAGATGGTTTCCCTTTCAATTTGGATGTGGCTCAAATTATTCATGTTCCAACAACTGAAGCGCCAAAAGTAATTGCCCGTTTTGGTAACATGGTAAACTTGGTTTCACAGGTTTTGGAACCAACTATTGGTAACTATTTCCGTAACTCGGCACAGGGAAGTGACGTAATTGCTTTCTTGAGTACTCGTAAAGAGCGTCAAGAATCGGCAAAAGAACATATTCGCAAAGTGCTTGATGAATATAATGTAAACGCAGTTGATACGCTGATTGGTGACATTGTTCCACCAGAATCGTTAATGAAAACCCTAACCGACCGTAAAATTGCAGAGGAACAAAAGGTAACTTACGAAACCCAAAAACAGGCGCAGGAAACGCGTCAGGGGATGGAGAAAGAAACTGCCATTGCAGATATGCAAAAGGATATTGTTAAGGCACAGCAAAGTGTGGAGATTGCCGAACGGACCGCAAGTGCTACGGTAAAAAAATCGGAGGGCGATGCCGCTGGTGTAAAATTAGCCGTTGGCGCAGAAGCTGAAGCTACAAAAATGAGGGCCCATGCCGAAGCCGAAGCAACAAAAGCAAGGGCACAAGCAGATTCTGAAGCCATTAAGTTAAGGGCTTCGGCAGAAGCTGAACAAATTTCTTTAACAGGTGGAGCAGAAGCTGGTAAAATTTTAGCTATCGGTAAATCTACAGCCGAAGCCTATGAATTAGCCGTTAAGGCTTTGGGTGGTGAAAACTTTACACGTTATAAAATTACCGAAGAATTATCTAAAGGTAATGTTAAGCTAATTCCTGATGTGTTGATTGGTGGAAATGGGGGGAGTAATGGCGGCTCAGCAATGGATGGTTTATTAGGCTTGAAGTTAATGGAGCTAATGGACCCGCAACAACGAAAAGATGTGGTAGCGGTTGCCGAAATTTTAGAAACAAAACCGAAATCTAAAAGGGATAACATTAATCCATAATTTGATTTTAAATGTGAAAGGCCTCGATGAAAATCGAGGCCTTTTTTTAGTATCCGTTGGCTGAAGCCGAACGGCAATGAAATGCTATGTGGCTATTAAATGGGGTGTTCATTGCAGGCTGCTTTAGCTGCCTGAATATTAAAAATTCTAAACTGGCTTTAGCCGAATTTATAAATGTTGCAACCCAAAATAGTAGCAATATCTTTTCTTACCTAAACGGGATAGAAGTGATATCCTTTTTTTGTTGCACTTCGACAAGCTCAGTGTGACAGTAACAAAAAAAGATTTAACGGATAGCCCGACTGACAATGATTTAAATACTGCCTTTGCTTTTCAAAAAAAACAATTACACAATTATGCCGTTCTACTTTTAAACAAAATAGTAACTTTGCAACTTAATTTAGAGTGAAAGAATTTTGAACGGTTGAATGCTTGCAATTCACTCATTCTATTGTTCTCTCATCCAATAATTTTAAGAAATGAAGAAAGTAAAAGTTGGCTTGGTACAAATGAGTTGTACTAAAGATAAGCAGGAAAATTTAGATAAAGCGATTGTAAAAGTAAGAGAAGCGGCCGCAAAAGGTGCACAAATTGTGTGTTTGCAAGAGCTTTTTACTTCATTGTATTTCTGCGATGTGGAAGATTATGCGAATTTCGACTTAGCTGAGGCTATTCCTGGTCCATCTACTGATGCTTTGCAGGTTGTAGCTAAGGAATTGGGGGTTGTAATTATTGCTTCTTTATTTGAGAAACGTGCTGCTGGTATTTACCACAATACAACTGCTGTTTTAGATGCTGATGGCTCGTATTTAGGCAAATATCGCAAAATGCATATTCCTGATGACCCGGCATTTTACGAGAAATTTTACTTCACACCAGGCGATTTGGGTTATAAGGTTTTCGAAACGAAATTCGCTAAAATCGGTATCTTAATTTGTTGGGACCAATGGTATCCAGAAGCTTCAAGAATTACAGCTTTAATGGGTGCTGATATTATGTTTTATCCAACGGCAATTGGTTGGGATACAACACAAGATGAAGAAACCAACGAGGATCAATATAATGCTTGGCAAACCATTCAACGTTCGCATTCGGTTGCAAACGGCGTTCCAGTAGTGAGTGTAAATCGCGTTGGTTTTGAGCAAGATGGTGCAATGAAATTTTGGGGTGGAAGCTTCGCTACGAATGCGCAAGGTAAATTGCTTTATTTAGCTTCGCATGATCAAGAAGAAACTGAAGTGGTAGAGCTGGATTTAGACCAAAGTGACTTCATGCGTAAGCATTGGCCGTTTTTGAGAGATAGAAGGATTGATTCTTATCAGCCGATTACGAAAAGATATATTGATGAAGACTAAGGCTAAAACTTAAAGTGAAAACCTAATTGAAAATCCATGGTTCGTGTCCTCACGAACCATTCATTTTATAAAACAAAAATTGATGTCAAATTTCCCACCAAAAGAACATTTAAATATTAATCAATTTGATTATTCGCCGAAACAACAACGTTATGCTTTCCCTGCTGAATGGGCGAAGCATGAGGCAACCTGGTTAAGCTGGCCGCACAAGGAAGCGAGCTGGCCAGGGAAAATTGAAACGATTTACAAGCCATATTGCGAATTTATTAAAATTGTTGCCGAAGGCGAAAAAGTTCGCATTAATGTTAAGGATGAAAAAATGAAAGCGTTTGCAGTTGCTGAACTGAGCCAAGTTGATGCAGATTTGTCGCAAATTGAATTTTATTTTAACGAAACTAACGATGCCTGGTGCCGTGATCACGGACCTGCATTTGTGGTTAAAGGGAATGAAAAGGCGGTAATAGATTGGGGTTACAATGCCTGGGGTGGAAAATATCCTCCTTTTGATTTGGATGATGTGGTACCAACTAAAATTGCGAAACATTTCGATTTGCCTTTATTTACTCCAGATATTGTGATGGAGGGTGGTTCTGTAGAATTTAATGGAGCTGGTACTGTTTTAACCACGACCGCGTGTTTGTTGAACGAAAATCGCAATCCACATTTAACGAAAGAGCAGATTGAGCAATATTTGCTTGAATATTATGGACAAGAACAGGTTTTGTGGTTGGGCGATGGAATAGTAGGCGATGATACTGATGGTCACATTGATGATATTACACGTTTCGTGGATGCAGACACTGTTTTAACGGTTGTGGAAAGCAATC
>Ga0247815_10003167_pt1 | contig 11901 bp, 4 predicted proteins | sample UWRJL194509B1_FD_181014 | JGI IMG/M metagenome (GOLD analysis project Ga0247815, IMG submission 181014) | Plant litter microbial communities from Arlington Agricultural Research Station in Wisconsin, United States - UWRJ-L194-509B-1 | ecosystem: Environmental > Terrestrial > Plant litter >... | reverse complement strand
AACTCGACGGCCGCCGACGCTAGGGAGCAGCGGGATCGGAGCGGAACTCGACCGCGCCGAAGGGGAAGGGATACATCTGGCCTGCGGGAGGGGCCAGGGTCTCCGGTTGAATCAGAGCAAAGCAGAGCACGCTGATGACCATCGAGCCGAACACGACGGCGCCGATGGTGATCGTCGACCGGCGGACGATGCGGCCAGGGCCATCATGCCCGGGAGTAGAACGAACTGTCCAGCTATCGGCGGCACGTCACATACGATGAGCGAGTGGATCAGGTTTTCTCGACACTCTCTCACCTCGCGGGGCTCTCGTGACCGGCCCCGGGCGCGACGACTTCACGGAGCTGGAGGCGATGTTCGGCCGCCCTCGACCCGGTGCTCCTGCGCGGCCCGACGCATACGGCAGACAGCAGTTCGTCGATCAGCCCGCAGAACCGCAAGCCCCGACCGCAGCGGAGGTCGCTGCCGCCCGCAAGCGCCGCATCCGGCGCCGCAGCGTGGCCGCCTCCATCGCGCTGGTCGTCGTCGCGATCGTGGGCACGTACATCCCGGTCACTCTGCTCGCTCCGGTGCCGACCCCCGTCGTGTCGCTCAGCACACCCGCGGTGGTGTTGCCCACCGAGGCAGCCCTCACCCTGCCGCCCGCGATGGAGAGCGCCGTCAGCATCACCGGGGGCGACGACTTCGAGGCGCTCACCGGCAGCAAGGAGATGCTCGGCACCAGCGGCGGCGACAAGGCCCTGCCGATCGCCAGCATCAGCAAGCTGGTCACCGCGCTGGTGATCCTCGACCGCAAACCACTGAGCAGCGTGGACGACCTGGGGCCGATGGTCACCTTCTCGAAGGCCGACCATGACCTCTACGACAAGTACTACGTGCTCGGCGCATCGATCCAGCCGATGAAGACCGGTTCGCAGATGAGCGAGCGGGATGTCTTGAAGACGATGTTGATCGTCTCGGCATGCAACTACGCAGAAGCCGCAGCCAGCTGGGCCTATGGCTCGCAGGACGCCTTCCTGGCGGCGACCAAGAAGTGGCTGTCGGGCCACGGGCTGAACAACACCAGGATCGTCGAGCCGACCGGCGTCGACCCGCGCAACATCAGCACTCCCGCCGATCTGGTGGCGCTGGGCAAGATCGCGCACGCAGACCCGGTGATCTCGAAGATGGTCGCGATGGCGAAGCTCAACGTGCAGGAGCTGCCGAACATCGGCAACAACAACGACCTGCTCGGAATCGACGGGGTCGACGGCATCAAAACAGGAACCCTCGACGACTCCGGCTCGAACCTGCTGTTCTCGGCGGCTGTCGACATCGGCCGAGGTGCGCCGGTCAGTGTCATCGGCGTGGTCATGGGCGGCGCGAGTCGCGACGAGGTGGACTCGGCGGTTCGCATGCTGATCAGGAGCCTCAAGGGAGGGTTCCACGACGTGCCCCTCATCGAGGCGGACACGACCGTCGGCAGCTACTCGACGGCCTGGGGCGACCGGGCGAAGGTGGTCACCGAGTCGGGGACATCCCTTTTCACCTGGTCGAACCAGGCGATCAGCGCGAAGGTCAATTCGGCGCCGGTGCGGCACGGCAAATCGGGCACGGTGGTGGGAGAGATCGAGTTCTCGTCCCCCACGAACAAAGCGCAGGTGCCGCTGGTGTTGCGGGGCGCGATCTCCGACCCCGACGCCTGGTGGCGGCTGACGCATCCGCAGCGCCTGTTCGCCCGATAGACCGGGCGCTCAGAAACCTCCACGAGAATGGGTGGGATGACAGCGCGGGCGAAGACGAGGATGCGCCGGGCATCCGTCATGGTCGTCGGCATCGTCGGCCTACTGCTCTTCGGTACTGCGGCTCCGGTCTCTGCCGAGCCGACGGCGAAGTCCCCCACCGAAGGGCTCGAGTACGTCGCCCTCGGTGACTCCTTCGCCGCGGGCTACGGACTGACCCCGGCCACCAAGAAGCCAGTGCCGGGCTGCCACCAGTCCAGCGAGAACTACCCGCATCGCATCGCCCGCGCCCTGGGACTGAAACTGACGGATGTCACGTGCTCGGGCGCCGTGACCGCCAATGTCATCGCCAAGCCGCAGAAGACCGACTCCGGCACCGCGCCGGTGCAACTCGACGCGCTCGGCCCCGACACCCGCGTGGTCACCCTGAGTATCGGCGGCAACGACCTCGGCTTCTTCACCACCGCGACCTCCTGCATCGCGCTCACCAAGAACGGGCCGATCCTCACGACGTCGAAGCCGAACTGCAAGAGCAGCTACGTGAAGAAGGGCGTCGACACCCTCGCCGAGCGCATTCCGGGTGCGGTGGTCGAGGGCTCCGGAAAGACGCCGAGCGGGCTCGTCAAGACCTTCGCGGCCATCGAAGAGGCGGCCCCGAAGGCGAAGATATTCGTGATCGGCTACCCCGCGATCACCCCGGACAAAGCGCACACTCCAGCCGCAGGGTGCTTCCGCTCGGGTCTCGGCGGCTCTCTGCGATCGCTGCGCATCGACAACGGCTTCCCGTTCACCACCGGCGACTCGCTCTATCTGAACGACATCGAGAAGAAACTGGATGCCGCGACGCGGGAGCAGACCGAACTGGCGGGCCACACCTACGTTTCCGTGCTGGCCGACAGCGAGGCGCACAGCGCGTGTGCCTCGCCGGAGGCCTCCTATGTGCAGGGGCTGTCGCTGCGCACCAATAAAGACTTCTCGTTCACGATCCTTCCCGGGGCCCTGCACCCGAACGCGAAGGGGGCCGCGTTCCTCGCGAACTCGGCGATCCCGGAGATCCGAGCGGCCTTCCCCGCGCCGACCTCCACGCCGAGTCCGAGCCCGCAGCCGAGCCCGAGCGCCCCGGGGTCACCCGGCGGCGTGATCGCCCTCGTGCTGGTCGGGGTGCTCGTGCTCGGCGGGGTGGCGGCGGTGGTCGTCATCCGTCGGCGCCGCAACGCTGGTTGAGTAAGCCCAATTCTTCGGGCCTACCCAACCAGCGACGGACCTATTTGACGCCGAAGGCGCGGATGATGGTCTGGCTCACCGAGTTGCCTTTCGAGTCGGCGAGGTCGGTGCGGATGGAGACGAACTTGGTGCGGAGCAGTGCTTCGACGGTGACGGTCCAGGATCCGTTCGGGCCCGCGGTGACGGTGGCGGAGCGCCAGGTCTTTCCGTCGTCGTATGACAGGGCGACGGTGGGCTTGCCGAGGGATCCGCCGGTGGCACCGATCAGTTTCTGCGGGGTGATGCGGACGGTGGATTCGTTCTTGACGACGCCCTTCGCGTTCGCGGTGATCGCGTAGTCCAACTGCGTCATCGGAAGGACGGATGACGACCCGGGCTGCGTGGGCGCGCTCGACGTGAAGTTCCACTGGGTAGTCGTCGACGGCGACAGGGCGCCGATGACCGGTGTCTGCGTCGTCTTCGTCACCACCCTGTAGGGCAGTGTCGCGGATGGGAGCCCCGCGGCCTCCACGTACGAGCTCGGGTTCGTCGCCAGCAGCGTGCTGCCCTGGTACAGCGTCGTGGTCTGCGACCGGTCGCCAGACTGAGCGAGGCCGACGTGATCGCCGCCGCCGAAGCCGGGCACATCGACGACGATGCCGTCGTCGGTGCGCGTCGGCGCCGCGTAGGCATCGTTCAGGTACGGGCGGGTGATCGGCTTGTACCAGCTGACCCTGTTCGTCGATCCCGGCGCGTACCGAGCCTTCGGCGCGTACTCGTAGGTCTTGCCCGCGACGAAGGCTTCCTGTGCCCAGGAGTAGGCGTCACTGACCGAGACCCAGTCCGTGCGTGACGGAGCGATCTGGCGCGTGGTCCACCCGCCGAAGCTCGTCTCGTCGTATGCCGGGAAGTCGTTGCGGAACTCTCCGCCGCCGTCTGGTGCCGGGCCCGAACTGCTGAAGTCCTGGTCGACGCGGGCGAGGGTGCCCGAGTCCTCGTGCTTCACCAGGTTCTTCGGTGTCTGGTTGTGGAACTCCTGGGCCACGTCGTAGACGTACTGTGCGGCGGGAGTCGAGGTGATGGACGCCTTCGCGTTCTTCTTCTGTGCCTCGGCGATCAACAGTGCCCCCTCATCCGGAGAGACCAGTACGACCTCCAGCGGAGTGATCTCGCCGCCCGGCGCGTAGGAGTTGATCGCGATGCCGGGATTGTTGTTCACGACCACGAGCGCGACTGCTCCCGCCGCGACCGCAGCTGCCGCCTGCTGCTCGTCGTAGATGTGCTGCGGATTGCGGTGCACGACGACGAGCTTGCCCTTTACCTTCGCGGCGGCGAGCTCTTCGGGGGTGCCGTCTCCGGCGAAGACCAGTCCTGGTTTCGACGTTCCCTTCGGCAGCGCGGTGGTGCTGAGCTGCCGTGTCGCATCGCTGTACTCATGCGTCGCAGTGGTGAGCCGGAACTCGGGCTGCTCCTTGCGCCAGCGCGCCATGACCTCGAACCTGCCCTTCTTCACCTTGGCTGTCGGCACCGTCCAGATGCTGTCGAACTCCCGACTCGGGGCTCCGAGCGCGGACCGGTAGCGGACGTCGCCGAGCTCGCGGGCGTATTCGATTCTGAGGAAGGTGTCTTGGGTCACCTGGGGAACGATGGTCTGCACCTGCTGCGCTTTGCTGAAGTCCAGGGTGATCGAGGTGTCTTTGGTGAGGCTGAACTCGGGTGTGCCGACGATCGCGGCACCGAAGGAATTCGGGCCGTGAATACCTTCGACGGTCCCCGTGGACATGGCAGAGTACGTGCCCTCGGGTAGGGAGATGGTTCTGGTTCCCTCGACATCGACCACGCCGGTTGCGCCGGGCGCATCGGAGATCAGGTCTACTCCGCCGAAGACCGGATCTCCATTCTGACCCTTGAGGCTCAACGTGAGCTTGTGGGTCAGAGGCGCGAGCGCGACGGCGGTACGCACCACTGGAGCGGACCCGTGCTTCGCGACGACCTGCGCGGTCGTGTCGGCGTTGGTCGCCTTCGAGAGCGTCGTGGCCATGGTGACGAATGCCGTGCCATGGGCAGGCACCGTCAGGGTGTCAGCGGAGATCGTGAAGAGTCCTGCGGGTGCATGCGACGCATCGACCGACAGGTCGATCGTGAGTGCGGTGGAGCCCAGGTTCTTGTAGGTGATCGGTTGGCTGACGATTCCGTTCGTGTCGGCATCCGCTCGGTCGACGGATGCCGTAGGCGCGGCGATGAGATCCGACTCGATTGCTGCAGAGACATCGACTCTGCCGCTTCCGGCCTGGAACGGTGAGTATTTCGGCGTCGGCTTGCTCGTGCTGATCAGGTCGCTCTTGAGGTCGGGTCCGCTGAGCTCGGGTCGCTCGTGCAGCAGCAGGGCGGCCGCGCCAGCGACGTGCGGCGTCGCCATCGAAGTGCCGTTCATGGTGCGGTACAGACCGGTCAGGCCGTCCGACGCGAACTGCGAGCGGGCGGCGAGGATTCCGACACCCGGGGCGGAGATCTCCGGCTTGATGGCGTGGTCTCCGAGTCGCGGACCCTGGCTGGAGAACTCGGCCAGGGCATCCGTGCCGTCGACTGCCGCGACCGTGAGTGCTGCGTCCGCAGCAGCAGGGGTAGCGACGGTGCTCGCCGCGCCGGCATTGCCGGCGGCGATGATGAAGAGAGCGCCCGTCTCGGCGCTCAGGTCGTTGACCGCCTGGCTCATGGGGTCGTTGCCGTCCGAGGGCGCGCCGCCGACGCTCATGCTGATGATCTTGGCGCCCTTCTCTCTCGCCGCCCACTCCATGCCGGCGATGATCCAGGACGACTGGCCGGTGCCCCCGCCGTCGAGCACCTTGCCGACGTCGAGCATTGCACCGGGCGCAACGCCGCGCTCCTTACCGCCAGACGCTGCCCCGGTGCCGGCGATCGTCGACGCGACATGGGTGCCATGACCAGCGCGGTCTCTGATGTCGGCCTCGTCGGGCACGAAACTGGCGCTCGAGTTGATCTTGCCCGCGAGGTCCGGATGCGTGTCGTCGATGCCCGTGTCGAGCACGGCGACGGTGACGCCCTCGCCCGTGTTGCCGTCGCTCCAGGCTTCCTGGGCGCCGATCTGAGTGGTCGACTCGTCGAGGGTCGCGTGCACCTTCCCGTCGAGCCAGATCTTCGAGATGCCGGCACCGAGAGTGCCCTTGGAACCCCGAGCGACAGGGTCGGTTCCGGCCGTGACGCCCGCCCAGAACTGGGCGGCAGTCGCGCGCGATTCGGCCACGGACAGCGCGTCGATGCTGCTGAGGCTGCGCACGCGCTCGGCACCCGCCGGCACGGCATCGGCGCGGCGGCTGGCCGCATCATCCGGGTAGCTCACGATGAGCGGCAACTGCGCAGCGTGAGCGTCGTCGAACCCGTCGGCTACCAGCTTGGTCACGTTGAACAGCGCCGAGTCGAGCGTCCCCGCGCGGACGTAGTGCTCGACCGCTGTCGGGTAGACGAAGACCTCGTCGTTCGACTCGACGATTCGAGCGGTTGTCGGGCGTCCGTTCGGACCGGCCACGGTGGCGACGCTGCCCGCGCCGGATCGACGCAATGTCACGACGTCACCGGTGATGAGGGTGACCTGGTGGCTGGAGCCGGCGGAGCTCACCGGCGCCGACGGCACGCCGGAGAAGGGCGGGCCGGGCGGCGCGGCATTGGCCGACGGGGCGGCCGCGCAGAGAGCGATGCCCGCGGCGAGAAGGCTCGCCGAGAGCGCGCGAATAGTAGGTTTCATCGTTGATTCCATTCGGTGAAGGTGGCAGGTAAGCCGACTGATCCTTCTCCGCGTTCACACAGCGTTCGGGGGTCTGCGCTGTGCTCGGGATCGTCCGAGGGTGGGGAATCATCCTCAGCTTAGGGCCGTGATGTTTCGTCAGTATCACGCGATGTAACACTCCGGAAACGTTCAGGTCGAACCCAGCCGGGATCGAAGGAAACGACGACGGCGCGCCCACCCGGAGGTGGACGCGCCGTCGGTGATTTCGTCCGGAGACCTATTTGACGCCGAAGGCGCGGATGATGGTCTGGCTCACCGAGTTGCCTTTCGAGTCGGCGAGGTCGGTGCGGATGGAGACGTACTTGGTGTGGAGCAGTGCTTCGACGGTGACGGTCCAGGATCCGTTCGGGCCCGCGGTGACGGTGGCGGAGCGCCAGGTCTTTCCGTCGTCGTATGACAGGGCGACGGTGGGTTTGCCGAGGGATCCGCCGGTGGCGCCGGTCAGTTTCTGCGGGGTGATGCGGACGGTGGATTCGTTCTTGACGACGCCCTTCGCGTTCGCGGTGATCGCGTAGTCCAACTGCGTCATCGGAAGCGCCGCTGCCGTCCCCTGCGACTCGGGTCGTGCCGAGGTGAAGTTCCACTGCGTGGTGGTCGAGGTCGAGAGGCCACCCATTTCGGGGGTTTGGCTCGTGGTCGTGACGAGGCGGTACGGGAGCTTGGCAGCAGCCAGCTCACGCACGTTCACGAAGCTCCCGACATTCTTCGCCACGAGTTCGGCACCCTGGTAGAGCGAGATGCTCTGATCCTGGTAGCTCGACTGGGCCTGCCCGACATGGTTACCGCCGCCGAAGCCGGGAACGTCGATGTACATCGAGTCGTCGGTGCGCGCGGGTGCCCGGTAGGCGTTGTTGACATAGGGCCGGGTGATGGGTTTGAACCAGCCGATCTCGTTCTGCGACCCCGCCGCGTATTGCACGTAGGGGGCGTATTCGACGGTGTCCCCCGACACGAAGGCCATCTGGCCCCAGACGTACGCATCCGAGACGGAGACCCAGTCGGTGCGCTTCTTCGCTATCGGGCGGGTATCGGTGTACCCGATCGCCCAGTCGTTGAACACCGGCAGGTCATAGCGGAACTCGCCCTCGCCGTAAGGCGCGTCGCTGGCGCTGCTGAAGTCTTCGGAGACACGGGCCAGAGTGCCCTTGTCTTCGTGCGTCACCAGTGACTTCGGGACCTCGTTGTGATGACTCTGCATGACGTCATAGACGTATGCGGCCTCGGTGGTGGATGACACCGCGACCTTCGCACCCTTCTTCTGCGCCTGCGCGATCAGGAGCTCGCCCTCGTCTTGCGAAAGACCGACGATCTCGATCGGTGAAGGGGCGAAGTTGTCGGTGTAGTCCCACAGCGAGATGCCGAGATAGTCGTTCTTGACGATCAGCACCTTCGCGCCGGCAGCGATGGCCGCCTCGGCACGCTCGGCATCCGTCACCGACGAGTCCCGGCGCACCACGACCGCCTTGCCCTTCGCCTTCAGTCCGGCGTACTCGGCGGTCGTTCCCAAGCCAGCGAACACCAGCCCCAGCGAGGCCGCGCCGTCGGGCAGAGGCGTCTCGCCGAGTTGGCGCGTGACGTCGGTGTAGTCGTGACCGGCGGCGCTGAGCGTGAAGGCCGGCTGCTCCTTGCGCCATCGGGCGTTCAGGTCGAATTGTCCGTGTGTCACCTTGCGGGCCGTCGGTGCCGCCCACAGGCTGTCGTACGAGAGCTGGGCTCCGTCGAACGAGCGCGTTTCAGACGTGCCGATCTTGCGGAAATAGTCGAGGCGAGCGTACGAATCCCGCGTGGTCTGCGGAACGGTCGTCTCGATCTGGCGCACCTTGCTGAAGTCGAGCGCGATCGAGCGGTCCTTCGACATGTCGATGTCCGGATCTCCGACGAGCGCTGATCCGAGCGAACTGGGACCGTGCACTCCGGTCACTTCACCGAACAGCATCGCCGAGTAGGCGCCTTCGGGCAGGAACACGTCCTTCGTTCCTCCGACGAGGATGAAGTTGAACTCGTCCTTGTCGAGGAACTCGACAGCGCCGTGTCCCGGTGCGCCGTTGGTGTCGGTGATCGTGATGGTGAGCTTGTGCAGAACCGGTCCGACTCCGACCGACGTGCGGGCGACGACCTTCGAACCGATCGTCGCGGTGATCATGCCGGAGGACTCGGCCGACTTGGACGACTTCGACACCGCGGTGCGGAGAGTGACCTGCGCCGTGCCGTGCGCGGGCACCGTGACCGTCTTCGCCGACAGGGCGAACAGACCCGACGGTGCCGAGGGTGCCGAAAGGGCGAGCGAGAGTGTGACGGAGGAGTCGCCGGTGTTCGTGTAGGTCACGGGCTGGGAGACGATCCCGGCCGAGTCGACCGCCGATCGATCAACCGACGCCGTACCCGACGCGAGAACCGTCGCCGACACGGCTGCGGCCGCATCCACACGACCGGTCCCCGCCTGGAACGGGCTGAAGTCCGGTGTGGGGACGCTTGTGCTGACCAGCGCGTCTTTCACCTGGGCTGCGCTGTAGTCGGGATGCGCCTGCAGCAGCAGCGCGGCGGCGCCAGCGACGTGCGGCGTGGCCATCGAGGTGCCGCTCATCGTCTGGTAGTACCCCTCGCTCTGCGTGGCGAACTGCGAGCGGGCGGCCAGGATGTCGACCCCTGGCGCGGTGATCTCGGGCTTGATGGCTCCGTCGAGGCGGGGTCCGCGGCTGGAGAACGGGGCGAGGACGTCATCGGCGTCCACTGCACCGACGGTGAGCGCGGCATCCGCAGCTCCCGGCGCCGATACGGTGCCGGCCTCGCCGGCGTTTCCGGCGGCGACGACGAACAGCGCTCCGGTCTCCGCGGTGAGGTTGTCGAGCGCCTGGCTGATCGGGTCGGAGCCGTCCGTCGGCTCGGAGCCGAGGCTCATGCTGATGATGTCGGCACTCTGCGTGCGAGCAGCCCACTCCATGCCGGCGATCACCCAGGAGTCGCTGCCCGAGCCGCTGTCGTTGAGCACCTTGGCGATGTCGAGCATCGCACCGGGCGCGACCCCGCGCTCCGCTCCCTGCGAGGCTGCTCCGGTGCCCGCGATGGTGGAGGCGACGTGCGTGCCGTGGCCGCTGCCATCGCGGACGGTGGCGCCGGGGACGAAGCTGATGCTGGCATTGATCTTGTCGACGAGGTCGGGGTGAGCTTCGTCGATGCCGGTGTCGAGCACGGCCACCGTGATGCCCTGCCCGGTGTCGCCGTCTGCCCAGACGCCTGGCGCGCCGATCTGCGCGGTGGAATCAGCGAGCGATGCGTGGACCTTGCCATCGAGCCAGATCCCCGTGATTCCCGCTGCGAGTGCGGGAGAGCCGGATCGCCCGGTGACGTCCGCACCCGCGGTCACGCCGGCCCAGAACTGCGCGGCGGTGGCACGCGGCTCGGTGACCGCAGACGCGTCGATGCTGCTGAAGGTGCTGGTGCGGCTTGCGCCCGCCGGAACCGAGTCGGAGCGGCGACTGAGGTCCTCGCTCGAATAGGTGACGATCAGCGGCAGCTGTGCTGCGCTCGTGTCATCGAACCCGTCGGCGACGAGCTGGCTGACGTTGAAGAGACGACGGTCGAGTGCGCCTGAAGCGACGAGCTCGATGGCCGAGGTCGGGTAGACGTAGAGGTCACCGTTCGACTCGACGACCCGGGCGTCGGCGGGGCGACCGCCCGGGGTGGCGACGGTGGCTGTATTGCCGATGGCCGAGTGGTTCAGCGTCACGACATCACCCGTGACGAGGGTGACGGTGGAGGACGAACCGCCCGCTGCTGCGGCACCGGTGGCGCTCGCGCCGGCCGGAGGCGACGGGGGTGTTGCGTTCGCCGGGGTGGCGACCGCAGCGACGGCGATTCCGGCGGCGATGACCGCTGCCGAGAGCGCGCGAATAGGAGGATGCATCGAGGTTCCGTTCAGTGAAGGTGGCAGGTAAGCCGACTGATTCTTCACCGCGTTCACTCAGCGACCGGGGGTAACCGCTGAGCTCGGGACCGTTCGAGGTGGGGAGATCGCGGTCAGCCTAGGGTGGTGATGTTTCAGGCAAATGACAGAAGGTCAGACCCGCTCGAGCAGCGAATGCTTGCGGATGTCGGGCAGCGAGAGCACCCGATATCCCTCGGTCTCGAAGAAGACCGTGATACGGTCGCCCTCCTCGCTCATCACCACGCCGTCGCCCCAGGCGGGGTGTCGTACGGCCGCGTCGATCGGGAACTCCGCGTCGCTCGCCTCCGCGGCTCGTTCATACGCCGAGCCGCCCTCGCAGGTGTCGCAGTTGCCGCAGGGCTCTGGCAGGTCCTCGCCGAAATAGCCGAGCAGAAACTGTCTGCGGCAGCGTCGAGTCTCGGCGTATGCCCGCATCTGGTTGCCGCGCGAGTTCTCGATGCGCTCGCCGCTCTCGGCCACATCGATTGCGAGGGCGAGCGCCTCGGCGGCCGTCAGTGCGGCAGCGGCCTTCGCGCCCTGCCTGCCCGTCTCGACCGCCCTCGCCTGCTCGAGCAGGTTGAGCTGGCGTGTCACCGATTCCTCGGACACGCCGAGCGTGCTCGCCAATTCCGGGATTCCGTGCCAGCCTCCCGCTGCAGCCAGAGCGGCGAAGATGCCCGTCACCAGTTTCTCGTTCGGCGCCGAGGAGGCGAAGAACCGGGAGAGCCCGGTGTCTTCCGCCCGATAGTGCAGGGTGACGGTGGCCGGCTCCCCGTCCCGGCCCGCGCGGCCGGCCTCCTGGTAGTAGCTGTCGAGCGAGTCGGGGATCGCGGCGTGGCTCACGAATCGCACGTCGGGCTTGTCGATACCCATGCCGAACGCGCTCGTGGCGACCACGACATCCGTCTCACCGGTGTGGAATCGGGTGTGGGCGTCTCGGCGCTCTGCCGCCGTCAGCCCGCCGTGGTACGCGGTCGACCGGATGCCGTGCTCGGCGATCGCGTCGGCGTAGGCGGTCGTGTCCCGCCGGGTGCCGACGTAGACGAGTCCGGGCTTCGGCAGGGTGCTCAGCTGGTCGACGACGGCGCGGCGCTTGTCGGCATCCGTCTCGTGGCGGACCACGCGCAGGTGCAGATTGGGTCGGTCGAAACCGTGCGTGTAGACCATCGGGTCGCGCAGACGCAGACGACGGATGATCTCGTCCCGCACCGGCGGCGACGCGGTGGCGGTCAATGCCACTACGGTCGGCT
>Ga0247815_10003166_pt1 | contig 11902 bp, 10 predicted proteins | sample UWRJL194509B1_FD_181014 | JGI IMG/M metagenome (GOLD analysis project Ga0247815, IMG submission 181014) | Plant litter microbial communities from Arlington Agricultural Research Station in Wisconsin, United States - UWRJ-L194-509B-1 | ecosystem: Environmental > Terrestrial > Plant litter >... | reverse complement strand
AAGATCATTCTATTTGTGGACAATTTCTCTGGCCATGTCCCACCAACGGACCTGAGCAACATTCGCATTGAGTACTTTCAGCCCAACCTTACATCACACATTCAGCCGCTGGATCAGGGCATCATTTGCACATTCAAAGTGTACTATTGTAAGGCATTAGTTGAGCACACTGTCAAGCTTTATGACAATGGCACAACTCCTAGTGATGTCTACAAGTTGAATCAACTTGAGGCGATGCACATGGCGCAGCACACCTGGCACAAAGTTGACACTACAACGGTCAGCAACTGCTGGTAGAAATCCAGCATCCTGCCCCCCATTGACACTCTACCACCTGTTAAACTCCTGATCCCATTTGGTTCTTTTCTTAATCCTGTTGAGGTGGCCGAGAAGTCAGTTGACTTGGCCATGGACAAACCCGAGGCATGTGACATACTGCAATGTGCAAACCGACTCACCTTGGTGGACCTTCTCAACCCTGCTGACAAATCAGCTGCCATCACAGACACATCAGATGAGGAGATATTCTGTGCTGTGCAAGAGGCAGCTGAGGCACAGGAGAACATAGACCTGGTGGGGGGTGACAACAGAGTGGAGGCAGCAGCCACACATCCTCCAACTCTGACCACTGTCCTCGAGGCTGCTGCAGTCCTGCAGCAGTTCCTTGAATGGGATGGCAGTGAATCTGCACACCAGCTTGAAGACGATTTGTGTGACTTGTCATGCAGACTGTGTCTGGAGTGTGAGCAGGCCATGTGGCCCAGCAAAATCACCTCATTCTTTCGCAAGAAAACTCAAGTTGTCTCCTAGTCCGTAAATCTCATCAACCATAGACAGAATAGATGTTTTTCGAAGTTTATATACATTCATAGAGTGTTTTGGGTGTGTTTTCCAGCAACCCATAACCTCCCATAGGCCATGATCTGGAACCGCTCCCGACAGGTATGGCCTAGAGGAGGTTCTACTGTAATATGCTTTAGAATCCTCCACACTTGGTTCGTGATGCAAAAGTACCTGTCTGTGATGCAGTAATGTAGAATGGACATTGCATTTTTGACAACTCTGACTATAGGGATGGCCGCAGAAAAGCCAAACAACACCATGTCTCATCTGTAGCATCACTCTCATCATCTGCTTTCAACAGTCACACCTGATGCCCAACCATCACCACACATGACTACATCTCCAACAACTTGGCCAAAGATATACATAACCTGAGCAGTGTGAGTGTCAACACAATGACTAGCCTCACAACTTCAGCCTCCAATGGTTCAAATACTTCAGTGGCAGCAGGCAGATTCAAACTTGAACCACAAGTTTGTGCACCTAGTGATGGTGCCGGCTTACAACTTCCCGTCTTGGTAACTACCCGTAACTGTCATGGCTATGGCTACAGATAGCCTGCCACTACATGTGGTCCGCCGTGCCACCTGTGGAAATAAGATTATTATTATTCGGAATCTTAAGCTATGCTACTACAAGATAGCTAAGCTGGGAGTAAACACACTGTGACATTGCAATCGGGGGGAGACACAGGCAACAAGTGGCCCCTGCCACTTGTTGTTTGCTGTCTCAACGCTGCTCTTTTAGCCCATCTGATCTAGATAATGAATATATATGTACTATAGCTAGGTATACAGTGAAGCTTAATACTAATTGTAATATTGATTTGGCCTGTGGCAGCGGCTAACCGTGAGGTGGTCACCCATGATCCAACTGCGCATCACCCCTCACCTGTGACCAGCCGGCCACAGTACAACTACGGTTAGCTTGTGCGTGACCTGTGGCTATTATCCGTACCATCACTACATGCACAGCCTGTCAGATTCATCCCACCATCACATGCCCTGGCAGCTCAATCTATTGTGGCCAGTGCACCAAGTGGTTTCGCCAAGGCCCCTCCACTCAAGATCCTGCTCCAACCTATCAACAGACCGGTGTCAACAGGATCAGCATTCTTGAGCTCAAACTCAAACCTACCACACACACCCGGCCAGCCTCAGCAGGCAAGCATGCTGAAATGCAAGCTTGATGTAGAACCAGACACACTTGCCACCAAATGTGGACAGTTTGGCAACAGGAATGTTGCTCCACTGAGCACAGCGGCTGCGCCCTAACCAGCTGGAACACTGTCGGCCTATTGTGAGCATCTGCATCTATATACATACCACACTGCAATGTGCTAGGTTGGCATATTTGTACTTGAGCCCTGCTACATGTGAGACCATGCCACCGTGGCCAAGTGCATCCAGCCAGTTCAAACTGCATCCTTACAGTGGTAGACTAGTATTTAGCTACTCACCAACACCTCAGTCTCTCACTAAGTGACTATCACCCCAGTTCCAGCAGGAATCCAGTGGAATCCGGTAGAATCCGGTGGAACTGGGTGACTCAGGGGGAAATCGAAATAATTTGCTGCCAGCTGCATGCTGGTATGATCAAAATAAACATCTGCAATATAAAACCACATCTTGTGAACTTTCAAACTGATAAATAACCAAAACTGTATCAAGGGTAGCAAAAGTGCCATGAGACATCTGGAGACTAATCCTGATAACTATGTGTGACCAAATAGTGATCTTACAGTTACAACAATTGATGAATAGATTCATTTTATTTACGAAATTTGTGAGGGCCGGCTGCTGCCGAGCAGGTACCCCGGTCTGGTTGTCGAAGTTGTTCTCGTACCGTCAGCTAGGACATGATACGCTTCATACGGAAAGTTGATTGGAACAAGTTTACCAATCATCCGTGTGAGCATCTACGCAAAGAGGACGCAAGGATTGAATATTTGGCCAAGGAGACAGAGAGATGGTTGCAAGCAGGAATCTTGTTACAAAGTTCGACCGAAACCAATGTACCGACAACTTAGGTATCCGCAAAGCCTCACACTAAACAAACTAATCAGATTTAGAGTCTTTTGACCGAGCGATGCATCAAAAACCGAAAAACACCGATAAAGATCAAAGCAGAAACGGCATGTTCGGCCCGAACCCGATGTCGGAGAAATACTTGATGGGACGGTTTTGCAAGACCCTGAATTAAGGACCCAGAGAGACCTCAGTCTTCCAGACCGAGGTAATTTAACATGTGAATATGAAAGGTATGTCAGTTTACATTTATATTTACCTCTCTAAAAATTTCCAAGATGCTGTAATCAATAGATAGTAGCAAGGATACATCAACCTGAGATGTTGACACATGCTGATACCATATTTATCATACTTTGATTCAAAATGTAAAAATGCAAAATTTCCTTTTTCGGAAATTATTAAGTAGCATGACTACTTTGCCGTGGTTCAGCTTTCAATTCTGCACATGATGGTATAAAATGTGTGATATTTCCTAATTAGGCAATTCTCATCATTTATGAATCTGTTTTTCCACCAGACTTCAGACTAGAACTTGCATCAGTTGTTTATTGAATACTTGAACCAGTGCAGCTGACTGCAATTTGTTCGAAAGGCCCCTATCCTGATGAGGAAATTATTTTGCTTGCATTGAAGAGATTAGGAATCTGAGGCCGAATTTAGCTCTTTGACAGTCATTGGCTCATGGGTTCACACTCAGATTTGGTGAAGTTAGAGCATTTCCAGTGGAATTCCAGTGGAATTCCATTTGATTCCATTTGATTCCAGCGACTCACGGGGTCCATGTTCGGTGAGATTCCAATGGAAATTTTTTGGTGAGACTATTAAATTTTGCTCAAATTTTCGCTAAGTCAAAAATTCCATGGGATTTCCACTGGATTTCCACTGGACATCCACCGGATTCCACTGGAATTCCAGTGACATGCGGGGGCAAGGGTAAAGTCCTCCAGTCTCTTGATGAGACTGCTAAGTGGTAATAGTACGAGTTCATTTAACTGTGGAGCTATGACTGGTGTAGAATGGAGAGAGCATTCAATGTCCATATGAGAGGGATGCCAGGGCCAAGTATAAATATGAGGGTCTAGCGATGTGATGAGGTGCTGAATTGCTGGGTCAGTCGTTCAATTGCAAGGGAATAGCAATGTGGTGATGGGCAGTACAGTTGAATGTAGGAATAATGTAAACAAACATGCAGAGCATGATCCAGGGCAGAGGAGACTAGTGAATTATTCCGGTCAACCCCCGGGTCGCTGAGGCCAACCCGGACCTGACCCAATAAAACCTGTGACCCAGCACGGGTCACCCACAGGTGTTATCTGCTGAATTTAATCTACACTGGTAATAAATACAGAAAATTTACAAAAGCATTCTGAGAGACAACCAAACCTATTTTGCAAAACGCAAGGGTCAGATGTGTTCAGGTTGATGCGTCAGAGGGTGTGCAAGTGGGGAGGGGATCATGAAAAGTACTAGTGCATGTTGCCGGGTACGGTTACCCGGGTGGGTTTGGACCCCTACCTGGCTGGGTATGGGTCCGAGTTGAGTTGTGAAGCACAACAAACCTGGGGAACCCGGGCTGACCAAGCCATTATTATTTATTTCGTGTTTCTATGCTCTTTCTCCTTGTATTTACAGTCAAAGCTTAGTCTGTAAATACAGAGAATAGTTCAAGCTACCTGTTGGAAAGCTGTATGGTCCTTAGGGGATGAGGATGGGAGGGCCACACGTTCAGATCAGAGTTTTAATTGGCGCAGATTGCACTACTCTTTGTTGTGCCTCTCCACTCATGCTCCCTACCTCCCCCCTCTAGCACACGGCTCTCCTAGACTCACAAACGGCTATTCTGTACATTAGACCTTTCTGATTATGACCATAAGATAAGTGATCTGTGTACCACCTCCCCCCAGACCATTTGGTCTGTAGCACTGGAACGGCCTGGCCAAATCATGTGCAGTTTTTGCACGATGATAGCCACAGCCGCAGGCTATCCCAGAAAAAAAGACCGTGTGCATCCTGGGGCACTTGATCAGCAGATTGATTGTGCTTTTCTTGTCAGCCACCACTCCTCTTCCTCCAGCCCTGTCTTGACTCCCATCCCATGTTCTCCCTCACGTCAAACTTTGTGCATCTTCTCTTGGGCTTGACTAGAGCTATTCTGCATATTTTATTTGCTATATATTTTTCATAATTTAGTTCAGCTGCAGCCGTCAAGGTGTATCAGATTAGTTTTGCCTCAATCCCCCCCTCAGTTTCTGTGCCTGCTCCTTCTTTTTGTTGCTGTCTTCTGTCATATAAAATGTTCTGCGTATTATTTATTAAAATAAATGAAAAAATTTGGTGGCCTGGGTCTCTGGGATAGATCGGTAACCCAGGACCAACAAACCCATGGGCTAACTGGCTGAACCTTTACCTGGCAGGCATGGGTCACAGACTTGCTGGGTACGGGTATGGTTCGAGGTCACTGACCCTGGGGCTGACCTGTGTCATGCACTAACAAGTACAAAAAGGTTTCGATTTCGTTATCTAGTGGTATGAACATGCATGCTGTATACCATCCAGAAGCCCTGTTCTATAGCTTTCATTGCGTGTTTGTTGCGCATGAATCGGCGCAGTGGATCAATAGCTGCAGGCTGTGCAACATTGGCGGAAAATGTGATAAAATCGCGACATGTTTAGCTCTTTTCCAATTGTAATGAGCATTGGGATACTCACATTATGGCAGTAGATGATAGTGCGCAACATCCCAGAGGTAGGGATTGTCTGTGGTGGGGGGAAAGCACTGGGGTACTATACCCAACGGGGAAGCGGCCACTTGGCGACCACCGACCGTCTTCTCGTTATTCGAAAAAACTGAGTACACGGCGCCTATGGGGATGTATTGGTCAAACTGTGAATGAAGCAGCACGGGCAACGGAGACGAACTGCAAGTACAGGAGGGTGACCTAGGTGAGTGGCCGCAACCCCGGAAGCGGCCACTTTATCCGGGTGTGACGGCAAACCCGAACGGGGGTGTGAGGGGTGCACCACTGCTGTATTTGGCCAGGATCAGCACGGCCGACAGTTATTTCTGGTAGCCGAAATGTCAATGTTGCTCATTTCGTCGAATTTCGCCCCGGAGAAATAAAAACAGGCCTTTTCAAGGCTCGGTTAACATACTGTGCAAGTTCTACTAGGCAAAAATTATATTTGAGAGCTCCAGCCCAAAAGGTTTGCTGGAATGGACCAAACCACCAAATTGCGAGTGTGGCCAATACGGCTCTGTATGAAAATATGCAATTTTCAAGCACCAGATACAAGCATAACTATATATCCAACAATTCTGTCAACTTACTTGAGGTCCCTCTGTAGAATTTGGAGCTGGAGAAGGTCATCAACCTGAAGTGGCCACTTCCGGGAGGGTGGCCGCTTCCCTGCAGGGTATAGTAGGGGTCAATTGGTGCAGATTTTCAAACTTCGATTTGAATGTGTGGCCCTCTTCCCCTCTTCCCCGACCATCTAGACACTTTAGAATTCACCTATTTTGTGTAAATACTCATGCTTGAATATTTTAGAGCCTTCCTGGTAGCATAAATGTACATAAAATGTAGTAAAATTGCAGGGGGAGGGGAGACCCGCCTGGGTCACCCTGGGTCAGGCTGGGTTTCTCAGTCCAACCTGGACCCGTGTAATTCACTAGAGGAGACTAATGAGGCCACAAACAGTTCAAGCAGCTGTAGGGGCAGTGCAATGATGCAAGTGTGCAGAACATCATCAGTCTGCCAGTCAAGCGATCTTGCACTGCTCTTCATCTACAGTGCACGTCAGCGGCTACAATTTATTGTGTACAAGTCTTATGGGTTCAGCATTACCATCAAGTAGGTGCTCTGCTTTGCACTTCAATGATACCGTATTGGTGAGAGCAATACCAAGACAAGATGATTTGTGTGCCATGTTAGAACAAGCTATAGCATGGTATGATCCGAGCTCATGCTGGCGGTCATGCAAATCCCAAGCAACTAACTGGACTTCCAAGGAGGCATGAAGTGCATGTTCATTAACATATAGCTGTGTAATACTCATATCATGCTTGAGTTGGGAGTTTGGGGATTGGAGTGTATCATTGTAAGCTGAGCAGTCAAGGCGGCAAGTTGAGCCTTGGTGATGTTGAGTTTGCTGGCAACAGTGGCCAGTCACGCACGTGTCTCGCTAAGCTCCTGGCAGATAACAACAAAGTGACTGACAACACAGACATAATGGTCTAACTGCTAAAGTTGTTGGCCTCTGAATGGTCTGAAGCCCTGGACAATCTTACTGTAATGCCAGAAGCAGATGGGACAAACACAGACTGGCTCATCAGATGTAGGGTGTATTGAGTAGCACAAAGGGCGATGACAAGAGTATGTGGAGAAATGATGTGCAAGACAAGTGCAAGTGTGGCAGTCCCGGCAGGGACACACTTTTGAACACAGCTCAGTTGGATTAAAAACCCCAAGATGTTGCCCAACAGTCATGATTCGAAGCTAGTTTAGTTGGCTTGATAATTTTTACATATTTAAAGTAGCTAATTGGGAATAATCTACAGTAATTAAACAGCCATTGGGCCATGATTGCTCTGCAGGGGTCAGTCCATTGAAGCCCAAGCAACAATCCACCCAAGCAACAATCCTCTCGACCCAACAGAGCAGTTCAAACTACAATGGCTGCATCAGCTCCCCTTCCCCATGTCGTCTCAAGCTGTCAGCACACCCTCCCATCAAGTCCCTCTGGATGGTAATGATTTTGTTGCAGTTGGCTATGATCAAAAATTGGAGTCCCTGCTCCACATCACTGGCACATATGTCATTTCTATTTCTATTTCTCACTGGTGCATAGTCCTGCTGATTTCGAATTTCTCACAGTACCATTGGCCCTTTCATCAAGACCAGAAGTATGGTTGCCATTTTAGGTTTCAGCAATGGGGTTGAGGAGTTGTGCAATGCCCTTATGGCCCGAGACATCAACAGTTCTCATGGGAAGTGACATGGTCGCATGCTGAAACACTCAGTGGCAATTTTTGGAACATCATCAAAGTGTAAATGGACAATGATACAGTGAGATGCCTCAACACCTTGCTGTACAGTTCACTGACAATGATTAAATAGTTGATCCCCTCAGGCCGCACCCCTGTTAGCAAGGGATACATCAGGGGCCGATGGAGCAGCATCAAGAGTCTTGATGCTAAGACCACATTTACAACACTCTCAGGAATCTCTTTTGGAATCAAACTCAAGGACACATGTTGTCAAAACAATGTTGGACATGCCATTACATTGCTCAAGGGGTTTGTTGCATGCATACTTTGAGCGATTTCATCTGCAAATACACAGACAAGTACCTTAACACAGCCCACGGCAGATGTCATTGTATCAGACAAGGCCCCAAACCTGAGTTCGAGCATCATTCCCCATTACGCATATGAGGAATTCAAGATAGCGGAAGCTATCCGGCAGGGACTACTGCGTGATGCCAATCATCCAGTTCACCCTATTTCTGATGCTCTTAGCTGCTAAATTTACTCATATAATCTTGGGCGGGCACAGAAAATTTGGCACCAGCGACGAGCACCCAGCCTAGGTTTGAATTCAAGGCACACAAGCGACTTCCTCCAGCACAGCCGGACCTCAACCAAATCCTTGCTCGAGTGGCTCAGTCTCACATACCACCTGTTGTGAAGCCAGAAGTGCCGATCATCCATGTATGTGCTCAGGTGTTGGCATTAGGGACAAGTCACCTACTGAGTGGAAATCAGATGCAGGATCCTGAGGTTGATCCGGAGACCATGCAAACAATCAACACCATGCTCTATGAACTCAACCCGGGCAATGTGGACATAGCCAGCATCTTAAAGGTCACAGCCAACTACCAGCTTCACAACAGAATGTGGGGTCCAACCAAGATGGTTGACTTGTACCTATTTCACTTGGCTAGACTTGCACTTCTCAATATGGAGTGAGAGATGACCTATACCTGGGACACAGTGAACAATGGTGGTATGTTTGCATGTCTATGGTGGGCTGTAACGCACAATCTCTGACAGAAGTCTGCAGACCAACTGCTCAACCTTGCCAAAAATGAGCTTGCTGCCCTTAAAATGCTGTTTGAGCAGCTGAAAGAGCTGTTCAGGTCTGGTGAAGGATACGACACCTTTGAGCCCATCACCATGACCAACATACTGCTCCGTCACATCTCTAGCGGCTGCTCCTGCTTGCACTGATGAGGCAGGATTTCACTAGCAGTCCTTTTTTTGCGCTAGTTCATGCACTGGACCATACTCTCCATCCTTGCTAGCCTCAGAAATGTCTCCCACCATGGTCCATCTCCTGGCATACCATTTCCGACCATTCACAAAGCTCGTGCAGGGGCTGGGACAGTGGTTTAGACATTGGCCACACTGCTCCCCAGCACCATCACCAACTCAAGATCTGTTGCACCCGTGATCTCATCACCTCCTACTTCTCCCTTTGTTCCACTGTGTGCACCTTGCTTGTGTGGTTCATTTGGTACCCATATTCTGTATGTTTTTCCCTAGGGCTGTGGTGTTATGTATCAGACATTGGTTGTCTGATCTCATTCTTCTGTCATATTGGCTGTGCACCTTCAAGTCAACACCCCTTTCGTACGCACTCTCTCATTGGAGGGACCTGATATAGACTCTTTCCCTCCTGCTCTCATCTCCAGGTGTCCTCAGTGCTCCAATCCAAAGTTCCCCAAGCTCTCAACCTACTCAGCTCATACCTTGGCTCTCTCACACAATCCACCTCATCAATTCCTCTGTTCCTCCTGCTCCTCTCTTGCATTCCCATTCTGACTTCCCTGATCTGTTGACGTGAGCATGACCTACAGTTTCTTGCTTTTCTGTCTCTGTGCTCCTGGTGTGCCATTGTGCATGTGCATTTCCACCTTCATTGTGTCCTATCTCCTCGCGTTAGCCTTCCACCCTTCTCTCTGATCTGTTTCACCTTGCTTGCTGCTCCCAAGCCTTGCAATTATGTGTTGGTGTGTTGGTGTCTGTGTTTAGGTTTGGTGTTTGGTTTGGGTTTCCTGTGCTAGCCATCTAGTTTCCTCCCTCATCAGTGCAGCTTCAACACTGGCCTTGCCGACCTTCTATCCTTGCACTCGCCAACATCCATGGCTATTTTGTGGATGCTGTTTATGCCCTGCAACATCTTCATCACGTTCTGCCTCTACTACAAGGGACCACCATGCCATGAGCTCAAACCACTCCTCAGGAAGCTTGCCAATTTGGAAGTACACAGAATCTCTGAGGCACAAGTACTCTTCATGAAAGATGGTGGCTTGTACAGCATTGTCACTCTGCACAAGTCACAGAAGCCTGTTCTCAACCTCTTCCATCATGTTGTGGATAACCACCTGGACAAGGACTACCAAATCTACCAAAGCAAACAGATGTATTAGGAGTCAAACTGGGATAAGAATGTTCTTGTCTTTTTACTTCTCAGCGAGAAGCACAATTGCATGTACCACAGTGCACTTGTTGAGTCCAAACTCTTTGATTACAATACTCTTGTGGCACAAGGCAGTAGTATCAGGCGGATAAGATAGTTTATTGGACCCACTTGGGTGAGGCATCTGGGGCATGCTTTTGGCTGGTAAGGATAAATCCCAGGGTCCAGGTGTGGAAGGGAGTACAGAGATAATTAGAGGATAGAGTTGTGAGATAATCATTGTAGAGGATAGAATTGCCTATGGAGGATAAATTAAGTTAGAGAGGATAGAATCACATCTGGAAGATAAAATATCTTGGAGAGGATAAAATGAGTTAGAGAGGATAAAATATTTTGGAGAGAATAATTTAAGTTGCAGAGGATAAATTATCTTTGTGAGGATAACATAAGTTAGGGAGGATAAAATCAGTTCACTAAGATAAAATAAGTTAGAGAGAATAGATATAGCTTTGGAGCATAAAACCACTTTGAAAGGATAAAACAACCTGCAGAGGATAGAATTGCCACTGGAGAATGATGATCCTCTCATGACTCTATCCTCCATTTATCAGTTTATCCTCTGTACTCTTTTCCACATCTTGACCCTGGACCCTGGGATTTATCCTTACCAGCCAAAATTATGCCCCAGATGCCTCACCCAAGTGGGTCCAATAACTATCTTATCTGCTTAAGGTGGCTCCACCAGGACATCTGCTTTGCCATATGCACAAACCTACCATTATTATGGCAACATTGCAGGTGACCATCTCACAGGTGCATGGGATCGTGGGTACACACAATATACAAGCACCACGAACATGGACTGAACCTTTGGTCTGGGAACGAATGTATCTGTGGCCAGCACCTCCTTGGTGGCCAGGAGGCTGATGGTGACTTGCTTGACACAAGCCAGCAATTTGAGTGCAGACATATTAGTGCCTGCATCAGGTCAATCCCAGGGTATCAGAGGCCAACCCGGGTTCAGCATATTCCGACCCTGCTACACTGGGTCTGGGTAATTCCAAGGGTTATCCAGGAGTAACCCAGGCTCAGGAGCTCTGGGTACCCCACAGCATCCAGTGTGGTCCCAGACCCTTTTGTATATTAAATACAAGTAATTAATTCATTACACTCATTCTAATCAATACACACAGCATTATATGAGCTAGATCAGTGCAGGAGAGGTAGAGGTCATGGCGGGAGATCATGGATGATGTGGAGGTCACAAAACAATCATAGGGAGTATTTAAATGGCACGTGCAAGGTTTGAGGGTAGAGATTGGCTGTGGATATGTGCGGAATGGGGGTGAGAGGGTGAACTGACCCTGTCTTGCCACAGGCACATCATTATGCTAGTGGCTACCAGCACTAGTGCATTCAGCCGGGTTCAGGTAACCCAGTGAACCCAGACCCGGGTATGGTGCATGTTGATGGGTAGCCAAGATCACGGGTCAACCCCCGGGTCTCAGAGGCCAACCCATACCCGACCCGGACAAACCCAGACCCAGAAGCGCCGGGTCATGGGTAACCCGGCCCTGAAAAATTAAAAATGTTTATTTTGTATCTATT
>Ga0247815_10003165_pt1 | contig 11903 bp, 8 predicted proteins | sample UWRJL194509B1_FD_181014 | JGI IMG/M metagenome (GOLD analysis project Ga0247815, IMG submission 181014) | Plant litter microbial communities from Arlington Agricultural Research Station in Wisconsin, United States - UWRJ-L194-509B-1 | ecosystem: Environmental > Terrestrial > Plant litter >... | reverse complement strand
CTGCCGGTAATACAGGCTACGGTTATGTAACCACCGCATTCAAAGATCGTGTAGCTTCTGGGATGACACTGAGCATCAATGATCCTGGGAATGCTGATCTGGCCATTACCGTAGGGTCTACACACCGTGATATGCCCCATACGTATGGAGTGTCTTATTTCTCATCCAAAGGCCCTACCGGTGATGGGCGGCTAAAGCCAGACCTGGTGGCACCCGGTGAAAAAATCATTTCCTGTGCAGCAGGTAAAAAGAAGGTTAGTGCCGGCGCGCAGTTATCTGACCAGGAGCAGTGTTATTATATTGAGGATAGCGGTACGAGCATGGCTGCGCCTCATGTTTCTGGGGTGATTGCAGCTTTTTTATCCATACGCAGGGAATACATCGGTAAACCAGAAGTAGTAAAAGATATTTTTATGTCTACGGCAACTGATTTAAAAAGGGACCATTATTTCCAGGGCAGTGGCCTGGTGGACCTTATGCGTGCAATTCAATCCATTTAATTATGAACCATTTATCCAACCTTCCGTTTTTTGAAATTGAGTTTACAAAATTAGCGGAAATATACGACCCAGCAGCAGTTGATCTGCTGCTGGATGGCATCCGGGATCAAAATCTCACAGACCTTATTGTGATTTCGCACGGATGGAATAATGATATGGCAGAAGCCAAATATTTATATGATCACATTTTCGAGTTTGTGAGTGAGGAACTGAAGAGTGCGAATGTGCATGGGAAAAAATTTGGTATACTTGGAATCTACTGGCCTTCTAAAAAGTTTGCGGAAGAAGAATTGATTGCTGGTGGACAGGCAGCTGGCCTGGAGGTTTCACCTGAGGTAGATTATGTACAGGAACAAATTACAGAGCTGCACGGGTTTTTTGACGATAAGCAGTCTGATGCGCATTTGATGGAAATAGCGCAGCAGATAGAGCGATCTGAGTACGGCGATACTGATAAGAATGAAGTATATGAAGCTATTGCAGCACTTTTCCGTCCAATTTTACAACGCCAGGAGACACAACAGGATGAAGATGCTGCTGTAACCCTCAATACGTCAAACATCCAGGAAGTTATGATTTCTCTTGAACCTGAAGATGACGGACCAATTAGCCTTGGGGGTGAAGGAGGCGCTGCCTCAATAGGCGGAATTAATAGTAATGAGATGGGGGGCGGAGCTGCCGGCAGTGTTTTTTCTTTTAAGGGACTGCTGGGTGGATTACGCAACGTGCTCAACCTGGCTACTTATTATCAGATGAAAGAGCGTGCAGGAAAAATAGGTAGCCTTGGGCTCAACCCTTTAATCCGCCGCGTGCAAACTGAAAAGCCTGAAATTAAGATTCATCTTATTGGCCATAGTTTTGGTGCGAGACTAGTCACTTCTGCAATTGCCGGCACCTCGGCAGACAAAGCCCTGCAGGTGCAATCGCTCATCCTGCTGCAGGCAGCGTTTTCACATTTCAGTTTTGCCCAGAATTATGAAGATCAGAAAGACGGCTCTTTCCGCAGGATAATTGATCAGGGTAATATCAAAGGGGCTACAGTCATCAGTCATACCCGTAATGATAAAGCAGTAGGTTTGGCCTATGCCATTGCTTCAAGGGTGGCGAAACAGGTAGCAGATGCATTGGGCGACCGTAACGATTTTTATGGGGGCTTGGGAAGTAACGGTGCACAAGCTGCACCAGGCGTAAAAACTTATCAATTGGTTGCGGGTACGAGCTATAATTTTGAGGCTTCCAGCATCTACAACCTTCAGGCAGATACTACTATAGATGGGCATTCCGGCATCGCCAATAAAGCAGTTGCCGAGGTAATCGCCGCAGTTATTCTTTAATTATAATGTATGGATGTTTCACAACTTTACGAAACTTTAAGCGACGCCGACAAGTACAATCTGGATATGCTGGCCGATGAAATAAAACGAAAATACGAGTCGGGAGAGCGCAGAGGGGAACCTAAAGGCAGGGTGATCCTATTTTTGGGTGCCGCAGCCAACTATCACGCTCCGTCCGGATTTGAAGATGCATATCACAAAGACGATCGCCCACCCATCGGGAATGAATTGAATAACCTGCTGATTGATAGTATGTACAGGCCTCATGTAAATTTGGATCTTAACACGTCAATGAAGGCAGAGCGTTTGCCGCTCAGTTATACCGCACAATATTTTGAAGAGCTAACAGACAGGCCAAGGCTGGTAGCTGAACTGGGCAAATTGATTGACGGAAAAAAGGTTTCGCCACTGCTTAAGGCATTGGCCGAAATGGATTTCAAATACGTTGTCACCACCAATTACGATCACCTTTTTGAAGATGCATTAACTGCCGCTGGCAAGGAATTTCATAAAGGAATTTACAAAGCCAATAAATTTGGGGAACCACAGCCAACTACCTCCATCCCGGAACGTGATATTTCAGTTAAAAAACCCTTTTTATACAAGTTTCACGGTGATATTAAGGACGTGCTGGATGAAAATGGCGATTACAGGCCTGAAAAAGATTCCATTGTTTTGACTGACGAAGACTATCTGAACTTCATTCTCAGGATGGGGCAAGTAAATGATAATAAGGAAAAAATCTCTGAAAGGGATACCCTGGATCTTTATCCAATACCCCAGGTTATCAATGAAGCATTTACGGGCAAAAACCAGAATACTTTTTTATTTATTGGATATGGGCTGCAGGACTATAACCTCCGACTGATTTTTAAAACCTCCCTCTGGAAAAAGGACAGCAATATTTTCAAGGCGCTGCAGAAATGGTCAATCACTCTCAACCATCATGCACCAATCAGGGAGTTTTTCAACGCCAATTATCGTTTTACTTTTATTGATCATGATATCTGGTGCGCCATACCTTATTTATACAGAACAATGTTTAACAGAGATATGCCACTATAATGATTGAACCCAACGATTGTGAAGAAGAATTGGTCGTCCTGCCGGATGAACCTTACCGTGGTATCAAGCCCTTCCGTTATGCTGACAGGTTTATTTTTTCGGCGCGCGACTGGGAAAAGGATCAATTGCTTAACATCATATTGTTGTACAGGGGCAGTTTGCTGTACGGACAAAGCGGAATTGGAAAGTCGTCGCTTGTAAATGCAGGCCTCGTGCCACTGTTATTGCAAAACAATCTTCAGGCAGAAGTAATCCGTGTTTATCCAAACCGTGAAGAAACCTTCCGCATATCAAGAATTGAAAATACAGACAGCACCTACTTTCCATCAATATTTGAAGGAACTGTGGGTGCCTGTCCAGATCTGGACCGTACAGTAATTTCCCTGCAAGACTTTAAACGACAGCTCTTTGCAGAATCGGCACGTTTTGATCAGGATAACAACAGGCCAATTCCTGTGTTAATCTTCGACCAGTTTGAAGAGCTCATCACTTTGTTTGAGGAGACGGGTAAATCTGCAGTTGCACAAAATGATCTTCCTGTTGCAGAACGAAGGGATTTTCAGGCAGAGCTGATAGCTTTCTTCAGGGAATGTTACTACAACCCCGATTTGAAGATCAAAATTCTATTCAGCTTCAGGGAAGATTACCTGGCCAAGTTCTCTCAGCTTTTTAGGGCCATCCCAGATCTGCGCGACCATAGTCTCCGCATTAAGGCAATCGACAAAGAAGACATCTATGGCATCATAGCCTGTCCGTTCTCCAGAAATGAACTTAGCGTTGAAAAATATCCGGCCCTGTTTAGTGACAGGTTTATGCGCCATTTAACTGAAGAACTCAAAACGTATTTTGGTGAAGGAGATGCCGTGCTTACCGATGTGCAGATTGTTTGTCAATACGTATATGAAACCCCGGCAGACAAAAGAGAGCAACTATTCAGCCTCAACGGAAACCCTATAAAAGATAATATCAATAACATCATCCAGTTATTTTATGCCAGGTTACTTGAAAAACTCCCTGCAGAAGATAAACCCCTTGCCATTGCCGTTCTTTCGCTGCTTGTTCTAAATGAGAAAACACGGAATATATTTCATACTGATGCAATTGTTGATGAATTAAAAGATTATTACCCCATAGATTCTATAAATAAGGTATTACTTAAGCTGGACAATGACACGCGGTTAATTAAAAGTGAGCTTAGAATGGGATCAGAAAAGGCCTACTATGAAATTAACAGTGAGTCGTTGATCCCTTACATCAATACCCTCAAAGTGCGGAAGGAAGGTGAAGAATGGGCAAGAAAGAGGAGAAAGCGGTTTTTGTACATACTGGCGCCTTTACTGGTTGTGCTCTTTGCCCTGTTATTTGCCCTTGGTCAAAAAATGAACAATAAGCAGAGCGAATACCTGTTTGCCGCTGCTGCCACCAGATATTCAAACCCGGCATTAAGTTATGTGATTGTAAAGGAAGGGTATTCCTGGTTTTTTAGAAATTCCAAAATCAATAGTTTTCTAGATAGCCTTGATAAACAGCGGAAGTGGTTTCTTGCAGGCCGGATATTCTACCCTGATAATATATATGCAAGCTTCCTGAAGAATAATGGAGAAATAGGCGTTGTGGGTGCGGCATCTGTTGATTATTTTAACAATGACGGACTGATGATAAGGCAACAGCTGTATAATAAAATAATTTACGCAGACGCAAAACTGGGGTACCTGCTCAATATACCGAAGGGCGAAACATTTATTGGCCAGGGTAACAAACAACTAATTAACCTGCACAGCTTTGACGGCCGTTTGCTCTCCACTTTTCACACGCAAACAGATAATGGTCTAATCACTGTAGCGCCTAATGGAGATTTCTTAATAATGGATTCCCTTCTTTATCAAAAAGGAAATGCGGATGCTCAGGCCATTACACTTTCCAATAGCTGGCAAAAACTCACTGCTGTCACATTTAGCGCCGATAGCAAATATATCCTTGCAGGATTTTCAAACGGTACCGTGATTGTGTATAATTTGAAGGGCGAAAAAATCAGATATTTTTTTGCGGGTTACTATGGTGCTGCAGTTGCTTGCCTGGGTATTAGCAACGATTCGAAATACCTGATTGTAGGTGGGGCAAACAATAATTTACGCTTATTTGAGCTGGGAGACCTCAATAAATATTATGATATACAAACCGCATCACTGGATTTACCAGGCGGCGGCAAAGACATTTATCTGGAAGGTGAAGGGATCCCTGGTAAAATTAATAAGATCATCATGCTAACAGACAATAAAACTTTCCTTACCCTGGGAGAAGATAAACGGGGTATCATATGGGATTTCAAAGGAACAAAGATAGATGAATTGATTGGTCACAAAGAAAGTATTACATCCGCATTTATTGCAGATGAAGGCAACTCTATTCTCAGCTGCTCTGCAGCGGGAAAAATCTATACATGGAATAAAGGATCAATCAGCGATGCGTATAACAGGGGGAAGTTAGCCACGTTTACACCGTTTGAGTTTCGTAATGTTGGTTTAAGTCCTGCCGACTTTGAGGAGGAGTACAATAATTTTAACCAGTACAAACTGCTAACCCGCATTTTAAATTATTCTGCGTCATTGCCCCAGTATAATTACCATGTGGAAGATGGTGGCTACAGGAATATCTTAAAAACTTCTTTGCTGGAATTGTCCAATATGTATAAAAAAGCAGTTGACACCGGCTACCTGAAAAAGTTATCTGTGCTGAATAGAAAATTGCTGTATAACAGTTATGATAAGTTTGAGGAGGACTCGCTAAACTTGACCATTGGACGTCCAAACAGCAAATTTGATAACTTTAGCCGGAAACTAAATAAGATGATATGGCAGGCCAGAACCCTGTTGGTTGATACTGTTAATATTGAACATGCCACCCTGCTGGTCTCTAAGTTTCTTGACCTGGCACAGGATGCAAAGGATACTGCTGACCTGCAAAGTTATAGGCTTTCTGTAAGAAGCCTTAATAATGGTATAGCTTTGGGGAAGGCATTTAAACAAAAATACATGGCTAACAATTCGCTGGATGATGTACTGGCATCGTCTTATGGAAGCCTATCTTATTATTTGCTTTTCCTCAGGGATTATAAATCAGCTATCAAAACAGCAGAAAAAGGTGTGTTATTTGGAGAGAAATATAATTGGATAATTACCAACCAGGCATTAGGCCATCTCCTGAACGGCGATTACATACAGGCAGAGCGTTTATATTCCTTTAATAAAAACCGAAGTATTGGTGGAGGGTTCCGAACCTTCAAGGGTGCTTTTCTGGCAGATTTTGAGATATTAGAAAAAGTTGGGATAATAGACAGGAAAAATAAAGTCCAGTACCAGAAAATAGAATCAATAAAAAGAATGCTGCAAAACAATTAGAAAGACTGCCAGGTTGCAGCACTTTTTATCTTTCCATTTGTTCATGGGCGTGTATACCTTCCCTGATGGCATTGATCAAAGGCATATCAAGCTCGCAATCAGAGGTTATACAATGATCATGGTTCTCATAATCAAGCTCAACCATACCCACCTTGTCTTCGTCGGTATATATTTCATAGGCATGATTGCCAAGAGGTTTGATATTAAAATCATGGCCATGGCCGTCTACCGCTACTTCAATTCTAAACTGGTTCATATCGCTTTGTTTAATGGATAACAATGAGTTTTTATTTTTGTTCGGAAAGTAAGCTCAAAGAACAGTGACGTAACTCTTTTCTGTCCTTAAGAATTTGTTAGGGATTGATCTACCGCAATATGAATAAAAACAATCAGTTGTTCTTCAAATAACGGAACATCATAACTTTCGTCAGTACCGGTTACCCAAACTTCATCACCTGAAAATGTAATTGAGTAATTAGCCTTGTCTTTTAATGCAGGCTGGCTAACTATAATCGTATCCTCAACTTTAGAGAATTCAAATTCCAGATTAGTTTTTAGCTTGTCATTGATGAAGTCTTTGAATGTAGATTTGATCGCTGCGAAAAACACATCTGCTGTTATACTTTTTTTGTTTATTATTTTGGTCATATGGCTTTAACAGGTTTCTATTACCATTGTTTTTAATGAAATCAAATATTTGTGATGTGCATCAAGCTCCAAAATTGATAACTCAGGCGGGCAAAATTAGAAATTTAATCCTCAGGCTTGACTAGGTCCCCACCGATTTTACTCCAGATTTTATACTATATAATTAGAACATAACTTCTATTGGAGTGTTTTAAAGTTGCTTCAAAAAACGTGATCATAGGAAGTAGATAAAATTAGATACTTATGAAGACTAGAAAATTAGGTACAGATGGCCCGGTTGTTTCAGCTATTGGATTGGGCTGTATGGGAATGAGCGCTTTTTACGGCGACAGGAACGAAACAGAGTCAGTGGCTACCCTCCACAGGGCAATAGAACTAGGGATCAATTTTCTTGATACCGCAGAACTTTATGGCCCCTACACCAATGAAGAATTAGTTGGCAGAAATATTCAAGGCAAGAGAAATGAGCTGGTGATCGCTACAAAATTTGGAGTTGATTATTCCAGTGGTACGGCCCATTTGGATGGAAGTCCGCAAAATGTATTTAAATCTGCCGAGGGCAGTTTAAAGCGCCTGGGAATTGATACTATTGACATTTATTATCAACATAGAATGGATCCGGGTGTGCCTATCGAAGAAACTATTGGCGCAATGGCCGAACTGGTAAAACAAGGCAAAATTCGTTATATCGGTATTTCCGAGGCAGATCCGGCACTCATTGAACGGGCACATGCTGTCCATCCGGTAACGGCAGTGCAAACGGAATTGTCATTATGGACCAGAGATGTGGAAACTAACGGAGTTCTGGCTACTGTGCGCAAACTGGGAATTGGTTTTGTAGCCTATAGTCCGTTGGGCAGGGGATTTTTAACAGGTGCGATCAAAAGCCCCGATGATTTTGAAGAAGGTGATTTCCGCAAGCAGAACCCAAGGTTTAGCGGTGATAATTTTCAGAAAAACCTCGATATAGTAAATACACTGAATGACTTTGCATTGGAGAAGGCATGTACACCTTCGCAGCTTGCCCTTGCCTGGGTGCTGGCCAAAGGAAACGATATTGTTCCCATTCCTGGCACTAAAAGACGTGTGTACCTTGAAGAGAATATTAAAGCAGTTGAAATCGAACTTACTGCCGACGAAGTTGAAGCTATCGATTCAGTTTTTCCACAGGATATTACATCTGGTGCGAGATATTAAAATCAGCTGAGCACAAAATACAGAATGCTGAAAACAATTTGATCAGCGGCATGTTAGCACGCTGGTTTTAAAAATCATGTTTGTAAATGTCAACATCAGAATAGAAAGAGCGAGAACTTTCTACCTATGAATTCAGCCCCCGGTCGTCATGATTGGGGGCTTTATTGTTTTTGGTATTTAATGGCTTTATTTTTGTTAGTTGTAACATCTAAATTAACAACATGACTTTTTTAACAGTTTAGGTAGATGGGAATATTTCACGACTGCCTGTATTACTTCGCTATTTTTATTGTTCTCGCTTCACTAATTCCATTTATCAGACACGACTACTGGATTTTCAGGGTGTTTGAATACCCCCGATTGCAAAAACTGACGCTAAATGCTTTGGTCTTGATCTTGTACCTTTCATTTTTTTCGTTAAGGTCTACGGAGGACTATGTTCTTATCGGCACATTAACAATTAACCTGATTTATCTCTGCTGGCTGGTTGCACCATTTACCGTGTTATCTAAAAAACAATTGATCCCAAGCAGCAAACCGATTGGAGATAGAAATATAAAACTTTTGATTGCGAATGTTTTCCAGGATAACAGAAGAGCACAGGATTACCATACATTAATCCGCAAATGCAACCCTGACTTAATTTTAATGGTAGAAACCAATCAGTGGTGGCAGGACCAGATGGACACTATCGGAAAAGACTACCCGCATCAAATCAAGGTGCCATTGGAAAATACCTATGGTATGTTATTGTATTCCAGAATGGAACTTGTTGAAGGAAGCGTAAACTATCTGGTAGAAGACGATATTCCGTCTATTGAGACCTATGTTAAGCTGGTTTCAGGAGAGATAATCAAATTATTTTGCCTGCATCCTCGTCCGCCTGTTCCACAGGAAAACCCCCAGTCTACCGAAAGGGACAAAGAGATCCTGCTGGTTGCAAAAAAGGCAAGGGAATGTAAATATCCAACCGTTGTGATTGGTGACCTGAACGATGTGGCCTGGAGTTATACCACAGAGCTTTTTTCAAAGATCAGCAAATTACTGGACCCAAGAAAGGGAAGGGGCTTCTTCAATAGTTTCAATGCCAAGTACTTCTTCTTAAGGTTTCCACTGGACCACGTATTCTGCTCTGCCGATTTCTCATTAACCGCTATTCAACGCATGAACAGTTGTGGTTCAGATCATTTTCCGATGCATATCAATCTGCAATACGATCCAAAGTCTGTAGTGCATAACGATATTCCTGAAGCTGATCAGGATGATATTGAAACCTACAAAGAAAAGGTAAATGCAGAAACTGAGTAGGCCTATCTGTAAATTGAACCAAATAGTTAACCACTGCGCCGGCTCCATATGTGGCCTCGCAGCTGTTTAATGGGAGTGTGGAGGAAACCTAATATTTAATGGTTTTTGATATAAATGTTTACATTTAGCACAAATTACCAGGTTATAAAATGCAGGAAGATGTTTTTATTCAAATTAGTAAGCGAATTAAAAATTACAGACGTGAGAAAGGTATTACCGTTCAGGAACTTGCAACCAAAGCAGATGTTAGCAAAGGTTTCATCTCCCAAATAGAGAACAGCCGTACCATTCCATCTTTAATGGTACTGATAGAAATCATCAAAGCCCTCGACATAGACCTGAATTCTTTCTTTAAAAACATCGTTATTGAAAAAGGCCGTGCGCCTATTTTGGTCAAACGTTCCAATGAGTATGAATACTTTGAAAAAGAAGACGCTGTCGGGTTTCACTATAACCGCATCTTTACCCAGTCTATCAAAGATGCGACCGTTGATATTGTGCTTTTAACCCTCGACCCCGAATCCAGCAGGCCGCTTGTAACAACAGATGCATTCGAGTATAAATACATGATATCTGGCAGTGTTATGTTCAATTTTGAAGACCAGGACATTGAGTTTAATCAGGGAGATTCTATTCTTTTCGACGGCAGGATTCCACATTCCCCACAAAATATTGGCAAAGATAAAGCTGTGATGATCGCGGTTTATTTCTTTGAGCAACACAGCTGATTACCATCTTGCTTTCTGCACCTGAGTAATACTTCGGATCAATAAATCCGGTGGCAGCGCTTTGCCCTAACCATAATTTAACGGTTTGATAATATCAAATTTGTTTTCCTCTGATAAACTTTGTTTACAATTGTAAACGGTTGTTCCTTCTCTAAAAGGTATGGATCATCTGATGACCAAAGGCTAAATAAATTATCATGAAGATTTGTACTCCATTGCTTTTACTGATGCTCTGTTTGTTCAGGACGAATTCCTGGTCGCAGGACAAAGATTTTTATCCGAAAGGTATCAAACATGTTGTGGTAATCGGTATTGATGGATTAAGCCCCAACGGAATCAGAAAGGCAAATACCCCAGTGATGCATCAGATGATTGCTGAGGGTGCCATAAAATGGAATGTACGGACAGTTTTGCCATCGAGCAGCAGTCCCAACTGGGCTTCTATGATTATGGGCGCCGGCGTTGAGGCACATGGCGTTTTAGATAACGATTGGGAAAAGGAAGATGCTTCGCTGCCTCCGGTTGTTGCCGGGGCTTCGGGATTGTTCCCAACAATTTTCTCTGTAATAAGAAGCGCAAAGCCCAATGCTGAAATTGGCGCTATATACCACTGGGATGGCTTCGGAAGATTGGTTGAGCAGGAGAGCCTTTCTTATCACGAGGCCGCTGCTACTGAAGATGCAGCAACTGTAGATTTTATCAGTTACCTGAAAAACAAGAAACCAGATTTTGCCTTTCTTCAGTTGGACCATGTAGACGGTGCAGGGCATGAAAGCGGACACGGTACGGCTGCTTATTTTAAGGCGGTGCAAAAGGCAGACTCCCTGGTGGGACTCATACTTGCGGGATTAAAGCAGGCCAGTCTTTTGGAAAGTACACTCGTTATTATTACTGCCGATCACGGTGGTGTAGGTTATGGGCATGGTGGTGCTACGCCCGCAGAGTCCGAAATTGCGATGATCTTCTTTGGTAAAGCTGTAAAATCAGGTTATCAGGTGCAGCAACAGGTGTATACCTATGATCTCGCCGCCAGCATCGCATTTGCCTTGAATATTGTGCCACCTTATGCCTGGACAGGCAGGCCGGTGAAAAGCGCATTCGCTGGATTTGGCGAACCGCTAAACCTGTGGAAAGGCAAAGAGGTATTGCCTTCTCCAGTAATCCAGCCTGAAAAATACCTTTTTGCGCAGGCTGGTGGTCTATATGTAGATAAAACTGCAATGGTTAAAATTGATGCGGCAGACAAAACGGAAGTCAGATATACTACCGACGGCGCAAAACCATCGCGTTCTTCTGCAATTTATACGGCACCTTTTCCTCTGACACAAACAGCGGTGGTAAAAGCGGCTTCTTTTAATCAAGCAGGAAACGAAAGCCTCACAGCCACTGCATATTTCAGATTGGTTAAGTCGCACCATGGAAATGGCCTCAAGATGAAATTTTATAACGGAAGTAAATGGACCAGGCTTCCTGATTTTAATGAACTGACGCCAGCCAAAAGCTGGGAAAGCTATGAATTTAATTTGAACAGGGAGCAGGTCCAACCTTTGTTAGCAGAAGGCAACAGTAACTTTGCCACGTCATTTGACGGCTACCTACAAATCGATGAAGATGGCGAATATACATTTTACACACAATCAGATGATGGCAGCCAGTTATGGTTAGACGGGCAAAAAATTGTTGACAACAACGAAAGCCACGGTGTAATTGAACGCTCAGGTAAGG
>Ga0247815_10003164_pt1 | contig 11906 bp, 10 predicted proteins | sample UWRJL194509B1_FD_181014 | JGI IMG/M metagenome (GOLD analysis project Ga0247815, IMG submission 181014) | Plant litter microbial communities from Arlington Agricultural Research Station in Wisconsin, United States - UWRJ-L194-509B-1 | ecosystem: Environmental > Terrestrial > Plant litter >... | reverse complement strand
ATTCATTCCTCAAGCATTCTATATGCTCAAACGTGACTAGATAAAACTGCAAGAAGCATCTCAGTTCCTGCGTGACGCCAATTCGTTTGTCGCATCCTCGCACGCAGCCATCGAATGGAGCGCGCCACACATCTATCTCTCGGCTCTGCCATTTGCATCAAAGGACTCCTTCGTTTACCAAGACTTCTCATCTCTTTTTACCAGCGTGATCTCCGTAGAAACCTTTGGCATTGATCGTCGCGGTGGCCGACTGATCATGAACCTCACCGGGCGTGAGGGAACGGTATACTCCGTTGCATATTCGCCAGATGGGAGACTGCTTGCTTCCGGTTCTGAAGACGGTACAGTGCGCATCTGGGATACACTGACTGGTCAAGAGACCGTGGCTCCGCTACAAAGCGGTGACGGCGCGGTTTATTGTGTTGCCTTCACATCCAATGGCCAGCGGGTCTTCTCAGGGACGGAAGGCCATGAGATTGACATCTGGGACGTACGAACTGGCGGCCTAGTGATGCCTCCACTACGTGGCCACTCCAGACGCATTCTCTCTGTAGCACTCTCGCCGAATGATCGACTCGTTGCGTCAGGGTCTGCGGACAGGTCTGTCAGGCTGTGGAACGCCACAACTGGTCATGCCATCGCAGAGCTGACTGATCACACGGACTGGGTTCAATGCGTTGCATTCTCATTGGATGGAAAGACCTTGGTATCTGGGTCAGACGACTGTACGGTCCGCCTATGGGATGTTAGCACCTGCAAATCGCAGGGACAGCCTCTTCGTGGCGAGAGAGGTCATGTATATTCTATAGCATTTTCACCGGACGGTCATTTCATCGCTGCAGGATTCTATCAGGCGCAGGAGATCCGCATCTGGAATGTGTCCACTGGCCAAGAGATTGGTGCGCCGCTTAAAACTGGATGTCTCGTCTTCGGTCTCGTCTTTGCACCTGACGGATCATATCTTGCATCTACCGACCCTCATGGTATTCGCTTCAGGGACTGGAAGACTGGTCAGGATGTCGCGCCGGCTTTGAGCGGTCATACTGACTCCGTTAGGGCTCTCTCGTACTCTCCGGATGGGCTCTACATTGCGAGTGCCGCGAGAGATGGAACCATTCGAATTTGGGACGCAGAACATAACCAGACACTAATCAAGCAACTACCGAGCCACAAGGGCAGCGTCAACTCAGTCGCCGTCTCCGCTGATAGCTCATTCATTGTGTCAGGCTCAGCCGATAGGACAGTGCGGGTTTGGAACTCCCAAACGGCGGAACCAATCCTCTCACCGTTGATCGGCCACACGGATGTGGTGCTCTGCGTCGCAATTTCTGTTGATGATAAGTTCATCGCGTCGGGGTCGACGGATCGCACCATTCGATTGTGGAACGCCAAGACAGGCGAACCGATTGGGGAACCACTCGAGGGCCACGAGAAACAGGTCAATGCCGTTAAGTTCTCATGTGATGGGCAGTGGCTGGCCTCGGCATCGGATGATATGACTGTAGGGTTATGGGCGCTGGCTGACAATCAACCACCCACTCATCGCCAGATACGCTGCAAGTATAAACCATTCTCAGTCTCATTCTCATCAAATGGCCAGCTTCTCGCGGTGGGGGACAGTTGGGGGTATGTCACCTTGTGGGACCCAACCACTGACGGTGATCACACTTCATCTGCAAAGATGCAGGACAACGACTTCGGCGTCGCATCAATATGCTTCTCTCCCGACGACTCCAAACTTGCAGCGGCTTCGGATAGCAGCAATATCTGTATCTGGGATGTCAAAACCAAGTCCCTGCTGCAGTCATTGGAAGGTCACCGAGGTCCTGTTCGTGCCGTTGCTTACTCGGCAGATGGGGGACGCCTCGCCTCAGGGGGTTATGATCACACCGTTCGCCTCTGGGATGCTAGTACAGGTGAAGCCGTTTCTGTGTTCTGCAGACATTCAGCTACCGTCACATCAGTCGCTTTCATGCCGGACGGCAGGACTGTTGTCTCTGGTGCTATGGACGGAACCATTCGATCGTGGAACATGGATAATGTAGTGGCCCCTCCGTCGCAAGCCAACCTCCCGCCAGTCAATATCCTGGATCGGCCGCGCCAGGTGGACGGTTGGCTGCTTGGGTCTTCAGGGGAGCGGTTGATTTGGCTGCCTCAAGAATACCGTTCAAACATCGTGGTCGACGGAGTTGAACGCACGTCGCTCATCGCTAGTCATCACGTCTTACTTTCGGCTGATATCACACTACATTATGGAACGGAGTGGACAAAGTGCTGGCGTGGATCCAAATCGTCTATTGCCACTAGCATCTCATAACGATTCGTGTTCAGTGGTCTGAGGGCCTCGCAGTGTCGGTGGGAATGCATATATCTTCCTAGTCATCTCTTGTACATTGTAAGGCACCTATCCTTTCTATAGAACGGGAAGTCTGAAAATGCTTCTCCAGACTCTATCGATCCACAGCGAGCGTTCAGTCAATGAAGCGAGCTTGCCTGGTTAGTTCTTCTCATAAACTGGTATCACGCTTCCACCACGCCTCGTTTGATTTCTGTGTGTGGCCGCTGACGTATTTAAGCACTCGAACGACCTGCTTGACCACCCAAGTCTTGCTCTAGTCGGTGAGAAACTACAACTTCAAGTTCAGTCCTGCTGTTTCGTGGGTAGGGGAGCACGTATAGTTGCGCGTCAGGTTGATAACTTGATTCCAAGTCGTTCCCGCGTCCGACCATGGCAAGTGACAATTAACACATTTGCCTGCTTGAGCACCTCCTCATACTCAGAGTTTTCGTCTGATATTGTGAGTACGTCGAAATTGGTAGCTACGGGTACGTCGAGGTCGGCGTGGGGAGTGGTACCTGGGGGTCGCAGAGCGGCGCGAGCTCATTCGTATATCCCTGACGGACGCATTCAGTTAAAACATCAGGTCCCAGTTATCTTGCAAGAAGCCCCGTATGTTCTATGCTGGCGGCGTCTGAGTAACAGCCAAGGGTGACGTCGTCGTCGCCGCCGTGCGCACGAAGTTTGAGAGCGCTCCTCAACCGCTGGTTGGCGTCATTCGTACAGCATTGTGAAAAACCAGAGCAAGCAGACTCACCGGCATCGGATAAGCGAGAATCGCCTGATTGACAAGGGGTCGCTTGGCTGGCTCACTCTCCTCGGCGCTGGGGATGTTGAAGTTGGTCTGGCGCCACAACTTGTCGTGCTATCAGCACTTGCTCAAATGCAACTATAGAACTCTTGCGCCGTATCATTAACCATGGGGTGTAGATGAACTACGCCGCACGTCAGCCACCGACCAACGGGCAGCAGAATCCACGGAACACCCTAACCTGCGCGCCACATTGTCTCGAGAGCATCCTCCGAGGGCTGTTTACGATCTGGCCGAACATGCGTGGGAGCGTATGGTAGCGGGCGGCAAGCGGCGCGAGTTCATCTCGGTCGACTGTGCAACCCGCGAAGAATTTCGGCAGCCTGAGTACGCGCTGGTTGAAGTTCGACTCGGATCACCTGACGCATCTTGCAGGCGAAGGGTCCATGGCGCCGGTGACCATGTCGAACATGCGAGAGAGCAAACGGTGTATGGTTAAAGGAACGGCCGCTTGAGCCTGGCGCGGAAACGAAAGAAGAAAAGGGAGAAGGGCAGGAACGAAGAGCGCGAAAGATCGGCGAGATCGGCAGCACCGGTGCAGGAATTACCGTCGAGATTCACGCACAACCCGGAGGAGACACGCTATACTTATCACTGAACACTTGAACGCTGAAGTACGGCGACACGTCGGTATTGAATGCGATGCCCACAGAGTGCGATGTGGTAAGTACCCGTTGGGCGTCGACGCTCTGTGGCTTGTGGCTGCGGCCGTCGTGCGGACTTGAAGTAGACACAAACCACGTGCGCTCCTTGTCTTCCTCGTTTACTGAACGGCGCGCATATATCAGCCTCACTCAAATCGTTCGACATGAGTGGATTCCTCAAGAAAGTCAAGAAAAAAGCCAAAGGAGTGGTCGACAGCCTGAGGCCTCCGTCACGGCAGGGCAGGTCATCCACGTCTGCATCTCCTCACGCGTCTAGTCATTCCACTCCCAATCCTGGTACAAACCTGCCACCAACTCCGCCACTTCAGCCGCAGCCAAGCGCGACTGTTATGCTCTCGTCACCTGTGCAGAGTGACAGCTCGACGCCTGGACCCGACACCGTACAACCAGCTACCTTGCCTTTGCCTCACGCAATCATTACGCCAGTTTATGCGCGTCCGTCTACACCTCCTTCAGCTCTTGCGACTACTGGCTCGGTTATACATGACCTTCTTACGACCATTCGGGACGCATCGGACATGTGCCTTCCTCTCAAAGCCGCCGTCGTCGGCGTGCTCAAGATCTGGGATGTGTGCGAGGTGCGCTCTTTCGTAACCAACCTTGTATCCCGACTTACTCGCACCTTACAGCGCACCGTGCAACTCAATCAAGAATTCATCAAACACAAGGAGAAGCTCGAGCGACTCCTGATGATCACAAACATGCACAAGGGCGAAACCGAATTGAGCGACAACTTGCGCGGACGACTCGAGGAGGTTGCGAAGTATGTGTGTCGAGGCTGAGGTGGTGAGGTGATGTTCTAACCCCTGCCAGGGCCTTGCAAGAACTCGCCAATGCTGTCCAAGCGAAGCTCGACCGTGGCCTCACGTCCCGGGTGCTTCAATCCGATAACGACATTAACGAGATCAAGGATCTCATCGGGAACATTATGTCGCTTGTCGATGTCTTTCAGGTGAGTCCAAGTGAGGTATTTTTCGTAACTCATCGAGTGTGCAGTTCGAAGGTGGCATACTCGTCGAGATAGGCGTTGAACATATCAAAACCGGCGTTGAGCAGGTTCGACATGGCGTCGACCAGGTCAAGGATGGCGTCGACGACATCAACAAGGTGCGAAGCCCTTGCTGTTTGCGGACCCTGAGCTGACGCTGCGTTCTCAGCAACTGTCAGCAGCGAAACAAATCCAGATGGAGAAGGACCGCGAGGAGTACTTGGTGTGTACTGTCTGTCAGGTCACGCGTTGCCTAGTCTTGACATGTGTGCAGGAGCGGCTCAGGAACTCCATTGCTACTGGTACGTCTTCACAACCTTCAAGCGGTCTGGAGCTGATTATCTTAGCCCTCGACAAGCACTACGTCCGCCAGGCGGTCTACGATGCGCAGCAGCGTTCCGGGTGCATGGAAGGCACGCGCGTCTAAGTCATCAACCAAATCTTGTGCTGGATCATGGACCCCAAAGCGCAACCGATCTTCTGGCTTGGAGGCATGGCCGGCACTGGCAAGACCTCCATCGCTTGGAGCATCTGCGAGCGCGTCCGAGCGGAAATCACGCTATGTCTCGGTGGCAGCTTCTTCTGCTCGCGGTCGACGGGTTCGGCTGCCCAACGCGACGTGCGTTGCGTCATCCCAACTCTAGCTCAGTTGTTGGCGCGCCAGTCGGATGAATTTGCTGCTGCACTGGCTGCGGAACTGAAGGAGGATCCCGACCTCGCCTATAAGCAAGTCAAGGTCCAGGTCGAGCGGTTAATACGCAAGCCTCTCGCAGCGCTCTCGTCCTCCGCGCAACCCATTGTGTTCGTTGTCGACGCCCTCGACGAGTGTGGAGATCAGCCGACAGGCACTACGCTTGGTGACAATGCCGAAACTCACGCCGCAGTCGGCGAGATGCTCGAGGCACTCATCGACTTCTCTCGCTCGTCTATTGGTCTCCCGATCAAGTTCATCGTCACGTCTCGACCCGAGACCCACATCCGCGAGACATCGGTCACAGACATCAAGGTCACGTCGGTGCTTCATCTTCACACGATCGACAAGAGTCAAGTCACAGAAGACATCCAGCTGTACGTTAGCAAGACATTGTTCAAGGCGCCATCTACCAAACCATGGTTCACCGAAGACGATGTCAAGACGCTCGCAGAACGGGCCGATGGTCTCTTCATCTTTGCAGCGACCGCGACCAAGTATATTCTTGGCGGCGGGAAAGGATTTCGATCCACGCGTCTCAACGACCTAGTCTCGCCGCTGCAGGCGACGCCCGATTCTTTTGCTGTCGCTCCACTAGACCTGATGTATTCTTTGATACTGACTGAGGCGTCTCGTTCTGACATGGTCAAAGCCACTGAACTGCAGCAGATACTCAAAGTAGTGGCTGTTATTCTCTCGGCGCGCATGACTCTTTCTGTCGACGCTTTGTCCGAGCTGTTGGGTCTGTCAACGGAATACCTTCGCGGTTACCTCGATCGTCTGCACGCCGTCGTTTATCTACCTGAGGACAACCATGACGCTAGCCTGCGGACGCTACACGCATCCTTCAGCGACTATCTTTTCACACGAGCCGCGCCTAGCATCCGTATCACCTCCACCATCGGACACGATGAACTCGCGCACGGTTGTCTTCGCCGGATGACGCAAGATGACTTCGACTTCAGTATCTCGCGCAGTCCGTCTTCGTATGAGCCCAACCCAGAGGCAGATCCTGACTGGATATCGCTCTCGCTCCGCTATGCGTGCTTACACTGGGCACACCATATCCAATCCGCCTCGGAGCAATCAACTCTTGATGAAGCGGTCAGCACGGTCTTTCGTCCTAGATTTCTCTTTTGGCTCGAGGTTCTTAGCGTCCTGGGCGAGGTCGGCAGAGCATCTGGACTGCTTCGTATTGCAGGATTCGCGGTGAGTTCTGGTTTCGTTCCCTAAAAGCGTGATACGCTCAGACATGACTAGGTGAAATTGACAGAGCTCTCTCGGTTCCTGCGTGATGCCAACTCGTTCGTCGCATCCTCGCGCGCAGCCATTGAATGGAGTGCACCGCACATCTATCTCTCGGCTCTCCCGTTTGCGTCAAAGGATTCACTAATTTTTCAAGACTTCTCATCTCTTCTTAGCGGTGTAGTCTCAGTCGAAACCTTTGGAATTGATCGTCATGGTGGCCGGCTCATCATGAACCTCACCGGACACGAGGATACGGTCCGCTCCATTGCGTATTCACGAGATGGAAAATTAATCGCCTCCGGTTCTGCTGACGGTACGGTGCGCATATGGAGTACCTTGACTGGTGAGGAGACTATGGCACCGCTACAAAGTGGTGAAGGCGGCGTGAATTGTGTCGCTTTTACACGCGATGGTCAGCGGGTCCTCTCAGGAATGGATGACCACAATGTCTACATCTGGGACGTACAAATTGGCCGCACAGCGATGCCTCCGCTACGCGGTCACTCTGACACGGTCTACTCTGTGGCGCTCTCACCGGATGGCAAACTCATTGCGTCTGGATCTGGGGACAACTCGGTCAGGTTGTGGGACGCCACAACCGGCCAAGCTGTCACAGTGCTGGATGGTCATACAAACGACGTATGGGCTGTTGCGTTCACATCTGATGGATACACCCTTGCGTCTGGGGGAGTGGACTGTACCGTCCGCCTTTGGAACGTCCGCACCTATGAACCGCAGGGGGAGCCCCTTCACGGCTCCTATGGCTTTGTAATGACCGTAGGATTCTCACCGGACGATCGGTTCATCGCTGCAGGATTTTTTCTGGCAGCGGAAATTCGCATCTGGAATGTGTCCACTGGCCAGGAGATTGGTGCACCACTTAGATCAGAGTGTAATATCACAAGCCTCGTCTTTTCACCCGACGGATCACATCTTGCATCGAATGACTCTCATGGTATCCGCTTCTGGGACTGGAAGACTGGTCGGGATGCCGCTCCGGCTCTGAGCGGACATACTAGTTCTGTTGTGGCTCTCTCCTACTCTCTGGATGGGCTCTACATCGCAAGCGCCTCGGAAGACCGTACAATTCGACTTTGGGATGCTGAGCACAGTCAGACGGTAATCGAACAACTACCGAGCCACAAAAACAGTATCAACTCAGTCGCCGTCTCCACTGATGGCTCATTTGTTGTGTCAGGCTCAGCCGATAGGACAAGTCGGGTTTGGAACTCACAAATGACCGAGCTGGCCCTGCCACCACTGATTGGCCACACCGATGTAGTGCTATGTGTCGCAATTTCTGCTGACAATCAGTTTATTGCGTCGGGGTCAGCGGATCACACCGTTCGGTTGTGGAACACCCAGACCGGCGAACCGATTGGAGAACCATTCGAGGGCCACAAGGGAAATATCAATGCTTACGCTCTCGCGCGATGTGCGGTGGCTCGCTTCAGCATCGGATGATGAGAGTGTGGGATTATGGGCACTGGCTGGCAATCAACCGCCCACTCTTCGCCAGCTACGGTGCGATTCTCGACTATTCTCAGTCGCCTTCTCGTCAGATGGTCAGCTTCTCGCGATGGGAGACGATATGGGATATGTCTTCTTGTGGGAACCGTTCACTGACGATGGTTTCAATCGATTTGCGAAGATCGAAGTCAGCTTTCAATTTGAAGTCAGGTCTGTCTGTTTTTCGCCCGACGACTCCGAGATTGCTGCGGCTTCGAATAGCCACAATATCTATGTCTGGAATTTTAAAACCAACTCGCTGTTGCATGAATTGGAAGGTCACGAAGACTACGTTCGTGCCGTTATTTACTCGGCAGATGGGGAGCGCCTCGCCTCAGGGAGCGATGATCACACCATTCGCCTCTGGAATGCAAGTACGGGTCAAGCCATTGTCGTGCTGCGCGGACATATAGCTATCGTCAGATCGGTTGCATTCATGCCGGACGGGAAGAGCCTTGTCTCTGGTGCTGAAGACGGGACTATTCGATCGTGGAACGTGGATGATGCTGTGGCTCCTCCCTCGCAAGCCAACCTCCCGCCGGTCGATATTCTGGCTCAGGCACGCCAGGTAGATGGTTGGTTGGCTGGGTTCTCTGAGGAGCGGTTGATTTGGCTGCCTCAGGAATACCGCCCGAACATCGTGGTCGGCCGAGAACGCACGTCGCTCATCGCCAGTCATCAGGTAGTCATCTCGGCTGACACTGCGCTGCATCATGGGACGGAATGGACAAAGTGTTGGTCTGAATCCAAAATGTCTACAGCCGCTGGCAGCTCATAATGATCCGTCCTTGTTGGTCTGAGGTCCTCGCAGTGTCAGTGGGCTGCATCTATCTGGTTATTCCTTTCCTGTACGCTGTGATAAAAGCGTTTGAGGAACATTTCGCACTTGAAAGCATCCGTTCATGCATGCATTGTTCATATACAGCGTAATGTCTGAAAATGATCTCTCCCGCATGTGTCTGGCTGCAGCCGCCTCATGATATGACCTGACAGTCATTACATGCTCACGTAGAAATTATCTACACACAGCTTGCAAAACTGGTTTTGTGTCAGGTAGCGCGTTCACCCTATCAACTAATATGAAGCCTGCTCCTGACTTGAGAAGTTTCTCTGGATTCTGTCATAAATCAGCACTCACCTGCGTTGAACTCCACGGTTCTGCTGTGTGGGCCTCAATCTGATCCCTTCGTCTATTTAGATGTGGCAATGCCTGCGCTTCCGGCAAGACATGCTGCTCGGGATTCTGTTCCAACCTAGACAACGACGAAAATAACTGTGGAACGTCCGTTGTCTTCCTCATCATTCGCGTCGCTGCCTGACGCTGACGCTGACGCCATCTCTCCTCAGCTGTGGCATCAAATGTAACGGCGGCAAGAAGTGTTGTGGCGGTCAATGCGTGTCACCCGGCTCCTTCTTCACGGACGAGCAGAACTGCGGCCGTTGTAGAACCAAGTGCGACGCAGGTGAAACCTGTCGCTCCGGCGTGTGCCTCGATCAATGCCTCAACCTCTGCGGTCTCCTTGGCAAGTCGTGCTGTGGCGGGAGCTGCAAGGGCACAAGTGACTTCCAGGCCGACGACAACAACTGTAAGTTCATCTGTTGTGTGTCTTCCGGAGGTGAAGTCGGGGCTAACCTTGCCTCCTTGCAGGCGGCGCATGCGGAACCAAGTGCACTGGTTCCCAGACATGCTGTGGCGGACGTTGCGTAGCCAAGTCCACATTCACGAACAACAACGATAACAACAACTGTGGCGCCTGTGGCAACAAGTGCCGCTCCGGCTTTACGTGCCAGAACGGCCGCTGCCACGACCTCGACAACGACGACAACAACTGTGGTCGCTGTGACAACAAATGCGGCAATGGCAAGCTCTGCTGTAAAGGATCGTGTCTCGTCCGCTCGTCGCTGCAGACGGACAAGAATAACTGTAAGTTCAACTGCGTTACGTGAATTGACTTGTCCCATGCTGACTGGCGCCTATCTTTGCAGGCGGCGCTTGTGGTGTCAAGTGTGCGACAGGCGAAAGTTGTGTCAATGGCAAATGTTACGACCTGGATAATGATGACACAAACTGTGAGTAGTGTCAGGGTGTATCCAAGGCTGACTCGGAGCCGGCGCTAATTGGCCTTCATCTTCCTAGGCGGCCGCTGCGACAATAAGTGCGGCAACACCAAGACGTGCTGCAAGGGATCGTGCATCCTCAAGACCACACTGCAGACGGACGAAAACAACTGTGCGTTCAGTCCGGGTTCAGTTCAGTTTGCTCACACAGCTAACTGCGACATTTACTATCAGGCGGCGCTTGCGGCAAGAAGTGCAAGACCGGTGAGACCTGTGTCAGTGGTAAATGTCTCGACCTAGATAACGATGACGAGAACTGTAAGCACAATGCGACCTGAGCTCGAGGCAAGTCGGAGTTTGAACTGACATATTCTTCCTCGCTCCCCTCTTTAGGCGGCCGCTGCGACAATAAGTGTGGTAACGGCAAGCTCTGCTGCAAGGGCTCATGCCTCGCCCGTTCGTCGCTGCAGACCGATAAGAACAACTGTAAGTCGTGTTCCGCGGCTTCCTCGTACGGTGTTTATTCATGAGCTCACTGGATATGTTTTCAGGCGGCGCATGCGGGAAGAAGTGCGGCAATGGTGAGACATGCGTCGACGGAAAGTGTTTCGATCTCGACAACGATATTGAGAACTGCGGTCGTTGCGGTCAGCGCTGCTCGAAGAACAAGTCGTGCCGCCGTGGTGTCTGCGTCTAAACGCGATTTTATTCACTTCGTATCTCCTGCTGGGTCCGCTGTCGCTTCCTCTCATCTACATCACCTCTAATGTATCTGACGCCAGTTCGGCTCGCCCGTTTGTCATCGACGACACTCATCATCACTCATTCATGCACACGCGAAACGCTCTTTTGTAGTTAGACACTGTCATTTAGGTTTTAATCTTAGGGGAATTGGTATGGAACTGCGAATTGTGTCATCTGTCCGTCCGTGTTCATGAGATGAACCTTGGTACAGTACGATCCTTTGGTCGAGGCCTCGATGCCGCTCGCCACACCAAATAAACGAAAAAAGGGACGACGCGAGATATGTGTCACCGATGACATAAAATGTACGCCACACATCCGATAACGATGAGAGCCACTTTTGAGCGGAGCGCCGCGAGGCCAAGGGAGCGGAGCATCGGATCGAACGGAGATTGCCGATGCCAAACTCCCTGCACGGTCTCAGTATGACTGATTGAAGCTTTCTAAAGCACAGCAGTGTCAGCAAATGTCCAGTGAGGAGTCGGGCGCCGAAGTATCCCGCTCGGCCACAGATGAGTCTCACGTCATGACACGCGTGTCAGCCACGCGCAATCTCCGTTCGGCATCGTCTCCTGATCGAACGGAGCAGGCGTTCAAGTCAGATAGGCACACGGATGAGTGGACCACGTTTACCGACTCGAGAACATTCGGGTGGGGGTATGATTCCCAGAGTAAGACAAAGCGGGAGGATACGGAGCGGGTGGGGGCAAGTGCGCAGCCTAGCACGGCAACCATGCCGGCCATACGCAGCGAGACCGCGTAAGCTGGAGCTCACGGCCGAAAGACGTTTTCAAGTCGATCGAGACGATGGCAAAGGGACGAGTAGTTTTTTGGACCCGATGTAGATGATCAAA
>Ga0247815_10003163_pt1 | contig 11908 bp, 13 predicted proteins | sample UWRJL194509B1_FD_181014 | JGI IMG/M metagenome (GOLD analysis project Ga0247815, IMG submission 181014) | Plant litter microbial communities from Arlington Agricultural Research Station in Wisconsin, United States - UWRJ-L194-509B-1 | ecosystem: Environmental > Terrestrial > Plant litter >... | reverse complement strand
GCGTCTCGTCGACGGTGCGCTCCACCGCGGCCCCGGTCGCCTCCATCGGCGAGACGTGCAGCACGCGTCGCGACCCGATCCACGACGCCAACCAGGTGGTGAGCACCACCGCGACGATGGGGATCACGATCGCCCCGTCGAGCACGGCGTAGTCGGCCCGCGGAATGAACTCGGTCGCCTGGGCGATCACCAGGAGCAGCCAGGTGAGTCCGCTGGCGATCGCGGCGCCGATGATGGAACCGACGACGCCGACCAGCAGCCCCTCCTTGGCGACGGCCTTGCGCTGATCCGCGGCGCTCGATCCGATGAGTCGCATCAGGGCGATGGTGCGGGTGCGACCGGCGATGATCGTCGCGAACGTGTTCGACGTGACGATGGCGCCCACATACACGGCGATGACGATGAACACGAAGGCGAGCGTCTGCAGGAGGAGCGCGACCATCGTGCTCGAGCCGGTCACGTCGTTGCCGCGGATGATCTGCGCCAGCACTCCCGTCACCTCGAGCAGCAGGACCCCGAACGCCGAGCTGAGGGCCGCGACGAGCACGCTCGAGGCGTGCCCGGTGAGTGCGCGCCTCACGCTGCCGCCTCGATTCCGAGCATGAAACTGGAGATCTCCTCGGGGGTGGAGCGCTCGCGATCGGCGACCACCTTGCCGTCGGCGAGGAACAGGATCCGGTCGGCGTAGCTCGCCGCGATCGGGTCGTGGGTGACCATCGCGATGCTCTGTCCGTACTCCGTGCTGGCTCCGGCGAGCAGCGACAGCACCTCGCGGCTGGTGCGCGAGTCGAGGTTTCCGGTCGGCTCGTCGGCGAACACGAGGTCGGGGCGGGTGGCGAGGGCGCGGGCGATGGCGACGCGCTGCTGCTGGCCGCCAGAGAGCTCGTGCGGCCGGTGCTTCAGCCGCGCCGACAGCCCCAGGGTGTCGACCAGACGGTCGATCCACGCCTGCTCGTCGCCGGTCGGGCGGCGTCCGTCGATCTCGAACGGCAGACGGATGTTGCCACCGATGTCGAGCGTGGGCACGAGGTTGAAGGCCTGGAAGATGAAGCCGACGCGCCGACGCCGCAGAACGGTGAGTTCGGCATCCTGCAGCGCGGTGATGTCGGTGTCACCGAGCCAGGCGCGCCCGCTCGTGGCGGTGTCGAGACCGGCCATGATGTGCATGAGCGTCGACTTGCCCGAGCCGCTGGGGCCCATGATCGCGGTGAACTCGCCCTGACGGATGCCGATGGACACGTCGTCGAGGGCGGTGACGCGGTTCGTCTCGGAACCGTAGGACTTGGTGAGCTGGGAGACCCGGGCTACGAGGCCCGCCTCCTGATTGTTGATTGCCATACTTCCACGCTAGGAAGCGCGCGCCGCTCCGTCGTCGGCCGGAGGTCGCGACCGCGTACATCGGAGGGATGACGCTCGCGCAGCACCCAGCTCGACTAGCGGGCCAGCCCGTGCTCGAACGCGAAGACGACGAGTTGCACCCGATCGCGCAGGCCGAGCTTGGCGAGGATGCGGCTGATGTGTGTCTTCACCGTCGCCTCGCTCAGGAACTCGGCCGAGGCGATCTCCGCGTTGCTCAGGCCCCGCGCGGCCAGGGCGAAGATCTGCCGCTCGCGTGCGGTGAGATTCTCGAACTGCGGTGGTACCGGCGCGGTGTCGCGGCCGGTGAAGTGCTCGAACAGCTCGCGGGTGGCGGAGGCCGCGATGACGGAGCTGCCGGCGTGCACGGTGCGGATGGCCGCGAGCAGGAACTCGGGGTCGGCGTCTTTGAGCACGAAACCGCTCGCTCCCCCGCGGATCGCCCGCGTGGCGGCCTCGTCGAGGTCGAAGGTGGTCAAGACGATCACCCGCGGCGGGGTCGTGGCGCGGGCATCCGCATCCGCGAGGATCGCGACGGTGGCGGCGATGCCGTCCATGACCGGCATGCGGATGTCCATGAGCACGACGTCGGGGCGCGTGGCGGCCACCATCGCGATGGCCTCGGCCCCGTTGCCCGCCTCCCCGACGAATTCGAGGTCGGGCTGCGAGTCGACGAGCATCCTGATGCCCGCACGGAAGAGCGCCTGATCGTCGACGAGTGCGACGCGGATCATGCCTGCCTCCCGAGCCGGGCACGGACGATCCAGCGCTGGCCGTCGGGCCCCGCGGTCACGGATCCCCCCGCCAGCGTCGCTCGTTCGCGGAGCCCCGCGAGGCCGTGACCCCCGGGGCTCTGCACCGCCCCGCTGCGGAGTGCATTGGCAACCGTCACGATCACATCCTTGTCGGTCCAGGTGAAGTCGAGGGTTACCGAACTCGCCGCGTCGCCGTGGCGCAGCGCGTTCGTGAGCGCCTCCTGCACGATGCGGAAGACGGCGAGCTGCTGACCGGCCGGAAGGGGGTGCGGAGGTCCCGACGAGGAGCGGTCGATCGTGAGGCCGGAGTCGCGGAGCTGCTCGACAAGCCGGTCGAGGTCATCCAGAGCGGGCTGCGGCGACTCACCCTCGCTGTGGCGCAGCTGCGACAACAGCACGCGGACGTCGCCGAGCGCCTCTCGGGCGGTGGCCGCGATCGTGGTGAGCGCAGTGTCCACCGCCGCCGGGTCGCTCGCGCGGGCATAGCGTGCCCCGTCGGCCTGGGCGATGACGACCGCCAGGGAATGCGCCACGACATCGTGCATATCGCGGGCGATGCGGTTGCGTTCCTGTTCGGTGATCACCTCCTGCTCGGCGGCGATCTGCGCCCGGCGGCTGTCGCGGGCGCGGCGGTAGATGCGGGCGAGCTGGCCGAGCGTCCAGGAGAGCCCGAGCAGGGCGAGCAGCCCGATGAACGCAGCGATGGATGAGCGGACGGTGTCCTCGACCTGCGGGTAGCCCGTGGTTCCGATCTTCGAGCCGTACTCGCGCACCACCGGCACGATGATCAGGTAGACGGTGGCGATCACCGCGCCGACGCCGGCCGACGCCAGTCCGACCCAGCGCACGACGCGGCCACCGTAGGCGGCGGTGCAGTACAGCACACCGAGTGCAGCGAAGTCGGAGAAGTCGGGGGTCGTCGCCGGGGTGGCCATCTGCAGGATGGCAGCCGCCCAGGCGACGGCGAGAGCAAGCCCCGGCGCGGCCCGTCGCAGCGCGAGCGCCGCGGCGAAGACCAAGAGCACGGCGATGTCGAGCCAGTTTCCGCCCCGCAGCGTGAAGGCCAGGCCGATCAGGCCGAACAGCCCGGCGAGGATGAGGTCGACGACCAGCTGTGGCCGGGTGAGCGTGCGGAACATCACTCCACCGTAGGCGGCGGTGCCCCCAGCTCCTGCTTTCGCGAGGCGAAATCATCCGTGCGATGTACGCCCGCTCCCCGCATACGGAAACTCAGAACTCCGGTCGCGGCGCTTTTCGCGCGCACCGGCACGCCCGCTCCCCGCAGTGCGGAAACTCAGGACTCCGGTCGCGCGGCTGCTGCGACTTCCCGGCGGATCCGGGGTGCGAACTCGTTCTTCGTGACCGTTGTCCTGAGTTTCCACCATGGGCGCTCAGGAGCGGCCGCACGGGTGCGCGACCGAGTTCCTGAGTTTCCGAAGGTGCGGGGTGGTGCGGGTGCGAGGCGTCGCGTGGCTAGAAGCCGAGGCGGCCGAGCTGCTTCGGATCGCGCTGCCAGTCCTTCGCGACCTTCACGCGCAGAGACAGGTAGACCTGCTTCCCCACCAGCGGCTCGATCTGCGCGCGGGCGCGGGCACCGACATCGGCGAGGCGCGTGCCCTGATGCCCGATGATGATGCCCTTCTGGCTGTCGCGCTCGACGAACAGGTTGGCGTAGACCTCGACCAGATCCTTGTCGTCGCGCTCGACGATGTCGTCGATGGTGACCGCGATCGAGTGCGGCAGCTCGTCTTCGACACCCTCGAGTACGGCCTCGCGGATGAGCTCGGAGATGCGCGACTCCAGGCTCTCCTCGGTGACCGAGTCGGCCGGGTACAGCGCGGTCGACACCGGAAGCAGACGGATGAGCTCGGTCGCCAGCGTGTCCAGCTGGATCTTGCTGCTCGCCGACACCGGGATGATCGCCTCCCATTCCCGCAGCTGCGACACCGCCAGCAGCTGGGCGGCGACGGCGGGGCGCGAGGCGGCGTCGATCTTGGTCACGATCGCGACCTTCTTCGCCCGAGGGAACGAGTCGAGCTGCTCGTTGATGTAGCGGTCGCCCGGGCCGAGCTTCTCGTCGGCCGGCACGCAGAATCCGACGACATCGACGTCACCGAGCGTGGACTGCACGATCGAGTTGAGTCGCTCGCCGAGGAGCGTGCGCGGACGGTGCATCCCGGGGGTGTCCACCAGGATGAGCTGCCCCTGCTCCGAGTGCGCGATGCCCCGGATGGCGCGGCGCGTGGTCTGCGGCTTGGACGAGGTGATGGCGACCTTCTCGCCGACCAGCGCATTGGTCAGCGTGGACTTCCCCACGTTCGGGCGCCCCACGAAGGAGACGAACCCCGCTCGGAACTCGGCGTCATTCAGCATTGTCGTCTCCAGTGGTGGTGCGGCGGAACGCGGTCTGCGCGTCGAAGAGGGCCTGGTCGCGTTCGACCAGCACGGTGCTGAGCCGCTTGCGACGACCCTCCGTGCGATCGGCGGTAAGGATGAGTCCAGAGTACGTGGCGGTGGACCCGGCGAGGGGCAGCCTTCCGAGGGCCTTGGTCAGCAGGCCGCCGACCGAGTCCACGTCGTCGTCTTCGAGTTCGATGTCGAACAGCTCGCCCAGCTCGTCCACCGGCAGGCGTGCCGCCACGCGGTACCGCCCGTCGCCGAGGCTCTCGACCTCGGTGACCTCGTGGTCGTACTCGTCGGAGATGTCACCGACGAGTTCCTCGATCAGATCCTCGAGCGTGACCAGTCCGGCGATGCCGCCGTATTCGTCGACCACCATGGCGAGGTGGTTCGACTCGAGCTGCATCTGCCGCAGCGTGTCGTCCGCCTTCTTCGACTCCGGGATGAACAGGGCGGGGCGGGCGAGCGAGTCGACGGTCACCCCGTCGAGGCCCTTCGGTCGCTCATAACTGAGGCGGGCGACATCCCGCAGATAGAGGATGCCGATGACCTCGTCCACGTCGGCGCCGATCACCGGCATGCGCGAGACGCCCTTGCTCAGGAACAGTCCCATCGCCGTACCGACGTCTTCGACAGCATCGATCGTCACCATGTCGGTGCGCGGGATCATGACCTCGCGCACCACCGTGTCGTTGAACTCGAAGATCGAGTGGATGAGCTCGCGATCGTCCTCCTCGAGCACGTCGAGTTCCGTCGCCTCGTCGACCATGCTGAGCAGCTGCTCCTCCGAGGAGAAGGTCGCGGTGCGTCCCGGAGTCACCCGATTGCCGATGGCGACCAGCGCCGCGGCGACCGGGCCGAGGAAGGAACGGATGGCGTGCACCAGTCCCGCAGAGAAGCGCATGACCGCGCGGGCGTGCACTCGCCCCACACTGCGCGGACTCGAGCCGACCAGCACGAACGACACCACCGTCATGATGAGCACCGCGATGATGAGGGCCCACCACCATTGCAGCCGGTAGGCGAGCGAGAGGGAGACCAGCACCGCGGCGGCGGTCTCGGCGACCACCCGCATGAAGTTGATGGAGTTGATGTGAGCACCGACATCCATCGCGATGGAGGTGAGGGCCTTACGCGAGCGGGGCGAGTGGGCCGCCATCTCGAGCAGGTCGGCGCGCGAGAGCACGCTCAGTGCGGAGTCGACCGCGGCGAGAAGGCCGCCGAAGATCACCAGCAGAACGGCGACGCTGATGAAGATCGGGATCACGGCGCTAGTCCGTCGACTGTTCGGAGGTCGGCTGTTCCGCCCTCAGCACGGGGAACGACCACGAGTGAGCGGTCGACTGGTCGATGCGACCGAAGGCGGTGAGAATCTCCTTCTGCAGACCGAACATCTCCCGCTCGTCTTCGGGCTCCGCGTGATCGAATCCGAGCAGGTGCAGGATGCCGTGGGTCGTCAGCAGGAGCAGCTCGTCGAGCGTCGAGTGGCCCGCAGCCTCGGCCTGGACGATCGCAACCTGCGGGCAGAGCACTATGTCGCCGAGGAGGCCGGCCGGGGTGATGGCGTCCTCGGTGCCGGGGCGCAGCTCGTCCATCGGGAAGCTCAGGACATCCGTCGGTCCGGGTTCGTCCATCCACTGCAGGTGCAGCTGCTCCATGGCGCCCTCGTCGACCAGGACGATCGCGAGGTCGGCGTCGCGGTGCACGTGCAGGCTGTCGAGCGCGAACACGGCGAGGCGAAGAAGCGCCGCCTCGTCGACGGGGATCGTCGACTCGTTGTTGATCTCGATGGTCATTCGGTGCGGCCCCGGTTCTCGCTGGCGTTCTCACGACGACTGTCGCGTTCGTACCGATCAGCGAGCTTCTCGGAGTCGTACTTGGTGTACGCATCGACGATGCGTCCGACGAGGTTGTGGCGCACGACATCCTGACTCGTCAGACGCGCGAAGTGGATCTCGTCGATGTCGTCGAGCACCCGGGTCACCAGCTGCAGCCCGCTCGCGCCGACCGGCAGGTCGACCTGGGTGATGTCGCCGGTGACGACCATCTTCGAGCCGTGACCGAGCCGGGTGAGGAACATCTTCATCTGCTCCGGGCTGGTGTTCTGCGCCTCGTCGAGCACCACGAAGGCCTCGTTCAGCGTGCGACCGCGCATGTACGCGAGCGGGGCGACCTCGATGGTGCCGGCCGCGAGCAGCTTGGGCACGATCTCGGGATCCATCATCTCGTTGAGCGCGTCGTACAGGGGGCGCAGATACGGGTCGATCTTGTCGGTGAGGCTGCCCGGCAGGTAGCCGAGACGCTCGCCTGCCTCCACGGCCGGGCGGGTCAGGATGATGCGGCTGACCTCCTTGCGCTGCAGGGCCTGCACGGCCTTCGCCATCGCGAGGTAGGTCTTGCCGGTACCGGCGGGACCGATGCCGAACACGATGGTGTTCTCGTCGATGGCGTCGACGTAGTCCTTCTGGCCGAGTGTCTTCGGACGGATGCTCTTGCCTCGACTGGTGAGGATCGCCTGGCTGAGCAGCTCGGCCGGGCTGGACTTCGGGTCGTCGCGCAGGATCTTCGCCGACTCGTTCACCTCCTGCTCGCCGAAGTCGCGGTCGCCGCGCACCATCTCGATGAGCTCGTCGACGAGCCGCACGGCGGCGTGGACCTGCTCGGCGTCACCTTCGAGGGTGATCTCATTGCCGCGCACCAGCACGGTGACGAGGGGATACTGGCGCTCGATGGTCGTGAGCAGGCGATCCTGAGGACCGAGCAGTCGCACCATGGCGACGCCGTCGACGCGCATCTCGACGCGATCCGTCGCGCTTCCGTCGGCGGAACGGGGAATCGAACTATCAGGCAAGTGAGCCTTCCGGCAGTTGGCCGCCCAGCAGGTGGGCGTGCACGTGAAAAACGGTCTGCCCGACGGACGGACCGGTATTGAAGACGAGACGGTACTCCCCGGCGCTGTGCTCGTCGGCGAGCTGCTGCGCGGTGGCGACGATCTCGGCGAGCAGTGCGGGATCACCCGCGGCCAGCTCGGTGACGTTACGGAAGTCCGAGCTCTTCGGCACCACCAGCAGGTGCACCGGCGCCTGCGGGGCGATGTCGCGGAAGGCGATCACCCGCTCGTTCTCGAAGACGATGTCGGCCGGGATGGCGCGCTCCACGATGAGCTCGAAGACGGACTTCTCGGTATCGGACATGCCCACAATCTTAAGTGAGAGCACCCCGCTCGCGCGCGGCCGTTCGCTACCAGCGGCGTCGCTACCAGCGGCGTCGTTACCAGCGGCCTAGTGTGGCGCTCAGCACGGCGATCGCCGCCGGCCCCGCGGTAGAGGTGCGCAGAACGTTGTCGCCGAGCCGCACCAGTTCGGCACCGGCACCCTCGAGCCGCGACAGCTCGGCTGGCGCGATGCCGCCCTCCGGTCCGACCACCACGACGAGGTCGCGGCCATCGAGCTCCAGCCCGCTGAGGGTCGCACCCGCGGTGGGGTCGAGCACGAGCATCCGAGTGTCCTTCGCCAACAGGGCGAGCTGCGGGGTCGAGACCAGGTCGCCGACCTCCGGAATCCAGGGCCGCACCGACTGCTTGGTCGCCTCACGCACGATCGCCATCCAGCGGTCGTGGCCCTTGCGCACCTTCGGGCCCTCCCACTTCGAGATGGAGCGCTGTGCCGACCACGGGATGACACCGTCGACGCCGAGCTCCGTCGCCTGCTGCACGGCGTATTCGTCGCGGTCACCCTTCGCCAGCGCCTGGGCAAGCCAGATCGCGGGGCTCGCCGGGGCCACGGATGACACCCGCTCGACCTTCACGACGAACTCGCTCGGCGCCGCACTAATGACCTCACCGGTCGCGACGAAGCCGGATCCGTTGCCGATCGCGATGGACTCCCCCACCTGGATGCGACTGACGGTCACCGCGTGCTTCGCCTCGGAGCCGGTGACCGAGATCTGCGCGCCGACCTCGACGGGCTCGAGGTCTTCGGAGAGGTAGAAGTGCGCCATGCGGCGGGGTTCCCTTCGGAAACTCAGGACAGTGGTCAAGGCGCAGCCGATGCGCACGCGAAACTCCGGGCACGGCGTGGAACGCCCACGACCATTGTCCTGAGTTTCCGAAAGCCCCGGGCGGGGAGCAGCCGGCTAGATGTTGAGGAAGCGGTCGCGCAGCTTCTGGAACAGGCCCTGCTGGAAGTGCGTCAACGTCGGCGCGGCCGGCTTGCGCAGGTCGGCGAACTGCTTCATCAGGTTCTGTTCCTTGTGGTTCAGCTTCGTGGGCGTCGCCACCTGGATGCCGATCTTCAGGTCTCCACGACCGTTGCCGCGCAACCGCGTGATTCCGCGATCCTTGACCGTGATCACCTCGGCGCTCTGCGTGCCGGGCTTGATCTCGAAGCTGACCTCGCCGTCGAGCGTCTTCAGCGTGGTCTTCGTGCCGAGGATCGCATCCGTCATCTGCACTTCAAGGGTGGCGAGCAGGTCGTCGCCGTTGCGGCTGTAGACATCGTGGTGGCGCACCTTGATCTCGAGGTAGAGGTCGCCGTTCTGACCGCCGGCCGGGCCGACCTCGCCCTGGTTCGGCAGCTGCAGGCGCAGGCCGGTGTCGACACCGGCGGGGATGTCGACCGGGATACTGCGGCGCGCGCGCACGCGACCCTGCCCCTGGCAGGTGGGGCACGGGTTGGGGATGACGGTGCCGTAGCCGCGGCAGGTGCCACAGGGGCTGGACGTCATGACGTTGCCGAGCAGGCTGCGCACGGTGCGCTGGATCTGTCCGGTGCCGTGGCAGATGTCACAGGTGACCGGCTGCGTTCCGGGAGCGCAGCAGGAGCCGTTGCAGGTCTCGCAGAGGATGGCGGTGTCCACCTCGATATCGCGGGTGGTGCCGAAGATGACGTCGTCGAGGTCGACCTCCACGCGCACCAGGGCGTCCTGGCCGCGCTCGCGACGCGAACGCGGGCCGCGAGTCTGCTGGCCGCCGCCGAAGAACGTCTCGAAGATGTCGCCGAAGCCGCCGAAGTTGCCGCCGCCAAAGCCCGCCTGGGGTCCGGCGTCGAACTGCTGGCGCTGCTGCGGGTCGGAGAGCACGTCGTAGGCGTGGGTGACGAGCTTGAAGCGTTCCGAGGCGTCCGCCCCCGGGTTCACGTCGGGGTGCAACTCGCGCGCCAGGCGGCGGTAAGCCTTCTTGATCTCGTCGGTGGAGGCGTTCCGGTCGACACCGAGTACTTCGTAGTGGTCTGCCACAGTGATCCTTTACATTTCCGGCGCAGCATCGACGGCTCTCTGCCGGTCGATGACGCCGATGTCAGTCAGTTCTCGCCGAGGAGGCGGGAAAGATAGCGGGCGACGGCTCGCACCGCCGCCATGTTGTTCGAATAGTCCATGCGGGTGGGGCCGAGCACGCCCAGTCGTGACAGTTCACCACTCGAGGTCGAGTATCCGCTGGTAAGCACCGAGGTCTCCCCCAGTCCGAACGACGCGTTCTCCTGCCCGATCGAGACGGCGAAGCCGTTCTGGTCTGGCGCCATCTCGCCGAACAGTCGAAGCAGGGTGACCTGCTCCTCGATCGCTTCCAGCACCGGGTAGATGCTGCCGGTGAAGTCTTCCTCCGTGCGGACCAGGTTGGCGGCGCCCGCCATGACGAGCTTGTCCGACCGGTTGGCCAGCACCTGTTCGATCAGCGCGACCGTGATCAGCTCAACCGTCGGGGCGCTCTCGCGGGAGAACTGTGTCGGCAGCGCCGCGAGTTTCTCCGCCGCCTCCGCCAGCCCGAGTCCACCCAGGCTCGAGTTGAGTTTGGTGCGCAGCTCTTCGAGGAACGCATCGCCGAGGTCCGCCGAGATGTCGATCAGTCGCTGCTCCACCCGCCCGGTGTCGGTGATCAACACCGTCATCATGCGAGCGGAGGAGAGGCGCACCAGCTCGATGTGACGGATGCGCGAGCGGCTGAGCGACGGGTACTGAACGAGTGCGACCTGATGCGTCAGCTGAGAGAGCAGGCGGACTGTGCGACTCAGCACCTCGTCCAGGTCGGTGGAGGCGCCGAGGAAGGTCTCGATGGCGGTGCGCTGAGCGGATGTCAGTGGCCGCAGGTCGGCGAGCTGGTCGACGAAGACGCGGTAGCCCTTGTCGGTCGGGATGCGGCCGGACGAGGTATGGGGGGCCGCGATCAGCTCCTCTTCTTCGAGCAGCGCCATGTCGTTGCGGATGGTCGCGGCGGAGACTCCGAAGGAGTGCCGGTCGACGATCGACTTCGAACCGACGGGTTCACGCGAGGCGATGTAGTCCTGCACGATGACCCGCAACACCTCGAGACTGCGCTCCGAAACCATGACACCACCTCTCATTCACCCCGCGATTGCGTTAGCACTCGCGCATCCAGACTGCCAATTGTACCGCGAGAAATAGGGGGTAACCCATTGCACGGCGCGCCGGGGAGGCGCTAGCTTATGCACGTGTTCGCACCGGCGCGTCGCCATGACGCGTAGCAAGTCCACTTCAGTCCCGCACGTTTCCGACCGCAGCACGTCGAAAGGCACTCTGATGACGCAACCACCCCCCGCGGCTCCCGCTCCGCAGCCCGCAGCGCCGCTGACCGAGGCCGAAGACCGCCAGTGGGCGTCGTTCGCGCACCTGGGTGGCATCCTCAGCTTCCTGCCGTCGCTCATCATCTACCTGGTCTTCAAAGACCGCGGGCCGTTCACGCGAGTCGAGGCCAAGGAGGCGCTGAACTTCCAGATCACCATCCTGATCGCGGAGATCGTGCTCGGCATCGTCGGCAGCATCCTCTCCATCGCCCTGCTGTTCGTCACCTACGGCGGCAGCACGATCTTCAGCGGACTCGGCTGGGTCGCCTGGCTGATCGGCGTGATCTTCTCGATCATCGCCTTCACCAAGGTGAAGGACGGTATCGCCTACCGCTACCCGTTCAACTTCCGTTTCATCAAGTAGTTCGTCTCTCGCACGAAGCCCGGCGCTGCAGGTGCCGGGCTTCTTGCTTTAATGGACGCATGTCTGAATCCACGCCGACCGCAGCCCTGCCACTCTCCGAGAGCGACCAGCGCCTCTGGGCGACCCTCGTCCACGTGGGCGGGATCTTCTTCCACTTCCTGCCGGCCCTCGTCGGCTATCTGGTGCTGAAGGACCGCGGCGCGTTCATCCAGCAACAGACCCGCACCGCCCTCAACTTCCAGCTGACGGTGCTGGCGGGCTACATCGTCGGCATCTTCACCAGCGTGATCGTGGTGGGCTTCTTCCTGCTGATCGCCGTGGGCGCACTCAACATCGTGTTCAGCATCATCGCCGCGGTCGCCGCCAACAAGGGCGAGAACTACGAGTACCCGTTGGCGATCCGCTTCATCCGTTAGCGGCTCAGTCCTCCGCCAGAAGTCGCCGCACCACCAGGT
>Ga0247815_10003162_pt1 | contig 11915 bp, 15 predicted proteins | sample UWRJL194509B1_FD_181014 | JGI IMG/M metagenome (GOLD analysis project Ga0247815, IMG submission 181014) | Plant litter microbial communities from Arlington Agricultural Research Station in Wisconsin, United States - UWRJ-L194-509B-1 | ecosystem: Environmental > Terrestrial > Plant litter >... | reverse complement strand
GCTCAGCTCCGTATCGCATTCACTCGGTCTTTGCCTCCCTCTCTGATGCTCGTCCATCTATATCACCCCCGTTCGTTTGTAGCGCTTGTTCTCCGTCTGGTCTCATTTCGCACGTTCGTATTACAATCCAATCCAGTTGCTCGTATGGAGTATCACTTTTTTCTTTTGTGAGTTTTTCTTCGTCTTGTAATGTATCTTTCGGTCGTCTCGTTGTCGGTCCTTCTCCTGCTCACTTTTGGCTGGCTCGCATGCAAGACATTGACTCGATTTGATTTTTTCCCGCAGTCGTAAAGTGTGATCAGAGTATTGGTGATGTAGCTCAGATTATCTATGGATCGGAAGACATGAATGGTTCACTGGCTATATGCCAGGCTTCCACAATGTCAACGCTCAACTGCGTTGCCTCGGGACACCTCCTGTAGCATGTCGGCGACAAGGCGGTGGTTGGGTTGCCGATGCCTCGCGGCTTTGCCGGCGTTTGCGGTGTGCGGCTAGCAGCGAGTCAGTTGTTCTTCTTGTCTTTCCGATCTCTACGAAGGCCCATCATCATCTGCCAATCGAGCTGCATGCCATGGGGCAGGCGCACAGTAAAGCGAAGCCATTCGTCAAGAAACACGAGGGAAAGGTCCATCCTCCATCGCTGGTGCATGATTTTTCATCCTCAGTTTCACGCGCCGCAGCTTACAAGTAGCGCAGAGCATCATCAACCAAAATGGCAATGTCACATACAACCACGGACGCGATGTCATCAACAATAACTATGTTCATAACTACATCAATTCCACTGGAATCGCTCGCCATGGCTCCATCCTTGAGCGGCAAGTGAGTAAACTTGATTACACGATCGGAACCAACTGCTCATGGAGTGATAGAAAAAAGCTATGAACACGATCAGAACAGGTAACAGGTTTCCTCATAAGATTGGAGACGGGACTCACACTACATAGTACTTGGCGAGTACTTCGTCTCAGATGCGGCCGATGACGAGCAGCCAACCGACGCTGGCTGTATGCCGGGTACTCGGGAGGGGGTCTTGGCTCAGCTCATTCAGTGGATCAACGAGGATTACATGGCCATATTCTGGCTTGCAGGCATGGCAGGCACGGGCAAGACGTCGATTGCACTATCCATCTGCCGGCTGCTGCGCGAGGATCCAGTTGTCTGTTTCGGAGGTGGCTTCTTTTGCTCACGGTCTACGGGTGGCATCGCACGTCGTGATGTGCGCCGCATCCTACCGACTCTCTCCATGCTGCTTGCTGGCCAGTATGTAGAGTTTGCAGAGGCCCTCGCTTCGGAGCTCGACAAGGACCGGCGTATTGGCCACAAGCCTGTTGTCGACCAGATCAATCCCCTCCTACTCACTCCACTGGCTGCGCTTGAGTCATCGACAGGAACAATAATGTTCGTCATCGATGCGCTAGATGAGCTCAGTGATGAAAAGGAAGTTGCTGCGCTTCTGAGGATATTGGCAGACTTCAGGTGCGAGGCAAACGTCAAGTTTATTCTGTCCTCGCGGCCGGAGATGCACATCCGCGGTATCCCGATTTCACATCCTGATCACAACACCATTTTTCATCTGCACGATATCCATCAAGCAGAAGTCTATTCCGACATCCGCTTCTACTTTCGCAACAAACTGCAAGATGCCGCACCGAAAGCGACCTGGTACACTGATGATGACGTTGAGTTACTCGTCAAGCTGTCTGATGGCCTCTTCATCTTCGCTTCTACCGTTGTCGATTTTGTTCTCGACCGTGAAGGAGACGAGGACCGCCAGGATCGACTTAGAATGATGACCTCAACAGTCAACAAGCGCGCTTCAGCAACGAGCGCGGTTGATGAGGTCTACGAGTTGGTCATCACGGAGGCCACCAAGTCGAACACAGTTCAACGCGACGAGCTGGAAAGGCTGAAGGGCATTTTGGCGTGCATCTTGACAGCGCGTGCCCCGCTCTCTATCGACGCCCTGGCGTCGTTGATCGATATGACACCGGGCAGACTGCGGGGCTCCCTGGAGCGGCTCCATTCGCTCGTATACCTTCCAAATGACAACTCACAACCTGGTGTGCGAACACTCCATGCGTCGTTCGGCGACTATCTATTCGAGCGTGCACCTACGCATACACTGATTGCTCCCAGATACGGACACGATATCTTCGCACGAGGCTGTCTTCGGAGGATGGCTGGAAATGATCTGCACTTCAATATGTCGCAGAGTCAGTCCTCGTTCGTTCCAAACCCCGAGATGCCGCCAAATTGGATACCGCTCCCTCTCATCTACGCATGTCTCCACTGGGCCCATCATATTGATGCCGCCTCAAAAAACTCAAATTTTGATCAAGAGATCCACACCAGCTTTCGTCCCAAATTTCTGTTCTGGCTCGAGGTGCTCAGCATCATGCACAAGACCGGTGTGGCCTCCGGGCTCCTTCGCATCGCACATTCAGCTGTGAGTTCGTTTTGCAGCTACGCTTTCTCTCACTCATCTTGCCATAGGTCAAAGAGGAGGGTATCGCGCAGTTTCGTCACGACGCCAACGGGTTTGTTGCATTGTCATACACTGCCATCAGCAAAAGTGCACCACATATCTATCTGTCTGCGCTCCAATTCATAACGAAGAACTCGCTGGTTTACCACGACTCTTCGCCGTTCTTCACTGGGATTGTCACTGTCGAGGCCGTCGACGCCAATCACAACAGCGACCAACTTCAGATGACCCTCACTGGGCATGAGGACACAGTCTACTCGGTCGCGTATTCCCCCGATGGTCACCTCCTGGCTTCGAGCTCGTACGATGGAACGGTGCGAATCTGGGACACCCGAACCGGTGAGGAGATCATGCCACCACTGTGGGGCGGCAGAGGCCCGGTGACGTCTGTTGCGTTTGCTCCAAATGGTCAGAGTGTTGCCTCGGGCAACGGAAATGTTGTGGATATTTGGAGTCTTGCAACCGGCCAAGAAGCGATGCCTCCGCTGCAAGGCCACTCTGACTGGGTCCGGTCTGTGGCATTCTCTCCAGATGGCACACTCATAGCCTCTACATCCGAGGACAAGACCATACGCCTCTGGAGTTCCGAGAATGGTCGAGAGGTCGTCATGATGAGCGGACACACAGATTGGGTCCACGCGGTTGCATTCTCGCCCAATGGCCGGCTTCTCGCTTCCGCATCGAAGGACATGACCGTGCGCCTATGGTCGCTTACAGGCCAAGCAATTGGAGATCCGTTAACCAGCTTGTACGACGAAATTCTGTGTGTCTGCTTCTCGCCTGATGGTCATTACCTTGCGGCTGGTGCACAAAGCCTTTGCGAAGCTCGAATATGGGATCTCCAGACGCGCGATCCGACTCCTGCAATTATCAGGAATCAGGCCTCTGTTTCTTCCATCGCATTCTCACCTGATGGGGCGAAGTTGGCGTCCAGTGGTTATCCTACTGTCCGGTTCTGGGACCCTCGCAGTGGATGTGAGCTTCCTGGATCATGGCTTGCTGGCCATTTAGACTGGGTCTATTCGATCTCATTCTCTCCAGATGGTCGATCTTTGGCTTCTGGATCATCAGATTGCACTGTTCGTATATGGGACGTTGCCAGCAGTTATGAACCAATAGTTCAGCCGCAGAAGATGCACTCCGGTCAAGTATATTCCATGGCGATCTCCCCCAATGGTCTTTTCATTGTTTCTGGATCGGGAGATCACTCAGTACGTGTTTGGGATGTTTTTAGTGGAGAAGCAAGATGTCAGCCACTCCTGGGGCATGAGGGCTCTGTAGAGCAAGTGGCCATCTCACCAAACGCTCGCTATATAGCATCAGCATCGTCGGATTACACTGTGCGATTGTGGGACGTGGAGAACGGAGATGCGATCAGGGAGCCCTTTCGGGGCCACAATGGGAGTGTCCTCTCGGTGGCCTTCTCTCCGAACGGTCGATGGATCGCTTCGGGATCCCATGACAGGACTGTGCGCGTATGGGATGTTTCGGCCAAAGAGGCAGTAGTGATTGAAGTGCTCCACTGTGCTCGAAGTGTTCATGCAGTTGCTTTTTCGCCCGATGAGCGGCTTCTCGCTGCTGGTGATGATGGTGGGTATCTTCATTTCTGGCTCTCAGGAACCAACCAGTTAGCACGTGCAGCGCTTCAGACAGGCGATTCAGATATAATCTCGCTAGCGTTTTCGCCAGACTCTGCGCGGGGTATTTGGCACGTTCGAGGGTACCATGGGAGTGCGGCACATCAATAGTGGCCAATCAGTGCTCGCGCTATGGAGAAACGTCAATCAAGTTCGATCAGTTGCGTACTCGCCAGAGGGTCGCTATATTGTCAGCGCATCTGACGATAAAACTGTGCGCATTTGGAACGCCAAAACCGGTGCATCTGTTGCCATCTTGCACGGGCATGGCGACGTTGTGTACTCGGCTGCGTTTACACCAGATGGGCGGTCTGTTGTGTCTTGCGGAACCGACAAAACTATACGCGTCTGGAACGTGGGACATGCTCTCTCGCCCCCTAAGATACCAGGCGAACACGATCCAATGGCCAGATTTCATCCTGCCAAAATTGACAAAGAAGGCTGGCTCGTGGGATCATCAGGTGAGCTGCTCTTGTGGTTGCCACCCGCACACCGCGGGTGTATCCAGCTCCCGCCATGTACGATGATCATAGGACCTTATCGGATCTCTTTCACGGCCGACAACCTCGGCACTGGATCACCGTGGGGAGATAATTGGACCAGATGCTGGCGTGGTGGCGGCGCGTGATTAAGAGCAGCATGTTGCTTGTACTGACTCGTATCGGTCATGTATTCCTCTCTGTCTGCCATGCTCGCTCTATTTAGAGACTTTCTTGAAGTCTTTGCCAAATCGGTTTGCTCGATTGAATACCAGAATCTATCACAAAAGAATAAAACTTAAAAATAACAATGGATGATCCAATAGACCAATGGAACCCAGAAGACTTGGGCAATCGCTCGTGTTTGCCCTTTACCATTATGCGAGCGAGAGTAAGCACGTCATCGGGCTCGAGCTGGATAGTAAGCGTCAGAGCTGCCTGAATATGTCGACGAACTGCTGCGCACTAGGATCCTCAAAACGCAGTGCTCAGATCTGCCGCTCATGTAGCTCTCTGAGGAGGATAACCACACACTTAGCCTGTGCGATATGATCAAACATGGTCTCCCGGGAAACTCGGAAGCGGCCAACTGAACCCCACGTTTGCCGAAAAAAAAAAAACGCTCATGTCTTCGGTGTGGCGAACGAAGACGGCAACTATCTTACCGGCAATTGTGTCCTGCGTAAGGAGAGAATCCATCTGGTCAATGTCCTCCTGGACAAATCGGTCGTGCATGCCGCGGTGATACGTTTCGTTGATGAACAACACCTTTCTGAGACCCTTCTCAAGCAACTTAGTGGTCTTAAGACCAGTGAATGACGTATTGGCTGACAAGGTCGGTCGCTGAAGGTTCATACAACGGGGTGTCTGATCTTTTTCGTCCGGAAATATTCTGATTGTCGGTAAAGTCCCTCATGGTTCCCTTCCTACGATCAGCTGGAATACAGAACGAGGGACTTTACTGACAATCATAATATTTCTGGACGGAGAAGATCAGAAACCCTGTTGTGTCAATGACTTCGACCAAGGTGAGCATGGTACCTGTCAACGCGGATGACAAATATTGTGCCCACGAAGAAGACCTAGTCAGTCTCGGGCTTTGTGGCTACTCCTCCAGCTCCTGTGCGCGAAATGCTGCGATTAATCGTTGGCGTTAGTGTTTAGACAATTTGACGAACCTGGCGTGCCTTTGAGGACGAAGCAGGTTGGGGTGAGATCCTTCGCCTCTTGCGGCTCCTTTACCATGAAACAGCAGCGGCGGGCGATACTCTGATACCATTCTAGCTTTTTGAAGATTGTGTTTGAATTGACGACGGCTTCAAACAGCTTTGCCGCCAAGTTCGCGGCCGAGTAGTTGACACGATCGAAGTCTGAGTCGATATCAACGGGCTCCAGCAGCGGGTCGTGGCACCTCTCATGAAGTGGCAGCGCTGAGTGACGTTTCTGGCTGTTGATCTTGGCGCGCGTGAGTAGGTTCACGACCTCGCCCCCGTTGCCCAACTTGGGACACATGCGAGCGAGAGGAAGAACGTTACTACACCTCTCATTGGCGGCGTCCGTCGCAATCATATCCAGCTTATTGTACTTTTATACGAAGATCTTGAGTAGCTTCAAGGTGCTCTTGGTTCCCGATGCAGAGGTTTCGGAGGAGGAGGAGGAGGAGTGATTCGGAGGATTGGCCTGACCGGGATTTTCCGCGAGGCTTGATCGCCAGAGTCGCCGCAAGCCCAGAACACACCCGCCGCCCTTCCACCCCGCGCGACGCCTCCGAACCCAAAATTTAGCTTAAAGCGGGTGCTCCAATTCAATCGGGTTGCCAATGCAGTCAATTTGAAGTGCTATAACATTGTAACGCGACGCCAGGCTGCAGGTGCGACGCAGCCGCTCGTGAGGTTCAGCCACGCCGAATACGAAGACCTTGTGGACAACCTCGCACAATGATCCCACGGCGCTTTGGACAAAGGATCTAGTTGCGAGCATGCATACGTAGTGCTCATCGAAGAAGGCGTCGCTCATGGTGCGTACAAAGCGTCGTCATCCCTTCGCAGCCTTTCAACTTCGTCTTCGCCCCGGCTACTCTTGCGTCCGCGCGCTCCAAGTCCCGACGAGCGGGCTTTTCTCTAAACGCGGCCGCATTGTCCACGCCAGTCTCCTGCCTCTTCGCTTCTCATCTATCTATTGTTCGACCTCGCCACACATCGTCGTGGGTCGTCCCTACCTGCGTTGCGAGGGCCACGCTGTAACAAATGCGACCCCAACCCGGTCTATACCATCTCTATCCGTGCCTACACTTTGGCGATCAACACCTCTGCTCCACTTGCACCCTGCGTCTTCGCTTCTCGTCTGCACCTGTACACCTTCACATCGCATCGCCGCATGTCGCCGTTGGTGATCCTTGTCTGCGCTCGACAAAGTTGCGAGGTCTGCTATGTAACGCATCACACTCGCTCGCCCGTACAATGCCTAATCCGTGGCCCTGTTGCTCGCGTCGCCGCCCTTCATTCACATAAACACTCACGCTAACGCTTTCTTCCGTAGAACCCGAAAGATCACGAGGCACGCTGGTAAACAATCACTAAATATGTCAAACAACAGAGCCTGCCGCTCGAGCAAGAATTCGTGCGTGCGAGAAGACCGAGGCTGAGGCCCGCGCCGCTGCCAACACCGTGCGCGACCGCTACACCGCACGCATTTCGACAGGCGGAGAACCTATCGTCGTCGAGGCTGGCAGTGGCATGCGTCGAGCTCGTATCCCGACGACGCCGACCGCCCGTCAAGTGGGTACTCGAACCAGCAATTCGACCCGGACGCGCAGAGCATAGTGCATACCAGCCAGTCCGGGAAGGCTGCTTGCACGAGCACAGGCGGACGAGCGCGATGTGGTGCTATTCAAAACGGGCTTATGCTCAAACGGGTCTATCTGCGACGTCAGTTGAGTGCCGGCGGTCGTGCACGTAGTGTTAGTCTGGGCAAGATGGCCGGGGCGGACGACAAGATGTCGACGTACTCGACACCGATGCCGGTCATGCCTCATCGGTACCCGAGCCCGCCGATTCCATAGAACGAGAGCAAGCCTAGTGGAAGGTCGATATCGAGGGCAAAGAGCCAGAACGTGGAGAGGAGGAGCTTGTTCAGAGGACTCAGGGCGAGTGTAGCTGGGAGCACGTTCAGTCTGGCGCCAAGTTGCGGGAGTGTGGTCGACCTACAGTACGTGCCATAATTTCTTTCAAGCGGATGGGGTGACTGACAGAGTGGGTATAGCGGCCAGAACTGGGACCAGGAACGCACGCCGAGGGTGATGTCGCCGAGCATGCCTGCGCTAGCGTCTACGAGCCCTCAGTCACCCGGGATCGATACCATGCCACTCTCGCCGACCCCTATGCACGACGGCATCGGTTCTGGCAATAAGAAGAAGTCTGACAGGCTCAGGAAGATATTCAACATCTTTACTTGCGGCAAAGACAAGCACGGACCCGGGTCAGCGACGAAACGCAGCTTCGATGATGGCACGTACGGGCAGCGTGGACCGGTTGTGCAGCGTCCTGTAGGAGCGATGGACGACCTCAACGGCTCGCTTGATCATTGCCGTACCCGACGAGCTACAAAAGCGGCGAGGCTAGCACCAGTTGGACCTGTGCTGGGTCGCCCGTGCACGCGTCAGCCGAGCGGCGGCAGTACCACTCTGCTCAAGGTGCGGGAGCGTATGGCTCGATCCTTTCGGTGGCACCAAGTAGCACATTGCCGAGCCCGACGAACAACCGGTTCTCATGGCGTCAGAGCAACGCCTCGCTCGACGCACTACCCAGCATGCAGATGAGCGTGTGCCCAAGTCAACGCACCAGCGTGCCCGGCAGCGTGTTCGGCGACAAGGATTCTGGCGCGGCCATCGAGTTCCTGTATAACAGCGCGGATCATGGCGGGAAACACTATCTCAACGCGTTACCAGACGTGGTGGCGACGGCGATGGTGTCGTTGTAGCCAAAATATGATACGATGGGGAGCACGGCGCGTCCGCACCCAGTGTTCATGACTGACAAGAGTCTGCCGCCGTTTTCGCCAGATACGTTCGAATCGAACCACCATAACTCGCGGGTGCCGAAGCTGGGGACGGCACCGGGCTTCCAGAGGGAGTGCAGCGCGTCATTCAGCGGCGTACGCGAGCAGCCGCTGTTCCTGCGCCCGATGCAGGCAGACACTTCACCAGCCTCGTTCGGCGACAGAGTTGGGTGCGATCGAGGTGTGATGTGGTGATTGAAACGTTGAATTCTGGGGTTTGTCAATAACTGGCGTCCAGAACTGTAATGTTCGCATCCATGTGGATGGCAGCAGCTACAGTGGCGTGCAAAAGTTTTTGCAAATGCCATCCCCAGTACCTAAACACACATCCGTATAATACCAATGATGTAAAATGAAGATCGATACGAATAAGCAGTCCATTCACCGTTTTAGAGCTTGAGAAGCTGGTGCTGCTGTGTGGACGGACAGATACATGCCGTGGTGACAGGGTGATTTTATTTTTTCACAGCCTTCATCTCAGCTGAGAGATCTGGATTCTGAATGCTGTTATACGATTTGACTATACAAAGTGACATCATATTTTGCTGAGACTGAGCCGTTGAGGTACAACAACTTGGCAAAGTCCGAGATCGGATACACCTTGGCCAGGTTAGGTCGAGAAGAGATTGATCGCAGCCGTCCACCACGATGTCAGGTTCAGAGACGAAGGAGCAGCCGAGGAAGGAGCCGTAGGTTTTGAAGGCACCGATCGGGCTGTAGGTGGCGCGGGTACGGTGAGCGGAGAAATGGGAGCTGTTGATCGACTGCCAGATGATGAGCCCAAAAATGCACGAGTTGCCGAGGACAATGCCGGCGCAGTAGTTGCAGGTGGAGGAACAGCGGGAGACCTCGTCAATTTAACTGGTGGTGCGAAAGCTGCAGTTACTCGTGGTGGGACAATCTGCGGCGGCGAGGAAGCAACCTGCATCGGGCGGGTCGTACGGTCTCGCTCTTGTCGCAACTCCGCTAGAGCCTTGACGCGCAAGAATTCCTGCTGCTCTGCTCTGATCCGAGTATCGCGCCGAGCCTGCCTTTCAGCCTCGATCTGCTTATCAATGCGCTCCAGCTCACGCTTGCGAGCACGCTGCTCTTGCTCGATGCGCTGGGCCTGCCGCTCAGCCTCGATCTCCCTGTCAATGCGCTCCAGCTCGCGCTTGCGAGCACGCTGTTCTTCCTCGATGCGCTCTTGTTCTTCCTGTCGAAGCTTGGCACGCTTATTTTCCTCCTGTATCTCCCCCTCACATTTTGAACACGTCTGAGGGGGCCCGTCGGCGCAGGCGTACACCTTCTTATGGCTGAACTTGCAGACATAGTCGAGACGGATGGTGCAGCGCATCTTCGAGTGGTTGACGATAGCATGACACTTGGAGGGACATTGATGTTTGCCGCAATTGAGTGTGACGCCACTGTAAAAAAGCGATATCAGCTGCAGTTGATGTCCGATAGCTACGGGGAAACGGACCATGGCTCGAGACAGCCACCATCGGGACATTTCTCATCGAAATCTTCCGGGTTGGACAGAAGGCTGGTGTGGTCGGGATGCCGCTCGCAGCGAGTAGGCAGGCCGTCGAAGACCTTGCCCTTGTCGAGCATGTTGGCGAGGAATTTGCTCCAGAGATCGCCGCCCTTGCGCGAGTTGCGGAATGTCTCGGCGTTTCCGATGATGATCATGCCGTCTCTGGCACGGCTGAGGAGCACGTTCAGGCGCTCTGGCGAAAACATGAAGCCGATGTCGTTTGCGGCGTTGCTGCGCGTCAGACTGATCACGACGACCTTCCACTCCTCGCCTTGGGCGGTGTCTGCGGTGATATGTGAGAAAGAAATGCCGATGAATCATGTCAGGATCACATACCGATCGTCGACAAACGCAGAGGCTTCTTGTTCGACTTGGCGGCGCCAGCAGTGACAAGGCCAGCGCGGACGAGGTCGGCCATATCCATGTCGCTGAGATACGGGTCGTTGTCTTTCGCGAGCGCGGCTCGCAGTTTGCTGAGTTGGCCGAGGTACGGTGTGAGCACAGCCACATCCTCGGTGCTGTAGCCTTGTTGGCCGAGGTACTTGATAATCTTGAGCACCATACTAATCTCGAACGAGTTCTGCTTCGACGACTTTGCACCGCCGTCACGACCTTCCGACACGCCTTGAATGTCGTCCTCCGGGTGAGAGTGCGTGATAAAAACTACATTGTCGCGGATGCCGCGGAGATCAGGCCGGTTTTGTGTGCCGGCCGCATCAACGAGATCGTGGTATGTGAGGTGGCGAACGAGGTCGGAGATTTCGGGTCTCATGCGATGCTGCTTCTTGAGTGTAGAGTGAGGATATCCTGATTTGACGAGACGTTCGAAGAGCGAGACGTTGAGTTCAAAGCCGCTACCTTTTTCGACCGTCAGCTGGTAGTTGTTAACCTTCGGACGCAGCTGTCTGGGTGTATTTCAGCATCATTGTGCGGAAGAGATGCATGATTCGACTGACTGGTGATCTCCGATGAGAATCATCTGCTCCGTGTTCCCGCTTAAAGCGGTGAGGATGTGAGGCTCAAGAATCGTCCCAGCCTCTTCAACAATTAACACATCAGGTCCAACAGTGCGAAGAGCATCCATGTATTTGGCCGCGGCAGTCGTGGTGCAGCCGATGATGCGCTTGCTGCGCAGTATGTTCACGTCGCGGGCGTCGAATCGTGTTTGCAAGTCTGCGAACGCCTTGTCGTACCGTGCACCACGGTCGCAAAGCCGTGCGACATGTTTGTGCTGAATTGCGGTGTACCAAGCGAGCCTCTTCGCGGCGCGTTCGTCCTTTCGCATCCGCCAGATCGCCGCCACGGCGCGAGGCTTCATGCTCGGGTGATTCTTGAGAACGCCGGCATCGCTACCACGACTCCACTGCTGCAGCAAGTATAGGTCATTGATGGGCTTCCCGTTTCTACCAATGATTGACATGCCATCCGCTCCGGCCGGAGGCACGAAAAATGCGGTAAAGAACGGTGGGTCGTCAGACTCCATATGCGCTAGAAGGTCCGCATCAGAGATGCTCTGGCTGATATACGATTGAAAGTCTTCCTCCAGGTCGTCCCAGTAGGTGTCGACATCGAAGCGTGCGTTGTCGATGTCTGCCCAGTCATGTCTCGTGAGGCGCGAAACCGGTTGCTGCTTACTCATGAGGAGTGGTGCAGTCTTGGTGGTCGACTTGCCGCCAAGCCGAACGATCTCGCTAGCAGGGATGCCGTTGTCCATGATGTCCTCAAGAAACTGGTCGAGC
>Ga0247815_10003161_pt1 | contig 11917 bp, 10 predicted proteins | sample UWRJL194509B1_FD_181014 | JGI IMG/M metagenome (GOLD analysis project Ga0247815, IMG submission 181014) | Plant litter microbial communities from Arlington Agricultural Research Station in Wisconsin, United States - UWRJ-L194-509B-1 | ecosystem: Environmental > Terrestrial > Plant litter >... | reverse complement strand
CAAAAGCCACTGCCAGCGGCAAACCCACATACCCAAGACCTATAATCGCTATATGTGTGTCCTTGTTAATCCTCGTCATTTATTTTATCTTAAGACAATCGGCGCGCAATTTATCGAAATAAATCAGAATCTTAACATTTAAGTAATCCGGACTGTTCATGGAAAACGTATTGGCAAGAAAGCCCCTGTCCCGGCATATTGCGGAACAGGGGCTTATTAATAGCGATTAGCTTATTAGTTTTTTACAAATTCAGTATTTGCAACAAGCGCAATTTCATCACTCAACATTGCAGTTGGATATTTTGTACCCAATGCGTAATCAGCTCTTTTAATTGTTCCCGTAACTTTGAAACCAGCGATGGTTTTTTGAGATTGTGGGTTAGTAGTTGTACCTCTCAATGTTGCGTCCAATACAACTGGCTTAGTTACACCATGAAGGGTTAATAAACCACCAACTTTGTATTTATTTGCAGATACTTTTTTCACTGAAGTGCTTTTGAAAGTTAAAGCAGGGTATTTTGCAGCGTCAAAAAAGTCAGCACTTTTAAGGTGGCCATCTCTTTTGTCATCTTCTGTATTTACAGAATTTACATCAGCAGTCAGTTCGATCACTGCATCTGAAAAATCAGCTTTTGCAGAAGTAATTGTAGATGTGAAGTTTTTGAATGAACCCTCAACATCACTAACCATTAAGTGAGTAATACTAAATCCTAATTTTGAGTGCGCTTTGTCGGCAGTCCAAGTTTGTGCTGATGCATTCAATGTTACCAATGCAGTTGAAGCCGCAAAAAGGAGTACGAATAATTTTTTCATGTCTTTGATTTTTATAATTCAAAGTTGTAACAAATAACTGGGTGTTTCATTGACATATGGTAAGAAAAAGAAATAGCATAAAATATCCTGGCTAAGTGTAATAATTCTACACTCATGTATGTTATCTGAATTTATTTCTTTTTAATCTTTAGTTTATTTTTGTGAAAGAGAACTATGCAACGGTAGTTTTTCTACCTGTAGTGACGATTCATAAATGACGAACATACTGAGATTTTGATATGTTAAAAATAATATTGGCAGAGGGTCACACGATTGTTCGCAATGGAATCAGGTTGTTACTTGAAACCGATAGTGCTATTCACATCGAAGGAGAAGCGAACAATTCACTGGAGGTGATCGCTATGCTGCAAAACGGACGGCAGGCAGATGTTGTTCTGACTGATATGACAATGCCGGAACTAAATGGAAGTTCGTTAATCAGGGATATACATGCCGTCAGCCCGGACTGCAAGGTTGTTATACTTTCAATGATGGATAATGAAAAATTTGTCAGGTATGCATTCCAGGAAGGTGCATTTGGTTATCTGTTGAAAAATATCAGCACCGATGAATTGATATTTGCTTTAAGGCACGTAAATTCCGGCGGCAGGTATTTATGTGCCGAATTGTCAATGCGCATTGTTGATAAACAACTGAAAAGCACTTCCGTAAACCTGATCGATCCACATACTAATTTTTCTAAGCGTGAAAAGGAAGTGTTGGGACTGATAGCACAAGGCCTGACTGACAACGAAATTTCTGAAAAACTCTTCATTAGCAAACGCACTGTAGAAGGGCACAGGCAAAGTCTTATTGCCAAAACCAACACAAAAAATACCGCAACACTCATCAGGCTCGCCGTATTATCTGGCCTTGTCAGTTAGATTTAAGACATAGTTATAACGTATATTATTCATTTTAAATAAGTTGTAATATTTTTATAATATTGTTTGTAATTAATCTAAATAACTATGTATACTTGCATTACTATTTAAATCAATTCTAAATAGTAGCGTTAATGAAAATAGCTTTACCTGCCGTTACTTTATTATTACTTGCCGGAACCCTGCATGCGCAGCAAAAAAATGTGCGTAGCAAATCAAAAACGGATACGATCCGTACTGATTTGAAAGAGGTGGTAGTTACCGGTCAATACCAACCGCAATCATTGCGTAATTCTGTTTATCATACACGTATCATAACTGCTGAACGTATCAGATTAAGGGCTGCGCTGAATATCCAGCAAGTGCTGAACACCGAGCTCGGCTTTAGGTTCTCCAATGATCTGACTTTGGGGACCAGTGATATCCAGATGATGGGGATGAGTGGGAGAAATGTGAAGATCCTGCTTGATGGAATACCTATGGTGGACAGGAGTGATACACGCGAAAGTTTAAACCAGATAGATATTAATACGGTAGAACGGATAGAAATTGTAGAGGGACCTCTTTCAGTTTCTTACGGGACCGATGCGCTTGCAGGGGTAATCAATATTATCACCAAATCTCCTGGTAAGGAGAGCCTGAACATCAATGCCAGGGTACAGGAAGAAACTGTGGGCACATCTTATTCCCCTTTCAGTAAAGATGGTTCGCATCTACAGCATGCCGGTGCGGCCTGGCAGAATAAGGGCCTGAGTATTCTGGGTGGTGTTACCCACAATGATTTTAGCGGCTTTAATGTTCCGGGCGCATTAGCTACCACAGACGAGATCAGTGCGAATACCAACAGGTGGAAGCCTAAAGAACAGTGGCTGGCCAATACAAAGTTGGGGTATAGGAAAGATAACCTCAATCTATGGTACAGACTGGACTACGTGGATGAAACTATAGATAGTAAAGGAGGGTATAACCCCAATAATTATAAGGGCACCAGCCAGCAATATATCACAAACCGCTATACACAACAATTGCAGGGTGATTATCGGATCAGCGAAAGGCTGCAGTTAAATGGAAGCGTAGGCTATTCAACGTTGAAACGACGCACTAAAACCATTATTCATGATTACAGCACCGGATTGGAGGAACTTTCTACCGGAGCGGGTGAACAGGATGTATCCAAATTTCAATCGACAAATATCCGCACTACAGCGCAATACAAATTATCCGATCAGGTCTCTTTCCAGCCTGGAGTGGAAATCAATCTGGAGAATGCCAGTGGCGCAAGGATAAAGGGTTCACCTTCCATCAACGATTATGCGTTTTTTGTATCCTCGGAATTAAATGTGGTGAAGGATTTAACGATCCGTCCTGGATTAAGGTTTATCAGTAATTCTGTATATGATGCGCCGCCCGTGATACCATCGCTAAATGCGAAACTGAAGTTGAGCGAGCTGCTAGATCTAAGGGCAGGTTACGCAAGCGGATTCCGCTCCCCGGCTTTAAGGGAATTGTACTATGACTTTTTCGATGCCAGTCACTCTATCATGGGCAATGAGAATTTAAAGGCCGAACAGTCGAACAGCTTTACTGCTTCGCTGTCCTTATCTGAAAATGCATCAGAGAACCTCAGGTTCCGTTCGGTGTTGAGTGGTTTTTATAACAATTTTAAGAACAGGATAGATTACGGCATTTCTGCATCCAACCCGACTATCACCACGCTGATCAATATCGCAAGATATAAAACCACGGGCGGAACTTTTGACAATACACTTTACCTGAGAAATTTTCAGGTTTCACTTGGCTTTTCTTACATAGGAACCTACAATCAGTATAGTACTGCCACGGAACAATATGGGGAGTCGCCAGAGTTTGTCTGGTCTCCGGAAGTGAACAGTAATCTAACATACACTTTCCCTGGCATTGGAGCTACAGCTAACCTGGCGTTCAAATTTACTGGCAAAAGACCGGTATACGAGCTGAGTACAGTTGATAATGTGGAGCAGGTGAGACTGGCGAAAATCGGTTCTTTTAGTACAGCCGACTTCACACTTACGAAGAGCCTGTTTAAAAGCCTGAGTTTAAACGCGGGTGTAAAAAACGTGTTTGACGTAAAAACCTTAACAAATACAGCTTTAGTAACAGGCGGTGCGCACAGTACAGGTGGGCAGGTTCCGCAGAGTTACGGACGGTCGTACCTTTTTGGAATAAGCTATAACTGGAACAAAGAATAACCTAACAATATCATATTATATCATGAACAGATTTACTAAAATTATCACTCTATTATGTTTTGTTGCAGCAGTATCTTCCTGCAGCAAAGATGAAGATCTTATCGTCACGGTTCCAGCTTCTGATGGAAGCACCCTGACTTTAAATGGTCTTATCGGGGCTGAAGCTGGAACGAGTGCTGGAAACAGTGTATTCGTAGACTTCAGCACCGATAAACAAACTTCTGTAGCCCGTGCCTCATGGGATCTGGGTTTTTACTCTGGTACAGAATTCAGGGTAGTCCTTAACAATACTGCCGGTGCAGCTGCTATTGTAACAACAAAAACTGACCTGAATACGGTAACTGCTGCTGATACGATTGCACTAGCAGCAGCCGGAAAGTTGAACCTGGGGCAGGGACAAGGGACTTTCTCTTTGGTTGATCCGGTAGATGGTAATTTATCAACGTATTTAACGGGTACAGTTATTAAAGAAGTTTCTGCTACCGAAGCAGATAACAAGGTATATATTGTGAGCCCTGGTAATGCAGGCATTGCAGGATTAAGATACTGGCAAAAAATTCGTGTTATCCGTAGCGGAAATGGATACGCTTTACAATATGCAAAAATCAATGAGACCACATTTAAAACCCTGACCATTATCAAAGATGCCGCCTTTAACTTCAAATATGCATCTTTCACAACCGGCGCAGTAAATGTTGAGCCTGAAAAACAGGCATGGGACATAGAATGGACGCTGGCGACCTATAAAGCTAATACGACCCTTCCATATACTTTTTCAGATTTTGTTCTGATCAATTTTGTAGGTGGGGTAACTGCTGCTGAAGTGATATTTTCAGGCACAGCTGCTAACAGTACTGTAACGTATGCAAACTTTACCGAAGCCAACCTTTCAGGAATTACTTTCCTCGGAACAAGAGAAGCAATAGCTGGTAACTGGAGAATTACATCTCCTGAAGTAAGTGCCGGTGTGAAAACTGATCGTTTTTACTTGTTGAAAGACGGCGCTGGTAATATCTATAAATTGAAATTTGTCAGTTTCCATCCAAATGACAGTGGTACCCGTGGTAAACCTGTTATTGAATACAAACTGGTTAAAAAAGCATAAACTTGGTTAGTTTGTTGTGTAAAGGCTGGCTTCCACGTGCTAATGGAAGCCGCCTTTTTGAATTTACAGCGGTCGGTTAAAGAAATAACTATTTATCATTTTATACACATTATGAGATTAAACATTTTAGCAGCGGTCGTGATTGCATTGAGCATGACCGCCTGCAATACCAACAAAAAGGAAAGTGCTGCCGTTTTAGCGGATAGCACAAAGATAGTTTCCCTGAGCGGCTCACTGTCTGAAGTTCTGGCCGGACTGGGACTGGAAAAGAATATTGCTGGAACTGATATCACGAGTAACTATCCGGAGAGTATGAAAGCGAAACCGAAAGTAGGGCATAATAAAAATATCAATGCGGAAGGAGTGATGGCATTACAACCTGACATTATCATTGGTATAAAAAAGGAAATCACACCTGCGTTAATCACACAGTTTAAATCTGCGGGAGTAAAGTTGATGCTGGTTGATCAGGAATATTCAGTTGAAGGAACAAAAAAACTGATCCGGACGCTGGCCGATAGCCTCCATGCTGTAGTAAAAGGAGATTCGCTAATCAAAAATCTGGAGGGTGATCTTGCTAAAGTAAAGACTGCTGCGGCGGTTGATAAAAAGCCAAAAGTATTATTTATTTACGCTCGTGGTACCGGAACGATGATGGTTGGCGGTACCGGAACGCAAGTTGACCAGGCGATTGCGCTTGCAGGCGGTCAAAATGCGGTAACAGAGTTTTCTGATTATAAACCATTGACTGCTGAAGCACTTGTAAAAGCTAACCCGGATGTGATTTTACTGTTTGACAGCGGACTCCAAAGTCTTGGTGGACCAGCTGGCCTGGCAAAAGTAGGCGGAATCAAAGAAACCAATGCCGGCAAAAATAACCGCATCATCAGTATGGACGGGGAGCTGCTAAGCAGTTTCGGGCCACGATTAGGAATTGCAATTCAGGAATTAGCGGCAAAGCTTAAGTGAACAAACAACAGGGCTATATATTAGTATCCATGATGGTCCTGCTTATCGCAGTGATGGTATTATCTTCATGTATCGGTGCTGTCAAAATTACTGTTCCTGAATTGCTCGCTATCATTGCTAATAAAACCGGACTTTCTAAAACATCTGCCTTCAAATCTCAGCAAGCTGCGGTATTGCTAAATATCAGGTTGCCGAGGGTGGTTTTAGGCATGTTGGTTGGTGCAGGTCTGGGGATTTCGGGCGCGGCCATTCAGGGCCTTTTCAGGAACCCGCTTGCAGAACCAGGGTTAATAGGAATATCTGCTGGCGCAACTTTATTTGCGGTGTTAATGATTGTTTTGGAAGTAGGGGTTTTTAAAGTACTGAGCGGTATGATCGGGTTTTATGCCCTTTCATTAGCGGCGTTTATAGGCGCATGTATTACTACGTTTATGGTATACAGGCTGGCCACCAAAAATGGAAAAACAAGCACAATTACTCTATTGTTGTCTGGAATAGCCATAAATGCTTTGTCAGGTTCGTTCACAGGTCTGTTGACTTACCTGGCTACAGATGAGCAATTACGTACAATCACATTCTGGAGCCTGGGCAGTCTGGGTGGCGCCAACTGGGAGACAGTGACCGGGATCATGCCTTTCATAATTATACCTTTGGCCGGATTGCCATTTATGGCTAAATCCCTGAATGCACTTGCTTTGGGCGACTCAGAGGCTTTACATTTGGGAATTGATGTTGTCCTGCTGAAAAGGGTTATTATTGTGTTTGCCACCATCGCCGTAGGTGCTTCTGTGGCAGTAGCGGGGATGATTGGTTTTATAGGGCTCATTATTCCTCATATTATAAGGATGACGTTTTCTGCTGACCATCGGTTGGTAATTCCCGGATCTGCTATATTAGGCGCGGTGTTGCTTACACTTGCCGATTTAATGGCCAGAACAATTGTTGCTCCCGCGGAACTTCCTATCGGAATACTGACCGCTTTAATTGGCACACCCGTATTTATCTATATTATCATTACTGAGCGTACTAAAAATAAAATATGATTGTAGTAAATGAACTGACGTACCGCATAGGAAAAAAAGAGTTGTTGCAAGGGCTTACTTTTGAGACCGGGGCGGGTGAACTGCTTGCCATACTGGGTGCAAATGGCGCAGGAAAAAGCACATTAATGAAATTGCTTTGCAGGGAGGTGCTGCCCAGTAGCGGTGAAATCATGTTTCGCGGAAAGAACCTTAAACAGTATGCGCTCAAAGAACTGGCCAAACGGCGTGCCGTTTTGTCGCAACAGAATACCATTTCTATTTCATTTATCGTTAATGAGCTGGTCATGATGGGACGTTATCCTCATTTTGAGCAGTCGCCCTCTGCAAATGATGTGACCATTGTAAAGAAGGTTATGGAAGAGACGGGGATCAGTCATCTGGCAGGAAGGGATTATAATACCCTTTCAGGGGGAGAACAGCAGCGTGTGCAATTATCGCGGGTATTGGCACAGATATATGATTGTCCGGATGCCTGCCTGTTTCTGGATGAACCTACAAATGGACTTGACCTGCTTTACCAGCAACAGATGATGGAACTGGCGCGCCGGTTAGCTAACCAGGGATATACAGTAATCTGCATTTTGCATGATATCAATTTTGCAGCCCGTTTTGCGGACAGGATACTGATGTTAAAAGACGGTAAGAAGGTTGCTATAGGTACGCCGGTTGAAGTGGTTACCACAGAAAATATAAGCGAGACATTTGGGATAACTGTGCGGCTGATCGCATGCGAAGGTTATAGCTGTCCATTAGTTATTCCTAAAATGATCAGTAATAATTTATAATTAAATAAAAAATGAGAACTGCTGGATACCGCGGAAAAGATTATACTTACCAAGTGAATGGCCAGCAGGTTTACCAGAACTAAACACATACAGAAATGAAAGAAATTGCAGAACTGAAGAACCAATGGGAAGCTTTCAAAGCTGAGCACCCTAAAGCAAGAATAAGAGATGCGGCACGTGAACTTGGTTGTTCAGAAGCAGAATTACTGTTTACTGCTGTGGGAAATACCGTAACCCGTTTGAAAGACAACTTTCAGGAAATCTTAAAGTCAGTGGAAACACTGGGGAAAGTGATGGCCCTAACCCGTAACGATTATTGCGTACATGAACGTAAGGGTGTGTATACTAATCTTTCCTTTTCCGGACCAATGGGCCTGGCGGTAAACCCGGATATAGACCTCCGTTTGTTTATGTTCGCCTGGTCGTCTGCCTTTGCCGTAGAGGAGAATGGCCGTAAAAGCCTGCAGTTTTTTGCAAAAGACGGGGAGGCTATTCACAAGATTTATTTGGTGGAAACAAGCAACGTTGATGCGTTTGAAAAACTGGTTGCAGATTTTACTGCCGAAGATCAGTTTGCAGCGCTAATCATCACTGCAGACAAACCTGCAGTTGAAGAAAAACCAGATTCAGAAATTGATGTCATTGCGTTCAAAGAGCAATGGCTAACGCTCAAGGATACCCATGACTTTCATGGTTTGTTGCGTAAGTATGGTGTAACACGCACCCAGGGGTTACGGTTGGCGCCGGAAGGCCACGCTGTCACCATCAGTATTGATGCGCTGAAGAAGATCCTTCATCATGCGGCAGAAACAGGAATGGAAATAATGGTCTTTACTGGAAATAAGGGTTGCATCCAGATCCACACAGGCCCTGTGAAAAATCTTCTGCAGACCGGACCATGGTTCAATGTCCTGGATCCTGACTTTAATATGCACCTTCGTGAGGATGCTATTGCGTCGGTATGGCGGGTTAAAAAACCTACTGACGATGGGGCTGTAACCAGTATCGAAGTATTTGACAATAGTGGAAATGTTATTGTGCAGTTTTTTGGCAAGCGCAAGCCAGGTATTCCAGAAAATGAGAACTGGAGAAGTTTGGTTGAAACGGCCGGAGTATAAGAGCTATAGATAATCTAATATTTGACTTAAGGCTTTTCGGGAAACTGAAAAGCCTTACTGCTTTATTAATGAATTATTTTAAGGTCACCTTGTTATTTTTTTCTAATTTTATCGGGCCTAACCGCATTAAATCATTTTTATTTTTAATATTTTGGATAATCCACCGATGAATACTAAAGATCTTGAAAAGCAAGCTGCGGCGCGTGAAGCCGTTAAATATATCCGCGACAACGATATTGTTGGGTTAGGAACCGGGTCTACGGCCTATTACGCGATTGTTGAGGTTGCTGCACTGGTGAAAAATGGTTTGAAGATCAAAGGTGTGCCAACCTCTGAGCATACCGCAGCCCTCGCTACCTCTTTGGGGATAGAACTGCTGGATATGGACAAAGTTGAATTCATTGACGTGACCATTGATGGTGCCGATGAATTTGATGAACACCTCAATCTGATCAAAGGTGGGGGTGGGGCACATTTCAGGGAAAAAATTGTAGCGTCCCTGACTAAAAAAGAAATCATTATTGCCGATGCAGCAAAAAAGGTGGAAAGACTTGGCGCTTTTAAGGTTCCGGTTGAGATTGTTCCAATGGCCCTTAACTATGTATTGAAACAAATGGCCAAACTAAACGGGACAGGTCTGGTAAGGATGAAGGAAGGCACACCTTTCATTACCGATAACCACAATATCATTGTAGACGCAGATTTCGGATTGATTTCAGATCCAGCTAAACTTTCAGACGAGCTCAATCAGATTGAAGGAATACTGGCCCATGGCCTTTTTGTAAACCTGGCTGCTTTGGTTATTATGGGTAAAGAGGGTGAAACTGTCACATATACTAAAGAATAGAGAATTTTCATTCTTATTGTTTTCTAAAAACTTATCTTTGTACTATTGAGATCACCTTGTAAGTGATTATTACATAATTACAATTAATTCACATATAAATCATAGTTGTAGATGATTAACATTACACTACCGGATGGCTCGGTCCGTCCGTATGAAAACGGGACAAGTGCCCATCAAATTGCATTATCCATTTCCGAAGGCCTGGCGCGTAATGTATTGGCTGCAGAAGTAAATGGTGAAGTCTGGGATTCTACCAGGCCGATTGAAAAAGATTCTACCGTTAAGTTGCTAACATGGAACGATGCTGCGGGTAAGGCTACATTCTGGCATTCATCTGCACACATAATGGCAGAAGCACTGGAAGCGCTTTACCCGGGTACAAAATTCGGTATCGGTCCGGCTATTGAAACAGGGTTTTATTATGATGTTGATTTCGGGGACCACGAATTTTCATCTGATGATTTCAAAGCGATCGAAAGCAAGTTCATGGAACTGGCTAAACAAAAAGAGGTTTTTGAACGCAGCAGTGTGACAAAAGCCGATGCAGTTGCTTATTTCACTGATAAAGGTGATGAGTATAAACTTGATCTGATTGAAGGTTTGGAAGATGGAAAGATCACTTTTTATAAGCAGGGTGCATTTACCGACCTTTGCCGTGGTCCGCATATTCCAAATACAGGCTTTGTAAAAGCAGTAAAACTGATGAACGTTGCCGGTGCTTACTGGAGAGGTGATGAAACTAAAAAACAACTGACCAGGATATATGGCGTAACTTTTCCAAAGGCAAGTGAGCTTACTGAATACCTGCTAATGATTGAGGAAGCAAAAAAACGCGACCACAGAAAATTAGGTAAGGAGCTGGAGCTGTTTGCGTTTTCTGAAAAAGTTGGAATGGGATTGCCTTTGTGGTTACCTAAAGGAACTGCATTGCGTGAACGTCTGGTTAATTTCCTGACAAAAGCACAGGGCAAAGCAGGATATGAGCAGGTAATTACCCCACACATCGGGCATAAAAACCTATATATAACCTCAGGACACTGGGAAAAATATGGCAAGGATTCTTTCCAGTCCATTAAAACACCGCAGGAAGGGGAGGAGTTTTTGTTAAAACCAATGAACTGTCCGCACCATTGCGAAATTTACAAGGTGAAACCACGTTCTTACAAGGACCTTCCCTTGCGTTTTGCAGAATTCGGTACTGTTTACCGGTACGAACAAAGCGGGGAGCTGCATGGCCTGACAAGGGTACGTGGGTTTACCCAGGATGATGCACACTTGTTTTGTCGCCCGGATCAGGTAAAAGAAGAATTTAAAAAGGTAATCGACCTTGTATTATATGTATTTAAATCTTTAGGCTTTAACGATTATACCGCACAGGTATCGTTAAGAGATCCTGAAAATAAATCCAAATACATTGGCAGTGACGAAAACTGGAAACTGGCAGAAACTGCCATCATAGAGGCGGCAGCCGAAAAAGGTTTGTCAACTGTAGTAGAATTGGGTGAAGCAGCTTTTTATGGTCCTAAACTGGACTTTATGGTAAAAGATGCTTTAGGCCGGAAATGGCAGTTGGGAACTATCCAGGTAGATTATAATCTTCCGGAAAGATTTGAACTTGAATACACAGGTAGTGATAACCAGAAACACAGACCTGTAATGATCCACCGTGCACCCTTTGGTTCCCTGGAAAGATTCATCGCAGTATTGATTGAACATTGCGCCGGTAACTTCCCGTTGTGGCTATCACCTGAGCAATTTATCATTCTACCTATTTCAGAAAAGTATGAAGATTATGCTAAAAAAGTTTCAGATGAACTAAATAATTCCGATATTCGCGGTTTGATTGACTTTCGTGATGAAAAAATCGGCAGGAAGATCAGGGATGCAGAGGTTAAAAAAACGCCTTACATGCTGATTATTGGCGAAAAGGAAATGACAGAAGGTAAATTGTCGGTGCGAAAACATGGTGAAGGAGATTTAGGTGAAATGACAATAGAGGCATTCAGAGAATTATTAATTAAAGAAATAACAGTTTAAATAGTATATAAATTTGGCATTAGGCAGACCAGGATTTAACAGGGGACCACGTCCTCCTTTTAAGAAAAAAGAAGCAGAACATAATATT
>Ga0247815_10003159_pt1 | contig 11918 bp, 7 predicted proteins | sample UWRJL194509B1_FD_181014 | JGI IMG/M metagenome (GOLD analysis project Ga0247815, IMG submission 181014) | Plant litter microbial communities from Arlington Agricultural Research Station in Wisconsin, United States - UWRJ-L194-509B-1 | ecosystem: Environmental > Terrestrial > Plant litter >... | reverse complement strand
CTTTTTGATAATCTGGCTCGCCCTTTAGCTTGATGATTACTTCCTTCGGATTAATGATGATCGCCTTGTAAACATCAGTATCCCAAAGAAGCTAAAGCTAGGCTGAACTATACATCTTTGTGTTAATTCCTTTTCATCTGTTAAGTATCGATCATTATAATTGTAATGAGTATGGAGTTTAAAGAAAATTGTTCTAAAACTTTCTTACATTAGTTATACCAATTATAATACCTGTACAATTAACGCCCATTGTAATTATGATGCTGCATCATGATGCTCATGGCTGTTGAGGTATTATGTTTTACTTTAAAACATAGTAGCGATGAAACCTCAGTTAAGCGAAGCCCAGTTATTGACTCTCATTTCTGATGGAGATCAGGAGGCCTTTGCTGTCATTTATACGAAATACCTGAATAATATATACCGTTATATCTTTAGTATCTGTTATACTAAAGAAATGAGTGAAGAAATAGTGCAGGATCTTTTTGTAAAGGTATGGGAAAATCGTGCACAACTCATTCATGTCACATCATTTAAGGCTTATCTATACAGGTCGGCGAAAAACCTGCTGCTGAACCATGTCCAGCGTTCAAAAATTCAGTCAAAAGTATTTAATGTGATTGAAGTTGAGAAACAAAAGGAAACGAATACTTTGACGGATAGCGACCTGTTGTTTAATGAATATTACAGAATAGCACAGAAGGCAATTGACCTTTTGCCTGAGAAAAGAAAACAAATATTCCGGTTACGTCTAAATGACGAGCTGTCACTCGACGAAATCGCTGTAAAATTATCTATTTCAAAAAATGTGGTAAAAAAGCAGCTTTATAGTGGGATTAGCTTTGTCCGGAAATATTTGCACAAGCATGAGATTATTGTGTTGCTGATATACCTTCAAGGTTTTTATCAATGTATGATGGCTTTAACAAATATTTATTTGTAGTGGGGTTCTTTTTTATTTCTACTTGTCTTAAGATGTATGCGGCAAGATATTCCTACTCAATTTTTTGAAAAATTTGTAAAGCAGCAGTCTACTGAGCGGGACTATCAGCAGTTCAATGAATGGTTGCATGCTGCCAGTAAATCAGAAATTGAAGATGTATTGGATAAGTATGCTTGGTATTTTCAAAATCAGGCTGATGAAATGCATCCGGAAAGCGACCGCCTGACTACCGACATAATTCAGAGAATTAGTGCGTCTGATGGCTTTGGTAATGCTGATGAAGCCAAAACAAAGAAGAAAACCAATAAGATATTTTTTTCTCCTGCTCTTGGAAAGGTTGCTGTGTTGGCGGTGACACTGAGTTTTATAGCCCTCCTTTACCATTACAAAAGTGATGCACCCCGGCAATCCGTAAATATTACTGTGCATGGAGCGAAACGTAAGATTGTCCCGGGAGGAAATAAAGCCGTTTTAATTCTGGCCGACGGATCTTCCATAATGCTTGACTCCGCCAAAAATGGTGTGTTGTGCAGTCAGAACAATGTGCATATCTATAAAATGAAGAATGGTCAGGTATTATATGACCCTGGAACTTCAAAATCTGCATCAAACGACAAACCTACTTTTAATACATTGATCACACCCCGGGGCGGGCAGTATCAGCTGATTTTGCCTGATGGCACTAAGGTCTGGCTTAATTCTGAATCTGAACTCCGTTATCCTTCAGCATTTCGCGGTAAGCAACGTTCTGTACAATTAAGTGGAGAGGCCTATTTTGAAGTGGCTAAAGATAGGAAACATCCCTTTACGGTCAGTATAAATGACATGCAGGTTGAGGTTTTAGGTACACATTTTAATGTTATGGGTTACAAGGATGAATCTTCTACTAAAACTACGCTGCTTGAAGGATCGGTGAGGATTATCAAAGCAGGTTCACAGAAATTAATTGTACCTGGTGAGCAGGCTACGGTAGCTGAGCATATCGATATTGCTACTGTGAATACGGAAGAGGCAATTGAATGGAAGAAGGGGAATTTTAGTTTTTCTCACGAAAAGCTTGGAAGCATTATGAGGAAGATTGCCCGCTGGTATGATATTGAAGTAGATTATCAGGGAAAAACCAGCAGTGCCACTTTTGTTGGTACCATACCCAGATCTAAAAATATAGGGGAGGTATTGAAATATCTTGAATTAACCGGATTAGTACACTTTAAAGTCAATGAAAGGAGAATCACTGTTATGCCATAAGTTTACTGAGGGCAGTCTCCATAAAAAACCAGGAAGCGCAGCGAACGCTTACCTGGCAAAATTTGGGAATTTAAACTGCCAATAATCGAACTACCAATTACAACCAAATCTAAACCCAAATATTCAAATGTATGAAATTTTATTTTCAATCAGGATACCGGCTGCCTGCCTTTATCCTTAAATTATTGTTGGTAATGAAACTTACCCTCATTTTGTTGGTCACAGCTTTTCTGCAGATCTCACATGCTGGTTATGGGCAGACTATTACCTATAAAGGTAACGATGTTTCGATGGAAAAATTCTTCCAGGTGATCCAGAGCCAAACCTCATTTAAAGTTTTGTATGCCGAGGAGATGCTTGCAGGAATTGGCAATACCTCCTTCAATTTGAAAGCGGCCGAAGTGGAAGAAGCCTTAAATGTTTGTTTTAAGAATAAACCGCTCACTTATACAATTAATAACAATGTGATTGTGATTAAATTGAAACCAGCACTCGCGTTTACCCAGGGGAGCGTACAACAACCAGTTACGATTACAGGTAAAATAACAGACATGCAAAACGTGCCCTTGCCGGGGGTAAATGTGACGCTGGTCGGTTCAGCAATAGGAACCAGCAGTGATACGTATGGCAATTACCAGATCAGGCTACCCGGGAACAGTGGCAGGCTCAGGTTTAGCTCCATAGGTTTTATCACTACCGAAATTGCAGCGACTGCCGGCACTACGGTAATTGACGTCCGTTTAAAAGAAGAGCCGCGCGACTTGACGGAGGTGATTGTTGTGGGGTATGGAACGCAAAGAAAAGGTGATATTACCAGCTCAATTGCCAGTGTGAAGTCGGAAAATTTTGTGAAGGGCTCTGTTACTGATGCGGCGCAGTTGGTTCGTGGAAAGGTAGCAGGTTTGGCTGTGGCGACAACGGATGGCAACCCCACCAGTACTTCACAAATTAACCTGAGGGGGATTACGACGTTATTATCTGGAACATCCCCCCTGGTTTTGATAGACGGTGTGCCGGGAACCCTGACTACGGTTGCGCCGGAGGATATTGAATCAATAGATGTATTGAAAGATGGTTCGGCAGCGGCGATTTATGGTACCCGTGGAACAAATGGGGTGATTTTGATCACAACCAAAAAAGCCAAAGCAAACACCCCGCCGGGTATTGAACTAAATACCTATTTTACTACTCAGCGAATCACCAAAAAGCTTGAATTCCTTAATGCCGATGAATACCGCCAGCTTGTTGCGCAGAATAGACCGGGTGCCACTGACTACGGTTTTAATACCAACTGGTTAGACCAGGTTACCCATACTCCGTTTTCACAGGTTTATAATATGAGCCTTAAGGGGGCCACCGAAAATACAAATTATGTGGTAAACCTAAATTACAGGCGCCTGCAGGGGATCATGAAACAATCAGACAATGATGTCCTTTACCCAAGGATAGAGGTGAACCATGCTATGTTTGATGGCAAATTGAAATTGAATGCAAATATCAGCGGATTTCAACAACGGTATTACGCAGGTGCAGCTTCAACTAATACATTCACCGGGACATACAATCCGACGGTGTATAGAACGGCATTGATCTACAATCCTACTGACCGTCCCAAAGACGATAATGGTAATTATATTGAGCACCCGGACAAAACTGATTATCAAAATCCCGTTTCACTGCTCGAGAATACGATTGGTCTGACAAAAAACAACAACTTCCGTACCATTGGAACAATCACCTATCTGCCGGTAAAAGATTTGAATATCAAGCTCCTTGGATCGCGGGACCTAAATAATGGAAATACAGGTTATTATGAAACCAAAAAACACTATTCAACTGTTCACGATGGTCGGAATGGCTTCGCATATGTTAGCAACACCAGAACACAGGAAGATCTGCTTGAGTTAACGGCAACTTACAATAAAACGATTAAGGATCATCAAATCAATTTGCTGGGTGGATACAGCTGGCGACAGTTTGACGTCCAGAATTCATACATGACGAATTTTGATTTTCCAACAGATGATTTTACTTATAATAATATAGCGGCCGGGCTGGCATTGTCGCGCGGGCAGGCAACGATCAGGTCGCTGCGTACCCAAAACAAGCTGATCAGCTATTTCAGCAGGTTAAACTATAGTTATATGGATAAGTATCTGCTCTCTGCAAGTATACGGCGGGAGGGATCAACAAAGTTTGGGGCGAATAACAAATACGGTAATTTCCCTGCAGTTTCAGTTGGCTGGAATATCAAAAACGAGGATTTCCTGAAAGAAAGCAATTCCCTTAGCAACCTGAAATTGAGGGCCGGTTATGGAATTACGGGTACGGAACCGGCAATGCCTTACCAGTCGCTGGACAGGTTAAATTTCGATACCTATGGCTATTTCAACGGTCAGTTTATCCAGGTGGTAAATCCCGCAAATAACGCTAACCCTGATCTGCGCTGGGAGAGAAAGTCGGAAGTAAATATAGGGTTGGATTATGGGTTCTTAAAAAACAGGATCAGCGGTACAGTAGATGTATACAGGCGTAAAACTACAGATTTATTGTTTGCTTACCCTGTCGCAGTTCCCCCATACCTGTACAATACGATAGTGGCTAATGCTGCATCCATGCGAAACGAAGGTATAGAAGTCCAGATCAATGCTATCCCTGTTACCACGACTGACTTTCAGTGGAACACTTCAGTAAATTATTCAACAAACAGGAATAAACTTCTAACGCTGTCTGATGAGAACTTTCAGCTGGCAAGCGGTTTCTTTGACGTAGGAAATACAGGGGAACCAATCCAGCAGGCTACCAGCCGCGTGCAGATTGGGCAGCCACTAGGCAATTTCTATGGATTTAAAAGTGTAGATATTGATGCTACCGGGCACTGGATTATAGAAGGGGCCGACGGCAATCCAAAACCAATAGCTAACCAACAGGCCAGTGACAAGAAAATCATCGGCAATGGTATTCCAAAACATTACCTCAGTTGGAACAATACGTTTACTTACAAACAATTTGACCTGAATATAAGTATGCGGGGTGCTTTTGGTTTTCAGATTTTTAATTCACCGCAATTGTTTTATAGCGCACCTGTAATGCTTACACGCGGTAACCTGCTGAAAGGATCGTATGATAATATTTATGATAAGGTTCCTTTAGCGGACGACCAGTCGTTACAATATGTAAGTTACTATATTCAAAAGGGCGATTTCTGGAAGATAGACAATATCACTCTGGGGTATAACCTGCCCTTGAAATTGAAAGCAGTGAAATCTATCAGGGTTTATGCATCAGCCTCTAACCTAAAGACATTTACGAGTTACAAAGGAATAGATCCGGAGGTTTCCATCCTCACTTCCGACAATAGTTCTAATATTATGGCTCCGGGAGTGGACGACAAAAACAGGTATCCGGCAACATCAACATATACGTTAGGTGCATTTTTCACCTTCTAAAAATATTTCTATGAGAATTAAAATCTATTCACTGGCTGTAGTTTTGTTTTTAGCTACTTTAATTACCGCCTGCAAAAATGATCTCGAGGAGGTTGTTTATTCGGATGTAACGTCATCTAACTATAATTATGATAATCCCAATTCCGCAATCGGTGTAGTCTATACAAATACGAGGGACCTGTTCGGCCATCAAAATTATTATATGCTGCAGGAAACAACAAGTGATGAACTGGTTATGCCAGCAAACGCCTCTGGTTGGGATGATGGTGGAATATACAAACATATGCATTTGCATACTTTCAATTCCGAAGATCCGCAATTGAATAATATGTTTAACCGTCTTTATGCAGGGGTCATCAATGCCAACCGGATTATTGAGCAGATAGAATCGGGCGTAATTGCGCCGCCATCTGGTGTAAGCAAGGAGTCGCTCACTGGCGAAATTCGGGTAGCCCGTGCTTTTTATTACTGGCTGATCTGTGATAATTTTGGCAATGCCCCATTGGTAACCAATACTGCGGATAAATCCTTGCCCAGTACGTCATCAAGAAAGGACATCTATAATTTTGTGGTTACGGAGATCACAGCCGCATTACCTTCCCTCAGTGAAAACCGGGATAAAAGTATGTACGGCCGTTTCAATAAATGGGCAGCAAAAGCATTGCTTGCTAACGTATATTTGAATGCGCAGGTCTACAGCGGTGAAACAAAATGGGCCGAGTGTCTGGCGCAGTGTAATGACATTATTGGCAAATACTCGCTGGAAAGTAATTACCCGGATATTTTTAAAGCACAAAATGAGAATTCCCCTGAAATCATATTTGCTGTTCCTTTTGACCAAACACTGGCGCAGGGATTTTTCGTGGAGATGTATTCATGGCATGGAGCGCTAAAGGGTAAAAAGAATATGCAGGCAACCCCGTGGGGGTCCGGATCGGCCATGGCGGTATCGCAGTTCGTTGATACTTATAGTCCTAATGACGAACGGCTTGGCGACAGCTGGCTGATAGGCCCGCAATTTGCTGTTGACGGCAGCCCGCTTTTGGGGTCATATGACCAGGCGGGTAAACCTATAAATTTTACAAAAGATTTGCCTGACGGATTGTTCACGGGCGAATCTGAAGGCTACAGGATGAATAAGTTTGAAGTTCAGCTAAATGCGATGCAGAACCTGAACAACGACTTTCCATTTTTCCGTTATGAGCAGGTCCTGATGATGAAGGCTGAATGTTTATTGAGAACGGGCGACGCAGGTCAGGCGGCTGCGCTGGTTTCCGAGGTACGCACGCGTGCCTTTAAAAAGACTCCCGGAGAGGCACCGGTCACCGCGGCCGCCCTGCAGCAGAATTCTGTCTATAAGTTTGGTTATGTTGAAAAATACAAGATAGTTGATGCGGGTGATCAAAGTACTATCCAGTATGGAAGGTTTCTGGATGAGCTGGGTTACGAGTTTGCCTGGGAAGGCTTCAGGAGAAGAGACGATATCCGCTTCGGGGTATACACCAAAAAAAGCTGGCTCTCTCATAAACCGATGGGAGATGGCAAGATATTGTTCCCTATACCGCAACCTGCCCTAAATTCAAATCCTAATCTCAAACAGAACCCTGGTTATTAATCATGATAATAGCCTGATGCTTTCAGGCTGTCTTTAAAACAAATCATATGAAGTATTCAAAAATCCATTGCTATTTTATTTCCGCATCCTTATTGTTGTTTACAGGCTCAGTAGCTGCACAAGGCAGTAATCAGCAAATGAGATCTGTTAATTTTTCGAAAGTCCAGATCAACGATAAGTTTTGGTCGCCCCGTATTCAAACTGTTACGAGTGTCACCATTCCTGTTTGTATTGAGCAGACGGAAGTGATTACGCCACGAATCAGGAACTTTGAAAAGGTAGCCCGTAAAACTGGTGAGAAACATGAAGGCATTTATTATGATGATTCTGATGTATATAAAGCTCTGGAGGCTATTGCATATTCCCTTAAAAATCATCCTGATGCGAAACTGGAAGCTAAAGCTGATGAATGGATTCACAAAATAGCCGCTGCCCAGTTACCAGACGGCTACTTGAACACTTATTATACCCTATCGGGCCTTGACAAGCGTTGGATGGATATGGAAAAACACGAAGATTACAATGCCGGGCATCTTATTGAAGCGGCTGTTGCCTATTACAACACAACCGGGAAGCGGAAGCTGCTGGATGTTGCTATCCGGGTAGCCGATAATATCGATAGTACGTTCAGGCTGGCAAACAGGCACTGGGTATCAGGACACGAAGAAATAGAACTGGCATTAGTAAAACTGTATAAAGCGACGGGCAAGCCGAAGTACCTTGATCTGGCCGACTGGTATCTCCAGCAGCGCGGACACGGCTATGGAAAAGGTGCCATCTGGACCAACAAAGACATGGGCGAAAAGTATTGCCAGGATGATGTGCCTGTAAAAGACCAGACACAAATTGAAGGTCATGCCGTGAGGGCTATGTATTTATACACAGGTGCAGCTGATGTTGGAGCTGCGAAAAATGACCCTGGTTACCTGAAATCGATGCGCACCGTATGGGAGGATGTAGTTTTTCGTAACATGTATATCACCGGAGGAATTGGTTCCTCGGGCAGTAATGAAGGTTTCTCTATGGATTACGATTTGCCAAATAAAAGCGCCTACTGTGAGACCTGTGCATCCGTTGGGATGGTATTGTGGAACGAAAGGATGAACCTGCTTACCGGGAATGCCCAGTATGTTGATGTGCTGGAAAAAAGTCTGTACAATGGGGCACTTGATGGTTTATCATTGAGTGGCGACACATTTTTCTATGGGAATCCGCTGGCCTCTGAGGAGGATAACCAGCGCAGCAAATGGTTTGGTACTGCCTGCTGTCCTTCCAACATCGCCAGACTAGTTGAGTCGTTGGGTAATTATATCTATGCATCTTCCGATCAGGCTATATGGGTAAATCTTTTTGTGGGTAGCAACACCAGCATCCCGCTTAAGAAGGGTAATGTTCAAATCCGTCAGGAGAGTAACTATCCCTGGGATGGGGTAATCAAACTAACACTTAATCCAAGTGCTAAAATGAAATTCCCTTTGTATATCCGTATCCCAGGATGGGCAAATAACGAACCTGCCCCCGGTTTAACCTACCAGTTTACAGATAATGTGGACGCTAAGGTTAACCTTGAGCTGAATGGAAAACCTGTAAAGTATACCCTAAAAAACGGCTATGCCGTGATGGACGCTCAGTTTAAAAAAGGTGATGTGGTAACGCTAAATTTACCAATGCCGGTAAGGATGGTCAAGGCAACGGATAGTATAAAGATGAACAGGAACAAAATTGCATTGCAAAGGGGGCCGTTAATGTATTGTGTAGAGCGGTTGGGCGCAGATAAGGAGCAATCTTTTATAATTCCCGGACAGGTAGCTTTTGATACCTCTTTTGATAAGGAACTGCTCAATGGCGTGGTAGTGATCAAAGCGGAAGTCCCTTTCCTGAAACCAGCAGAGGACGGGAAAAGTGTGAAAACTGAGCAGGGAACCTTGACGGCGATACCTTATTATACCTGGGCTAACAGGGGACGCTCTCAAATGGATGTCTGGCTGCCTACCCGTATCAGCAGCATTGACGTAAAGGCCAGTAAAGATGATAAATAATAAGTCGCTGATGAATATCGTATGTACATTTGATTAGAAAAGCGGCGGGTGTGGTTACAGGAACCTGGGGCAATTGTGTATTGCCATTACTTAATTTAAACAGATCAGAATGAGATTATATATTTTTATTTCAATACTTTTTACGGTGCTGGATGTTTACGGACAACAGCGAAATAAGGACTTTGCGCATAATTATACACTAACCCGCTTACCACTTCGCGAAAATCCCTACATAGAGTTACCACTGGGGGCGATTAAACCTCAGGGCTGGCTCAGAGAAATGCTTGTCCGGCAGAAAAATGGTGCCACAGGGAACCTGGATAAACTCTATCCCCTGGTAATGAATGAACGTAACGGTTGGTTAGGTGGGAATGGCGACCAATGGGAGCGCGGACCATACTGGATTGACGGGTTGTTGCCCCTGGCTTATATTTTGAAGGATGAAGCACTCATTGCGAAAGTAAAACCCTGGGTGGAATGGTCTTTAAAAAGCCAGCAACCAGATGGATATTTCGGCCCCTCCAAAGATTATGGGCATGAAGCAGGTCTGCAACGTGATAATAGCAGGGACTGGTGGCCAAAAATGGTAATGCTAAAGGTTTTAAAACAGTATTATTCTGCAACGAATGATCAGCGGGTGATCAAACTGATGACAAATTATTTTAAATACCAGTTGAAGGAGCTTCCGAAAACACCACTAGACCACTGGACCTTTTGGGCAAAATACCGTGCCGGAGATAACCTGATGGTGGTTTACTGGCTGTACAATATTACTGGCGACAAGTTTCTGCTCGACCTGGCGGAGCTGATCCATAGCCAGAGTTTTGATTACACCAATGCTTTTTTGAATACAGATCTTTTGTCCAGGTCAGGAAGTATTCATGGTGTTAACCTTGCACAGGGAATGAAGGAGCCAATGATATACTTCCAGCAGCATCCCGAAAAAAAGTATCTTGATGCTACCAGAAAGGGCTATGCCGATCTTAAGAAGTATAACGGTGTTGCCAATGGTTTGTATGGCGGGGATGAGGCTTTGCATGGCAACAATCCAACACAGGGAGCAGAGTTGTGTTCTGCCGTGGAAATGATGTTTACACTGGAAAGCAGCCTGGAAATAACGGGGGATGTTGACTATGCCGACCAGCTTGAGAAGATTGCGTTTAATGCTTTGCCCTCACAGGTGGATGAAAATTTTATCAATCGACAATATTTTCAGCAGGCTAACCAGGTGATGATCAGCAGGCACACACGTAATTTTGATACTAACCACAGCGGTACAGATTTGTGTTATGGATTATTGTCCGGATATCCATGCTGTACTTCCAACATGCATCAGGGTTGGCCTAAATTCACGCAAAACTTGTGGTTTGCAACTGCAGATAAAGGGCTTGCGGCATTGGTTTATTCGGCCAGCGAAGTCAAGGCGATTGTAGCGGGCCGGGTAGAAGTCGCTTTTAAGGAAGAAACAAATTATCCGTTCGAAGAATCGGTAAGGTTTACAATAAATACAGGTAAAGTGAAGTCTGTTTCATTTCCTTTTCACCTTCGTATCCCACAATGGTGTAAAATGGCAACTATAAAGCTGAACGGTAAAGTTTTACGGCAGGCTGAAGGAAACCAAGTTGTTAGAATTAACCGCGAATGGAAGTCGGGCGATCGAGTGGAGCTGGAACTACCTATGCATATCTTTAAACAGGTATGGTATGAAAACTCTATGTCAGTAGAGCGTGGCCCAATCACCTATGCGCTGAAAATAGGGGAGGAAGCTAAACTGGTTAAGAATGAAAAAGACCCGATTGACTACGGAGCTTCTTATCTGGAGATTATTCCGACTACCCCCTGGAACTACGCTCTTCTGGAAGGGCCTGACGCCCAGTTAGAAGAAAGGTTTAAGATTGAAAAATCAGATATATCAGCCGTCTGGCCATGGACATCAGCAAACGCAGCTGTCCGCTTAGTGACTAAGGGACGGCGGATTCCGTCCTGGCAGATGTATAATGAGATGGCAGGGCCTGTTCCGTACAGCCTGAATTATGACAGGGAACCTGGTTATAAACCTGAAGACATAGTCCTTATCCCGTATGGCTGCACCAGATTGAGGATTTCACAGTTTCCAGTGATCAGCCCGAGGTAATATATTTTAACTTTTTATTAAAAAATGATGAGGACATTGTCTGTTGGATTTTAAACCAGCTTTAGAGAATGTTATATTTAAAACCTTTTGCCAAACACAATTATTATTTTGCTGTTGTAAAGACGGAAACAATAATTATAGATTATTTTTTTTCTGAAATGCAGGATTATCGGTGCTCATTGGCTATTTAAATAGCTTGAAAGAGCATTATGAAATAATTTTGATTATCTTTGTCTCTAAACTAAACACACATATAATGAGTTTTTTTGCTGAAAAAAGAAGGGAAGTAATGCTTCATATTGAGCACTATATGCTGGAAATGATGGATACCTACCTGAAACCAATTGATACGAATTGGCAGCCCACTGATTTTCTGCCTGTTTCTACCAGCGAAACTTTCATGCAGGATATTAAATCTCTTCGTGAAAATGCAAATGACCTTTCTTATGATTTGGTTGCTGTATTAATAGGGGATACGATTACTGAAGAA
>Ga0247815_10003158_pt1 | contig 11919 bp, 5 predicted proteins | sample UWRJL194509B1_FD_181014 | JGI IMG/M metagenome (GOLD analysis project Ga0247815, IMG submission 181014) | Plant litter microbial communities from Arlington Agricultural Research Station in Wisconsin, United States - UWRJ-L194-509B-1 | ecosystem: Environmental > Terrestrial > Plant litter >... | reverse complement strand
ATAGACATCAATGAATATGGCGCCTTTGCCCAGGTTGGCAAAAAGGTGTTGGACGATAAATTGAAACTCTCAGTGTCCGGGCGATACGATAAGAGTTCCAATTTCGACGGTCGTTTTACCCCGAGGGTTTCAGCCGTTTTTACCGTTGCACCTAACAACAATATCCGTGTTTCCTATCAGACAGGGTACCGCAATCCAACTACACAGAATCAATATATTGATCTTTCAGTGGCAGGCGGAAGACAACGGTTAGTGGGTGGTCTGCCAGCCAGTCTTGATAAATATAGTCTGCAGTCAAATAGGCCATATACTGACGTGAGTTACAGGGAATTCCTCGGATCTGTGGCTACTGGAACACCCAATCCAACTTTATTGCAAGCCTATACCTTTGATCCACGAGGCGTCCGCCCTGAGAGTGTAAAAGCTTATGAGGTAGGCTATAAAGGCTTGCTGGGATCTAATTTTCTGGTCGATGCGTATGCTTACTATAACACGTATAAAAACTTCATCACCGCAGTTGAAGTTTATCAGTTGAACGGTACAAAATTTTCTAAATTCGGTGTGCCTGTAAATGCTGATGGTGAGGTAAATACTTATGGCGCGGCCCTTGGATTGGATTACCTGATCGCTGGGTACAACCTGAGCGGGAATGTGTCTTACAACAAAGTAAGCGACATGCCGGTAAATTTCATCAACGACTTCAATACACCTACCGTTCGTTATAACCTCGGACTGGGCAACAAAGAAATCATCAAAAATGTTGGTTTCAATGTCAATTATCGCTGGCAGGATGCATTTTACTGGACCTCTTCTTTTGCCTCCGGAAATGTTCCTGCTTTTGGGACAGCAGACGCACAGATCAACCTGAAAATACCTTCTGTAAAAACCATGCTGAAAGTTGGCGGAAGTAACATTCTCAACAAATACTATTTCACGTCCTTTGGTAATCCTTCCATTGGCGCATTGTATTATGTTGGTTTAACCTACAATCCGTAACCAACTTTTTATAAATGATTAATCAGGGCCTCCGATCACTATCGGAGGCCTTTTTTGTGCCTTTATGTTTATCTCATAATAATGCTTGTCATTTACTGGAAATTTTAACACTTTAGTGTATCAATTACACAATTGACCGAGCATCTAAAAATTTTAAACCGATTTTTCATGGAAGAAATAAACGAATCAGATAAGGAGATTACAAATAATATAAGTACAGAGGAGACGGAAGAGGCGATACAGCATTTAAACAATCCGGTAACTGATTTAAAGCCCATTGTAAAAAAATACCTGAGTACAGTACAAAAGGTCGCAGTGGATGGAAACAGGTTCTTTTTTGGTGACGGCAGTGCCCGTGTAGAGGTGAGGGTAGTTAGTGATGAGATCATTCGTGTCAGGCTGGCTCCGCACGGGGTTTTTCTGGATGACTTTTCTTATGCCGTCCCTGTGGTGGATCAAAAGGTGACCACCTTCAAACTCGATGATCAGGAAGAATATTATGCAATTTCTACCAATACGGTAACTTGTAGAATCAGGAAGAGTGACTTCTTTGTTTCTTTCGTTGAAAACCAAAGCCAGATGGTGATGAGTGAAGACGCCACCCCGATGCATTGGGAAGAGAATACAGAGTTTGGCGGCTATTATGTGTATGCTACCAAAAAATGCCAGACTGAAGAAAACTTTTTTGGCCTGGGTGATAAATCGGGCAACATGAACCTTCGTGGCCGTAAATTCCAGAACTGGAACACCGATGCATACTCATTCGGCTGGGACCAGGATCCGCTTTATCGCACCATTCCTTTTTACATCGGCGTTCATCAACAGTCCGCCTATGGTATTTTCTTCGACAATACCTTCCGTTCTTACTTTGATTTTGCCAGAGAAGACAACACCAAGACCAGCTTCTGGGCAGATGGTGGTGAGCTTCAATACTATTACATTCACGGACCACACCTGATGGATGTGGTTAAACGATACCAGACTTTAACAGGTACACATCCTATGCCTCCAAAATGGGCTCTTGGTTATCACCAGTGCCGCTGGAGCTATTATCCGGAAAAGAAGGTCAAAGAAATCGCAGAGGGATTCAGATCAAGAAGCATCCCTTGCGACGCCATTTATCTGGACATAGATTATATGGATGGCTACCGTTGCTTTACCTGGAACAAAAGCCATTTCCCGGATCCCAAACGGATGATTAAGGAATTGGCCAATGATGGCTTTAAAACAGTGGTCATGATCGATCCGGGAATTAAAGTAGATGATAACTATTGGGTGTTCAAAGAAGGTAAAGAAAACAATTTCTTCTGCCGCCGCAGTGACGATTACTTCATGGAGGGGCATGTTTGGCCTGGCCGTTGCCAGTTTCCTGATTTTACCAATCCGGCCGTACGCGAATGGTGGGGCGGACTGTACAAAGAACTTGTAGAAATCGGAGTAGCGGGTGTATGGAACGATATGAACGAGCCTGCAGTTTTTGGATCTGGTACTTTTCCCAATGACGTCAGACATAATATTGATGGCTACCGGGGTTCCCACCGCAAGGCGCACAATGTGTACGGTATGCAGATGGTTCGCTCTACTTATGACGGGCTGAAGAAACTCATGCGCAACAAACGTCCGTTTACCATTACCCGGGCTGGTTATGCTGGTATGCAGCGTTATGGTTGTGTATGGACCGGTGACAACGTGGCCACCTGGGAGCACCTTAAAATCGGAAACATCCAGTGTCAGCGGATGTCTATCTCCGGCGTTCCTTTTTGCGGAACAGATATAGGTGGTTTCAGTGGAGAACCCGATCCGGAACTGTTCACCCGCTGGATACAGTTGGGTACCTTCTCGCCATTTATGCGTGCACACTCTGCGGGCGATACTGCAGAAAGAGAGCCATGGAGTTTTGGTGAACCTTACACCAGCATTAACAGGTCTTATATTGAATTGAGATACCGCCTTTTACCATACTTATACTCTGTATTCTGGGAGCATCACCGTTATGGGTTCCCAATTCTGCGTCCGCTGGTTATGCTCGAACAGGAAAATCCAAGCACCAGTTTCCGTCAGGACGAGTTTACCTTTGGTGATAAAATATTGGTATGTCCGGTTTTGGAACAGGGCGCAGCGTCACGTATGGTGTACCTGCCTAAAGGTAAATGGTATAATTTCTGGACGCTCGAAGTGCTTACCGGCGAAAGCGAACACAGTATTCTTACACCACTGGATCATATGCCGCTGTTTGTAAGGGCAGGTTCTGTCATTCCTGAATATCCGGTGATGCAGTACGTTGGCGAGAAAGAAGTAACGGAAGTGCTTTTAAATGTCTACTTTGCCGACTATGAAGTAAACTCTTTCCTTTATGAGGACCATGGAGATACCTTTGCGTATGAACAGGACATCTATTCTGAGAAGAAATTTACAGTTAAAGGTACAGGAAGCTCGCTTGTGATCGAACAGAGCCGCACAGGATTGTATACCCCCAACTATGAGTTGTACATATATAATGTGGTCGGCCTGCCTTTTACGGTAAGCCGCGTCACCATTGATGACAAAGACATCAGCGATTATACACTTGACGACAAAAACTGCCTGCACTTTGCATCCAATAAGAATTTCACCACTATTAAAATATATAACTAATGGAAGTGCTTGCCCATAGCTTATTCAGCGATTTTGATATCTCATTATTCATCGCCGGCAAGCATTTTCGGCTGTATGAAAAGTTTGGCGCACACCTGCTAACGGTCGATGGAGTAGAAGGTACGTACTTCGCTGTATGGGCGCCAAATGCGCAAACGGTAGGAGTTATGGGCGATTTTAACCAGTGGAGCCGGTCGGAACACCCGCTAAATCCACGCTGGGACTCTTCCGGTATCTGGGAAGGTTTCGTTCCGGGCGTTGCCAAGGGCGAGGTTTATAAATATGCTATTAAAGCATTTGACGGCAGGGAAATTGAAAAAGGAGATCCATATGCCACCAGGTGGGAGCGCCCGCCGAGAACCGCTTCCATGGTTTGGGACAACGACTATACCTGGAATGATAAGACCTGGATGGCAAAACGTCCTAAACTCAATGCGCTGAATAAACCGATGTCTGTTTATGAGTTGCACTTGGGGTCATGGCAACGTGATCCATCTGAACCCAAGCGGATCCTGACCTACAAGGAAATCGCAGTAAGCCTGATACCTTATATTCTTGATATGGGTTTTACCCATGTGGAGCTCATGCCAATTATGGAGTATCCCTACTATCCATCCTGGGGATATCAGATTACAGGTTATTTTGCTGCCAGTTCCAGGCATGGAACTCCTCAGGAATTGATGTTCCTGATTGAAGAACTGCACAAAAATGACATTGCAGTCATACTGGATTGGGTACCTTCTCATTTCCCGGGTGATGCACATGGCCTGTATCATTTTGACGGAACGCATTTGTACGAGCATGCCGATATGCGGAAGGGTTTTCATCCCGACTGGAAGTCTTACATTTTCAACTACGATAGAAATGAAGTCAGGTCCTTCCTGATCAGTAATGCAATCTATTGGCTGGATAAATTTCACGCCGATGGACTGAGGGTAGATGCAGTTGCTTCCATGTTGTATTTCGATTTTTCCAGAAAAGCAGAAGAGGCAGCTACGAATGAATATGGTGGCAGAGAAAACCTGGGGGCTATCCTGTTCCTGAAAGACCTTAATGAAGCTGTGTACGGTAATTTTAAAGGCGTACAAACGATAGCTGAAGAAAGTAGTACCTATCCGGGGGTTACCACACCTGTATTTGCCGGTGGTCTGGGTTTTGGTATGAAATGGATGATGGGCTGGATGAACGATACTTTAAAGTATTTCAAAAATGACCCCATCAACCGCAAGTTTCACCACCACCAGCTGACCTTCAGTCTTACTTACGCCTTCAGTGAAAACTTCATGCTGCCTTTTTCTCATGATGAAGTTGTGCATGGTAAGTCATCAATGATTTATAAAATGCCAGGCGATGAATGGCAGAAGTTTGCCAACCTGAGGGTATTATATGCTTATATGTATACCCAGCCGGGTACCAAGCTGCTTTTTATGGGCAATGAATTTGCACAGACCCATGAATGGGATTTTAAGAGTTCATTGGACTGGCACCTGTTGAAGCATCCACCCCATCTGGGTATGCAAAAAACAGTCAGGGCCATCAATAAGCTTTATAAATCAGAGCCTGCACTTTATGAATATAGTTTTTCAGGTGAAGGATTTGAGTGGATCAATGCGGATGACGGCGAAAACTCCATTTACATTTACATCAGGAAAGGCATCAAAGCTAAAGACACTTTAGTTGTCATCCTTAACCTGACCCCTGTTTATCGGGAGAACTACAGGGTAGGGCTGCCGTTTAAAGCCAAATGGAAAGAGATTTTCAATACAGACGCTGATGAATTTTATGGTAGTGGCAAGTTGAATCAAGGTACTTTACAGCCTGACGCAGAGGAATGTCATGGCCGGGAATATTCTCTTGTGCTCAATGTACCTCCGCTGGCCGCTTTAATCTTGAAGCAAACCAAATAATAAAACCCAGCAGTCCTAACAAGATCGCTGAGATGATCCATATCGAATAGCCCTTATGCGCAGGTGTAAGGGCTATTTTTTGGTCATACCCCATATAGATCAGGGCATCCCAATAATAGGGCAGGTATTCCAGTTCTGCATTGCGTTTGTTCAGCAGCCAATCCAGTTTTGCCAGGTGCAACGCTTCGCTAACTGGCGTTTGATCCAGTAGATGCGCATAACAGCTGGCTGTAATGGCTGACGCGGCATCGTCATTTACATTCCACAGTCCAGCTATCGTGCCCTGTGTACCTATGGCCGCAAAACCCCTGCTCAGACTGATGATGCCTTCACCAGCGGCCATCATACCGTCTGCTGTGCGGCATGCGCTGAGCATCACCAGTGCAGGTGCATGCTGTCCGGCAGATAATTCAAATAGGAATATCTGATCATCATCCAGTGCTAGTGTAGGTTCCTGTTGCGCACCCGACAGATAGGCATGTGTGCCGATGTGTAATACGGCCGATTGTTCAAAAGCCTCATAAAACGCATTGACTTTGGCGGCTTTATCCATAAAAAACCTTCCCGATACAGCACTTTCAATGGCTTCCGCTTCTTTTTCTACTGCAGGAATGTAGTGTTTGTCAGCACCCTGGTGACTGATGAAAAACCCTGTGAAGCTATTGGCGTGTGACCGGCTGACTGATTGGCTTACGAGTGTGCTTAATGAAAATGCATAGGACATGGAAAGCTTTTTAATCAGGAATGGCCAGGCAGAGATCGATGAGGTATAATTACTGTCAGTTAGCAAACCATCAAATGAAAGGTAACCAAGTTCTTCATCAGGGATAATAACCACCCGCTCCTTCTTTTTCAGTTCCAATCCTGCAACGACTTTTTCATAGATGGAATGAGCAGCTTTAAAGAATTGTTTAGGTTCATTCATCATGGCTTGCGGACCATGGTGATAATACGTTTGCGAAAACGCTGCGATGCTTTTTCTGACCAATGGAGCGTTTTCTATCTTGTGGATATTTGTCAACTTTCCGTTGCTGATCACGATCGCATAGATGTCTTTTGCCCCAAAAAAATACTCAACCAGCCGAATACCTGGCGGCAATCTTTTTAGAATCTGGTCCAGTGGCTCCTGTGCCCATAAGCCGTTTCCGGCTGCCGGATATTTTTCCCGCAGTAGCTTATCTACCGATTCCATTTTGAACTTCAGGTCTGCGTTTCTGGTTACCGGGCCTGATGCCTGTCCTGGATGTTGCAATCCTTCTTTTTCGTTGTAGGCGATGGCTTTCTCCAGAATTTGCCGGTAAGCATACAACGTGTCTTTGTTTCGCAGGGTGATACGCTGCTGATTACGCCTGATTTCATCCAGTAATGTTCTGGCCTTACTCTGCTCAGCAATACTTCCAATCGTCAGGGCATACCGGTATTTTCCTGTTTTTTGCAGCAGGCTAAAAGCGATAGCGATTGCTTCTTCTGATCTTTGCTTGCTCTCTGCCTGAAACCGCTGTCTGGTTTTTACATCGGCCAACTCAAACCTGATCTTATCGGCCGAGCGCAGTGACCAGAGCATATTATCCAGCGCCTCGTCTTCCCTGTCCAGTTTCAGGCAAGCTACTGCTTTCTGGTAAAACACTTCAATGATGCGGTTGTCTCCAAATATTCTGTCTTCCCTAATCCTGCCGCTGTTGTTCATGACGCCAAACGCATGTAGGTTTTGGTCAAAAAGTTTCAGTGCTTCGAGCGGTTTGTTTTCCGCTATGCTGATCCGGCCAAGTTGAGTAATCAGATACGCCTTTTCCCGCATGCGGTTGCCTTTATAATACCTTTCGTTAATCTTCAGGCTTTGCTGGTAATACTTCAGCGCAGCAGCATATCTTTTTTGTCCAAAAGCAATGTCCCCGGCCGTGGTATAACTGCTCATCAACCAATAAGCAGTCTCAAAATCAGGCGTATGCTGTTGCTGCCGGCTGATGTTTTCTAAAACGGTCTTATTGGCCAGGTTCAGGTCCCCCTTGTCTTTTTGAATGTCTGCCAGCGTGTTGTTCAATAGAATTACCATCGCACCCTGCGGTTTGCTGTTTTTCAAGCCAAGAACGATAGATTTTTCGGCTTTGCCGAAGTCCCCGACTGAACGATAGGATACTGCCATATTGTTATAGGCTGAGGCAACCTGCTCATATGCCCTGTCCCTCAGGGCAAAATCCAGTATTTTTTGCTGAATGAACAATGCTTTTTCATAATCTCCAAGTCGTGTATAATTATTGGCCCAGGGCTTTAACACGTAGTCCGTAATATCGGTATTGAGCCGGTTACTTACCGAATAGTTGTAGGCCTTTTCATAGGAATTGATGGAAGCGAGGATGTCTCCGGAATAGAGCTGATTGTAGCCCAGATTACTGAGTAAGATTAACCAGGCTTCTTTTTCTGATAGGGATTGAGGTTTGCGCCAGAGCTGTTTTTCGGTTGCCAATAAAAATGGCAGGGTTTCTTTAGGCGCATTGTAACTGTAGTCGACCCTTGTGTATAGCCACTCTGCCAGGTTATTGCCTTGTTTTAAACTGTCCAGTTTTTTTTCCGGTACTGCTGTTTGTCCTGTAACAGCATGGCTGAGCAGAAGCAGGGACAGGAAAACAAAATAACTGGATTTAGCCATTCTCATTGATATGATTTTAGCTAAAATAAGCGTTTTTTTACTAGAATTTCCAGGTTACGTAACTGATCATCCTGCTGCTCGTACCTTGCAAGGTAAAAAGGTAACGGAATCCAATAGACGGGCCAACATGCACTTTTCCCAGTTGCACATCTGCAAACAATATATTCTGAAAATCGCCAAGACCGCTCTTCACTTTGTCGTAGGTTTGTTTGATGGTAGTGGTTGTACCGGGCGACTGGATCAACTCGAGCATACCAGTTCTGGAAGGCAGGGATTCTTTGTGCAGGTTCGCAGCTACCATAGTACCAATCCCTGCGCCAAAATATTTGTTAAAGTTACGCCTCAACTGCAAAGGCACGAGGTTAATTGTCAATACTTTAATAACCGCGCTGCTGTCGATATAATCAATCCGTGCCTCTTCCCGCTTACCATTGGCATTATCAATAACTACAATCCTGCCCTCGCCCGGGCTGCGTTTAATGAGGTACTCCTTTTCAGCATAGGAACTCATATACAATTCGCCCTGCAGGTAGTACCGATGTGGTGCATAGGGCGCGATGCTAGCGCCGAAAGTCAGGTTCTTTTGTCCGCTAAAAGGCGTATTTCCGCTTTCAAAAGGAAAACCATAACCAGCGATGATACCCGGTGAAAGCCCGGTTTTATAGCTGCCGGTAGACCAATTGGTATAAATGGGTTCATTCTTGTCAAACACGATGGCCGCACCACTTTTGAAAGGTAATTTTTTTGGTTTTTCTTTGAACCCGATCTTGTATTCGATGAACCCCATAGTAGAATCTGCATCTTTCACACCCTTTTGTTGCATACCAGGCAGATAAATGTTTTTAAATACAAAGTGAATGCTATCCTGCTTGCGGACTGTATCCAAACTACTCTGGTTAGCATACCGGGATGAATCTGCCATCATCAGCTTGGGTTTGGAATCCAAAATCTCAATAGAGGCCATGTCCAGTACCTCAGCTACCGCAACGCCGACATCTACTTTTTTCGCCGGGCCTTTTCCGGTGTTTTGAAACCGCACTTTGTAGGTTAGCTTTCTTTTTTTGCCGGTAAACCGGAAATTCATTTTGCTGTTCTTCATCATCATTTTATTCGGATCATGAGAAGCTACGATCTGCAGTTCTATGGTAAAACTTTCCATGGGTACAAGCGGATTGCTGGGCGTAAATAGTCCAGTCAGCCGCAGTACTGCATTGGTATCCCTAATCATGTCAGGGGTCGTTTTAAACTGCATGAACAGCACCCTTTGTTCCCCGGCTTTCAAGTTGGCAAATTTCCAGCTCTGACCACTCTTAAAATCCAGCATTTTTGTTTTCATCGCCGCAGTAGCTTCAGGGTCGAGCACAAGCTGGCCGGTAGTTACCGCATCGGCAGTCCCGGCAAATGAATCGCTTGGACCAGTTGTATAGCTGTAAAAGTCTCCTTCCGAAAGCGCCGGCTTCAATGCAGCGAAGGTCGCATTTTTAACAAAATCCGTCTTCTGCTCGCCATGATATGCCCGTGTTTCGAGCAGTTCAAAATTGTCTTTTGAGAATTCCTGATCGTTATACAATAGGCTGAGTGTACCGTCCAGACTGGCCAGTCCATTTTCTATTTTGTTCTGATAGCCGACCAGCAGCATCATGTCCTCTCCCGGTTTGGGCATGCAATTGGTTTTTAGTGCTATAGAGCCCCCCTTGTTAAAAAAAGAAGGCGCAGTATTCAGGGAAGCAAGAACCGGCCTGCTGCTACCTGGTTTCAGGGGCTTGGGACGGGTAGGAGGGCGTTTACCGTCATCATAACTGTTGGTGGCAAACAACCGCACATCGTGTAGTAGTGAATCAGGAAAAACATGCCCGGGTTCTTTTTCAAAAGAGTACCCACCGTCACCAAATTCCCAGAAATAAGTATAGAAAGGTTCAGGTGCCCCCGCGATTGGCCTTAAGGCCCGCAGTTCTGATTTGAATTTAAACAAGCCTTGTTCTTCTGTATAATGGATGATGGCGGGAACGGTATCCTCTGGAAGCGTTTCAAGGACTGGCTTACTAGCGACAGCAGTCCCTGTTTTCAGCGCATTTTTCTTTTTTTGCGCATAAACGCCTTGCCCGGTAAGCAGTTGCAAAATTCCAATTCCCACTAAGGCCAGCAACGATACTTGTAGATTTCTATTCATAAGAATGTATTTGGTTGATGATTTACCAGGCAATCACAAGTTTAAAAATACAACAAACCGACGATAAACCGTATAAAAACACAAAAAGGATAAAGCCCTCGAAAGGGCTTTATCTGCTTGTTTATTCAAAAGGTAGGATTAGTAGCTGTCCAGACTATTGATCGCTGCCTGCACGGCTGCTTCAGTAGTTTCTGCCAGGGTCAGGCTGATGTTCTGATTGGCAGTAATGGTAGTTTCAACTGATGCATAATAGTATCTGCCGTTTTTTATAGAGAAGGAAAGCATGCGGCCTTCTACACCGATTGGCATCATGTTGTCGTAGCTTTTTACACCGTTGATGCCATTTGGAGTGTACAATTGGGCGGCTACATTACTGCCTTTTGCACAGAAGAACACAAATGTTTCTCCGCCAAAGCCGCGGAAGGAAGCCAACGAGCCAGGATTGTTGGCAATATCAACGGTTACAGTTGTCTTAGGATTTGCATAGCTGTAGAATACATCACAGTTGATCCATCCCAGGTTGCCAAAGTCAAAGGTAAAGTTAGCCGCAGTTACGCCCACTTCTTTGCCGCCTACACCATTAGCTGCTCTTGGCGCTGCCCAGGCCATTTGCGCACCAGCTGCTTCTGCAAGTGGTTTATTGTCCTGGTCTACACCCACCCAGAGCTGGGTTACGCCAGATGTTTTCTTGGTCGGGATCGATATTTTGATCGGTACCGCAAGGTTTTGGTCTACGCTGCTGCCACCGGATTTGACATCTACAAAGATAAATCCGTCCGACTCCAATGGTGCTCCTGAGGAATGGTTGGTATTGGTACCCGACAACAGTACCGCGCTTCTTTTTAGTACTTCGTAAACTTCCACGCTCACATTTCCAGTCACAGGAACGCCGCCTTTGGTTAAGGAACCGACAGGAAATACGATTTTCGTGCCGTCCAGAAAGGTCAATGTTTGCGGAAGCGTGGAGGCATTGATCTCTTTCACTTGTTTCTGACTGCCAAACTTGGTCATAAATTCTTTGGCGGTGTTGACCGTGTTGTCTCTTACCGATCCGTTTTCTTTTTTACATGCTACGCCTAAAGCGATCATTGCGATAAATAGTGCTGATTTTAAGTTTAAAGTTTTCATGTTGTTCAATTCTATATATTTTGCTTACTCTTTTCAGGCTTTTCAGCGTCCGCCATTCATGTGATTCGAATAGATATCAGCCGCATGAAAAAATTGTTACCCCCCTGTTTCAAAAAATATTATAAATTAGTAGCGTTTCCCCTTTAGCACGCAATCAATGGCCAAAAACACACATGCTGACCAGCGTTACATTACCGGATTGGTCGGCAATGACACCGCTGTGATCAATGAGATTTATAAAAAATGTGCCGGCAAAGTCAAATCCTGGATCACCTTTAACAATGGGAGTGAAGACGATGCAGCCGACATCTTTCAGGAAGCTTTGATGGAAATCTACCGCCAGGGCAAATACAAATCGCTGGAACTCAGCTGCCCCTTCGAGCCCTACCTCTTACTGATCTGCAAGCGTAAATGGCTAAACCAGATTAAAAAAAGAT
>Ga0247815_10003157_pt1 | contig 11919 bp, 6 predicted proteins | sample UWRJL194509B1_FD_181014 | JGI IMG/M metagenome (GOLD analysis project Ga0247815, IMG submission 181014) | Plant litter microbial communities from Arlington Agricultural Research Station in Wisconsin, United States - UWRJ-L194-509B-1 | ecosystem: Environmental > Terrestrial > Plant litter >... | reverse complement strand
GGGCGATGGCGTTTTCCACCACCGGTTGCAGCAGCATCGGCGCGATCGCGAATTGACTCAGCTCGTCCGGCAGCTCGATGCGGTAGCGCAGTCGCTCGCCCATGCGCACCGCCAGCACGTCCAGGTAGGCGGCGATCAGCTTCGTCTCCGAGGACAGCGTGGCCTGCTCGCTGCGGCTGGCGGCCAGGCTGGCGCGCAGATAATCAATGAAGCGCTCCAGCATGTGCTGCGCCTGCGCCGGGCGAGGCCCGATCAGGCTCACCACGTTGGCCAGCGTATTGTACAAAAAGTGCGGTTCGATCTGCGCCTGCAGGGCCTTCAGGCGCGCCTCGGCCAGCATGCGCGCGCTCGATGCGATGAATTCGTTGCGCCGCGCCTCTTCCAAGGCGCGGGCGTTGCGCCGTTCGGCTGCGGTGCGCACCATGTACAGCAGCACCGCGACGCCGGCCGCGATGACCAGGCATTCCACCACCACGCCGCGATTCGTCAGCAACTTGAACGGATCAACGCCGCTCCACAGCAGATTGCCCACGCCGACGCCGAACAAGACGCTGAACGCCATCAGCGCCATGCTGAACATCAGTCGCGGCAAGCCCTTGGCGCGGCGCGGCCAGCCATGCAGCACGCGGTTTGCGAGCATGGAGCCGGCGTGGATCATGGCGCCGATCAGGTTCGCCATCAGCAGCATCGGCAGCAGTTGCTGCTGCACGCTGCCATCGCGGCGGAAGACCAGCATTTCCAGCGCGGTCAGCACCACACCCATGCCGCTGCTCCAGATCACCGTGTACAGCAGGTTGCGCGGCAACGAAGCGGGCCAGCGGCGGAAGAACGGGATCAGCTCCAGCGGATGCGCCATCGGCGCGGCTTTACAGTCTTGTGTCATGCGCTTGCCTATTTTATTCATGCCGCCAGAAAGTTACCATGAAAGCATACCGGCGCGCGATAAGGCAGTCGCGCCAGCGCCCTCGGGCCGGCGGCGATGTTGTGCGCTTCGAACACCGTCAGCACCGTCTGGCCGCGCCGCGTGTCCTGCGCCGCGCCGACCAGATAGCCGTCGGTTTCCGAACGCGCGCCCCGGCGCGGCACCAGCACATGCTCCTCGACCTGCCAACCCGGGCCGAAGCTGTAGCTATCGGCCTTGCCGCTGTCGGTGTCGATCAGGTTCACCGTGTTGAGTATCAGGTCCGTGCCGCGACTCGCGCCCAGCACCGCCAGCTTGCGGTGGCACGCCGACACCACCTGCGGCGCGACTCGCGGAAACTCGCTGACGCCGAACAAGCGCGCCTCGCGCGCCGTCCCGGTCGCGTAGTCCAGCGTGATCTGCACGGTGCTGCTGCGGTTTTCGCCGAGCCGGCGCATCTCGCCGCGCATCGGCAAGCCTGGATCGGGCAGCACGTCACCTTCGTGCAGCACAGCATCCAGCACGGTGCGGCCGCCGTCGTCGAACGCGTTCCCAAGATGGAACACCGAGCGCGCCGGCAGTTCGAACACCTGGCGCACCGTCAGCGTCTCTTTGGCGACCACCACCGCCCGCAGCGGTTGCGAGCCGCCCGCCCAGACCATGCTTTCGGCCAGGCTGCCGTCGCCGGGCCGCATGTCGTAGGGCGGGACGAGGAAGATCAGATGCCGCGCGCTGACGACGAAGTCGTGCACCATGTTCAACCGCGGCACCGGCAACATCGCCGTGCGCGTCACTTCGCCGGCGGCGTTCAAGCGATAGATCGCCAATTGGTCGCTGCCCGGCATGTTACCGAAGTTCCACAGGCCGCCGTCCGGATCCACCTTCGGATGCGCAGAAAACGGCATCGCCTTCAGGTCCGGGCGCCAGGTCTTGACGCCGCGCGTGGCCAGCGTTTCGGGGTCGAGCTCCGTCGCCGAGCCGCCTTCCCACAGCGCGTACACCGAACCGTTGAACGGCAGCAGATTGGTGTTCGCGGTGTTGACCGTGTCGTTGTTCTTCACGGCCCGGCGATGGATCGCGGTGCCGAAGACGGGAAACAGAAACTCCCCCGCCCTGCTCTCTTCGGTGAATTTGTGCGTGGCGACGAAGCGGCCGCTGTGCCGCACCTTGCCGTTCGCGATTTGCCAGCGTTGCGCATAGCCGTCGCCGTCGAACCAGTGGTGATAGCGTTCGCCGCCCAGTTCGAAGCGGCCCGGCCCGTTGCGATAGAAAACTCCGTTCAGGTCCGCCGGCAGGCTGCCGCCGATCGCGGCCTCCCCGGACAGTTCGCCCACTGTGTCGGCGTACACCGACAGGCGCGGATCGCGTTCCAGCGCGGCGTGGAAGCGGCGTTGCGTTTCGCTGTCCGCCAGCGCGGGCGCGGACACCAGGCCCAATCCGGCGAGACTGATGAATTGACGTCGGCTGCTCATGATCGCCTCCTTAGCGCAGGTTGATGGCGCTGGTGGCGCCGCCGGCCGGCAGCGAGACACGCGCCTGCTCGAATTCGGGAGGGCCGCGCTTGCCGGCGGCATTGTTGCTAAAGGCGTAGTCCTCGCTCGGCATGCCGAGCGGGTTGCGATCCAGCTTGCCGTTGCCGTTGGCGTCGTGGTAGATCGCGAAGGCGTAGTCGCCGGCCGGCAGATCCTTGATCCGCACTTGCATGACGCCCGCCGCCGCCGGCACCGACAGCGCGCGCAGCGGCTTGCTGCGAAAGGCGTCGTCGCCGTTGTACAGGGCGACCATGATCTGGCCTTCGGCGCTGGCGACGTCCTGGATGGCGATGGTGAGTTCGGCGGCGCCGGCCGGCAAAGCGGCGGCGACCAGGGTAGCGGTGAATAAGGCAACGATCAACTTGGACATTTCCGGCTCCGGTGAATGAGGTGTGAGCTCACTCTATCCGGGACCGCCGCGCCGGCGCGGGCGATGCGACCAAACGCCGCTAGCCGGCGCGAAGCGCATCGCCGTGGCGCGAAATGGTGTCCAGCATCTGCTCGACGTCCACCGGCTTGGGAATGAAGTCGTTCATGCCGGCGGCGATGCAGTGGTCCTGCTCCGATTGCATCACGCCGGCCGACATCGCCAATATCGGCAGCGTCAGGCGCAGTTCTTCGCGTATCAGGCGGGTCGCCTCGAAGCCGTCCATGACCGGCATCTGCACGTCCATCAGCACGATATCGTAATCGAGGGGGTGCTCGCGCAGGCGGTCGACCGCCAGTTGGCCGTTCTCCGCCAGGTCCACCGTGGCGCCGGCGTGCTCCAGCATCCCGCGCGCGACGATCTGGTTCAGCGGATGGTCCTCCACCAGCAACAGCCGCAATCCGTGCAGGCGCGGCGTCTCTGCCGCGGCCACCTCGGGCGCCTCGGGGGCCTCCTCCCGCTGCGCCGGGAATGACGCGGCGACGCCCTGCCAAGCCGGCAGCGGCAGGGACTGCGCGGCATCCGCGTCGGCCAGCGCGAACGGCAGCGTGACGATAAACTCGCTGCCGTCGCCGGGCATGCTGCGCGCCGAGATGCCGCCGCCCATCAGCTCCGACAGCCGGCGGCAGATCGCCAATCCCAGCCCGGTGCCACCGAAGCGCCGCGTGGTCGAGGCGTCGGCCTGGTTGAAGGCCGAGAACAAGCGGCTCTGCTGCTCCAGGTCCATGCCGATGCCGGTGTCGCGCACCGCGAAGCGCAGCCCCACCCGTCCCTCCTTCAACGGCGTGGCGACGCTGACCCGCAACGACACCTCGCCCTCTTCGGTGAACTTGATGGCGTTGCCGACCAGGTTGATCAGGATTTGCTGCAAGCGCATCGCGTCGCCCACCAGCACTTGCGGCACGTCGTCGTCGGCGGCTATCGACAAGCCGATATTGCGCGCGCCGGCGTTCAGCGACATCACGTTGGAGATGGCGTCCAGCACCTCGCCCAGCCGGAACGCCAGCGGCGACAGCTCCATGCGGCCCGCCTCGATCTTGGAGAAATCCAGCACGTCGTTCAGGATGCCCAACAGGACGTTGCCGGACGACCGTATCATATCCACATACTCCTTCTGTGTTTCGTCGAGCGGCGTGTTCGCCAACAGGTAGGCGACGCCCAGCACCGCGTTCATCGGGGTGCGGATCTCGTGGCTCATATTGGCCACGAACTCGCTCTTGGCGCGGCTGGCGGCGTCGGCGCGCTGCTCGCTGTTTTTGCGGTCGGTGATATTCATCGCCATCAGATAAGTGCCCAGCACCTGGCCGCCGGGACCGATGTCCGGCACCAGATCGACCAGGAAGTGCTGGATGCCGTCCGGCCCCTTGAATTCACGCTCGTAGTGCAGACGGCGGCCGGACAAGGCCTCGCGCAACTGCGGCAGCCAGCTGTCGGCGGCGGCGCCGAACATCTCGCTGACGGTCTTGCCCAGCATCGCCTTCGGCTCCATGCCCCACTGCAGGCGGTAATGCGCGTTGACGAACAGGTAGCGCAGCTCCGGGTCCAGATAGGCGATCAGCAGCGGCAGCGTGTCGGCCAGCATGCGGGCGCGCCGCTCGCTTTCGTTGGTGCGCTGCTGCGCCGCCTCGCGCTCGGCCATCAAGCGGTAGAAGGCGCCGCTCAATTCGCCGATTTCATCCCGGCGCTCCAGCTGCAGCACCTGGATGCCGGCGCGGCCGCCCATGATCTCGGCGATATTCCTGCGCAGCCGCTGCAAGGGACGCAGCAGGCCGGCGATGCCGATCCACGACAGCAACCCGGCCAGGCCGGCGAACAGCGTCGCGGCGGCGCTGGCCTCGTAGCGCATCTTGCGCATCGGCGCCAGCGCCTCGTCGCTGGGGAAGCGCGCGGCGATGATCCAGTCGGCCTGCTTCAGGCGCCGGTAGGAATAGATGCCCTTGACCTTGTCCTTGTTTTCCGCCTCGACCCAGCCCTCGAAGCCGCCCAGCGCCATCTGCGTGGCGCGGTTGTAGCCGGGACGCTGGTTGATGTGCTGCAGGATGCGATGCTTGTCCGGGTGGTCGAGCAGGATGCCGCCGTTGGTCATGATGAAGGTGAAGCCGCTGCTGCCGGGCCGGAACGCGGTCAGCGAGGCGAACGGCGCGTAGCGTTGCAGGTCGATGCCGCCGGCCAGCACCAGTCGCACGCGGCCCTCGGCGTCCATCACCGGCGCGGTGATCAGCACCGTCGGCACGGCGGTGATCCTGCTTCGGAACGGCGCCGAGATCACGCCGCGCCGCGCCGCCACGGTCTGCGCGAACCATGACTGGCCCGCCTCGTTGTAGCCCGGCGCCGGCATCGGCTCGCCGAGGGCGGCGGTCAGCGTGCCGTCGGCGTTGTAGATTTCGACAAATGAGAATTCGCCGCGCGCGGTCGGCCGCGCCGCCAGATAGGCGAGCAGCGCCCGCGAATCGCGCAACGCGGGCGCCGGCAGCGATTCCGCCAGCGCCGCCAGCACGTCTTTTTTGGTGGCCAGGTGTTCGTCCATGTGGGCGGCGGCGCCGGACATCAGCGCGTACTGCTGCGCGCCGATGACCTCCTTCATGTCGCGTTCCGCCAACATCAGCGCCAGCACGGTGACGATCACGGTGGCGGCCAGCACCAGCACCACCACCAGGCTACTGAGCCTGAATCTCAGGGTGGACGGCAAGGAGATTGATGTCGCCATGGGCAGCGCGGCTCTCGATTTATAGGGTGTCAAAATATTACCTGCTGCGCGCCGGATTGCCAAACCCATTATGACTATATTTACGTTATAGTGAATTCCTCGTTGACAACCCGAAAAAACCGCCATGCGCGCGCTGATGCTGCTGTCGCTGTGCTACGCTTTGATCGCCCGCGCCAGCCTGCTGCTGGCCTTTGCGCATACCAACGCCACGCCGGTGTGGCCGCCGTCCGGCATCGCCTTCGCCGCCATCCTGCTGATCGGCTACCGCGCCTGGCCGGCTATCTTCTTGGGAGCCTTGGCCGCCAACCTCGCCACCTTCCTCGGCAACGGCATGCCGTTCAACGCCGGCTTGATGCTGGCCTCCTCGCTGATCGCCGCCGGCAACACGCTCGAAGCGCTGTCCGGCGTGTGGCTGATCCGCCGCTACATCGACGTCAAGCAGCCGATGGGCCAACTGCAGAACGTCTACAAATTCGCGCTGGTGGCGATGGTCATGTGCCTGGTCAGCGCCGGCATCGGCAGCACCACGCTGGTGCTCAGCGGCCTGGCGCCGACCGCCGCCTACGGCACCATCGCGCTGACCTGGTGGGTCGGCGACATCGCCGGCGTGCTGCTGGTGGCGCCGGCCATCATCGTCTGGTGCGTACGGCGCCGGCCCAAGTGGCGCTGGCGCGTCGCGCTGGAGATCGCGGTCTCGCTGGCCGCGCTGGCGGCGCTGACCGCAGTGGTATTCGGCCGCCGCTACGCCTACGACGACGGCCTCGGATGGCTGCCCTATGTGTTCGTGCTGTGCGTGGCCTGGGCCTCGCACCGCTACGGCCTGCGCGGCGCCAGCACGGTATGCATGCTGGCGGCCGGCGGCGCGGTGCTCGGCACCGTCAACGGCTACGGCCCGTTCGCGGTCGGCACGCTGAACGACGCGCTGATCGCGCTGGTGAGCTTCGTCATCCTGTGCAGCCTGATCGGCATGGTGCTGTGCGCCGACGCCAACGAACGCCAGCGCGTCGGCGACAAGTCGTTCGGCGCCAGCGCCGCGCAATGGGGCACGCTGCTGATCGGCGTCGGCCTGACGGTGGCGGTCTGGCATTTGCTGGCGGTGGGCGCGGAGCGCCGCGCGCAGGAGCAGTTCGACGCCGAGTGCGACGACATCGCCAAGCGCATCGCGCGCCGCATGGCGCTGTACGAATCCGGCCTGCGCGGCGCCCAGGCGTTGTTCAAGGCGCAGCAGGCGCCGAGCCGCGAGCAGTGGCGCGACTTCACCGAGGGCATGGACCTGGCCAACAACTTCCCCGGCGTGATGGGGCTGGGCTACGGCGCCTTCCTGCGCGCCGACCAGCGCGCCGAGGCCGAGGCGCGCATCCGCGCCGAAGGCCATCCGGACTTCCGCATCTGGTCCGGCGGCCCGGATCTTGGGCCGGGCATGTCGGCCGTGGTGATGTACCTGGAGCCGTTCTCGGGCCGCAACCTGCGCGCCTTCGGCTACGACATGATGTCCGAGCCGGTGCGCCGCGCCGCGCTGCTGAAGGCCGCGCATTCCGGCGCGCCGGCGCTGTCGGACAAGGTGGTGTTGGTGCAGGACACGCAGAGCGAGGGCCACGCCGGCTTCCTGATGTACTTCCCGGTCTACCGCAAGGAGGCGCGCCTGGCGCCGGGCGCGACGCCGGCGCGGCGCATGGCGGCGCTGCAGGGTTTCGCCTACACGCCGATCCGCGTCGATGACCTGATGGACGACCTGCTCGGCGCCGCCGACGGCGTGGTGCGGCTGGAGATCTTCGACGGCGACCGCGCCGCGCCGGCCGCGCTGCTGTTCGCCAGCGCGCCGGCGCCGGCCGACCTCCAGCAATACCCGAACCCCTACCAGCACGTGATGCCGCTGGTGCTGCTGCAACACCAGTGGACGCTGCGCTTCACGTCGCAACCATCGTTCGAGAAAGCCATCGACCGCCAGAAATCGCAGATCGTGCTGCTGGCCGGGGTGATCATCAGCCTGTTGTTCTTCGGCGTGGTGCGGGCGCTGACGGCGCGCCACTCCTTCGCCACCGCGCTGGCGCGGCAGATGACCGGCGCGCTGCGCGAGTCGGAAAGCTCGCTGATCGTGGCCCGCGACCAGGCGGAGGCGGCCAGCCGCGCCAAGAGCGAGTTCGTGGCCAATATGAGCCACGAGATCCGCACCCCGCTCAACGCGGTGCTGGGCATGACGCATTTGCTGGGCAAGACCAAGCTCTCGCCGGAGCAGCACAACTACGTGGAGATGATCCGCTCGTCGGGCACCTCGCTGCTCAGCATCCTCAACGACGTGCTGGATTTCTCCAAGATCGAGGCCGGCCGCATGGAGCTCGATACGGCGCCGTTCCAGCTGGGCGGCGTGCTGGAGGCGGTGGCCGCGATCATGACCGTCAACGCCGGCGAGAAGGACCTGGAGCTGGCCATCGGCGTCGCGCCGGACGTGCCGCAGGCGCTGGACGGCGACGGCCACCGGCTGCAGCAGATCCTGGTCAACCTGGTCGGCAACGCCATCAAGTTCACCGAAAAGGGATCGGTGTCGCTGCTGGTGGAGCTGGCCGCCGCCCCGGCCACGCTGCGCTTCACGGTGCGCGACAGCGGCATCGGCATCGCGCCGGACCGCCTGTCGCAGTTGTTCGCGCCGTTCTCCCAGGCCGACGCCTCGATGACGCGCCGCTTCGGCGGCACCGGTCTTGGGCTGACGATCTCGCGCCGCATCGCCGCGCTGATGAACGGCGAGATCGAGGTGCGCAGCGATCCGGGACGCGGCAGCGAGTTCACGCTGACGGTGCCGCTTCGGCGGGCGGCCGATGCGGCCGATGCGGCCTCGCCGCCACCGCCGGCGCTGCATTTATTAGTGGTCGACGACGACCGCACCAGCGCCGACTACCTGTGCATGACCATCCGCGCGCGCGGCTGGAGCAGCGACCACGCCGGCTCCGGCGACCAGGCGCTCGCGCTGCTGCGCGGCGAAGGCGCCCGCTACGACGCGGTGCTGGCCGACTGGGACATGCCGGGCATGGACGGCCTGGCCACCATGCAGGCGATCCGCGCCGACGCCGCGATCGGCCCGGTGCCGGTGATCCTGATGGTCAGCGCCTTCGGCCAGGGCAAGCTGCTGCGCACCGACGGCGCGCAGACCGCGCACGCGGTGCTGCTCAAGCCCGTCACCACCGGCCGGCTGGACGACACGCTGCAGCAGGCGCGGGCCGGCGACGCCGATGCAGGCCAGGACGGCCAGGCCGATCCGCAGCGCATCGACGGCGCGCGCATCCTGCTGGTGGAGGACAATCCGATCAACCAACTGGTTGCGGGCAGCATGCTGACCCACGCCGGCGCCATCATCGACACGGTCGACAACGGCCTGGCCGCGCTGGAGCGGCTGCGCAGCGACGCCCACCGCTACGACCTGGTGCTGATGGACGTGCAGATGCCGGAGATGGACGGCTTCGAGGCCACCGCCAGGATCCGCGCCGAGCTGGGACTGACGCTGCCGGTGCTGGCCATGACGGCCGGCGTGATGGAGTCCGAGCGCGAACAATGCATCGCCTGCGGCATGAACGACTTCATCGCCAAACCGATCGACGTCGAGCAGATGCTGCGCGCCATCCACCGCAATCTCCCCGGCCGCTAAACCGCCGCCCATCCCCCTTACGAGGTGTGTTCACGCCTCCGCCCTCCGCCTATCATCAAATGAGATTGAAGTAATTCAATATTTAATGTACTATTTCATATACATCTTTAAGCCAAAGCCAAATCATGGATACAGTCACCATACTTCTGTCCTCATTCGTGCTGTCGATAACGGGCCTGTTCATCTTCATCTGGTCCCTGCGCAAACGAATGTTCGACAACTCCGCCGCCGCCGCGACGCTGATCTTCTCGCCCGGTGAGATCGGCCGCAGCGAGGAGCCGTCGGCCACGCCCAAGCAGCGCGCCGGCCTGGCCAAGCGCGTCCCCAGCGACACCCACGCCGAGCTGACGGCGGACCAGGAGGCGGAACTGCGGCGCGAGCTGGCCTTGCGCACCGACGCCGACCAGTCGACCGCCTTCGTCACCTTCGTGTTCCTGTCCTGCGCGGTGGTGTGGCTGATCGTCGGCTCGCTGGCCGGGCTGACCAGCTCCATCAAGCTGCACGAACCGGATTGGCTAGTCAACCAGGCCTGGCTGACCTTCGGCCGCCTGCGCACCATACACCTCAACGTGGTCGCCTATGGCTGGGCGCCGATGGCGGCCTTCGGCATCGCCATGTGGCTGCTGCCGCGCCTTCTGAAAACCCCGCTGATCGGCGCCCGCTTCGCCATCCTCGGCGGCATGCTGTGGAACGCCGGCGTGATCGCCGGCATCGGCTGCATCGCCGCCGGCATCAACGACGGCATGGAGTGGCTGGAGATTCCGTGGCAGGTCGACATCCTGCTGATCATCGGCGGATCGATGATCGGCCTGCCGCTGGTGTACACGCTGCAGGCGCGCAAAGTCGATCACCTGTATGTATCGGTGTGGTATATGGGCGCGGCGCTGTTCTGGTTCCCGATCCTGTTCCTGATCGCCAACCTGCCGGCGGTGCACTTCGGCGTCGAGCAGGCGACGATGAACTGGTGGTTCGGCCACAACGTGCTGGGACTGTTCTACACGCCGATGGCGCTGGCCTCGGTCTACTACTTCCTGCCGAAGATCATCGGCCGCCCGGTGCAGTCGTACAACCTGTCGCTGCTGGGCTTCTGGACGCTGGCCTTCTTCTACGGCCAGGTCGGCGGCCACCACCTGGTCGGCGGTCCGGTGCCGGCTTGGCTGATCACGCTGTCGATCGTGCAGAGCATGATGATGATCGTGCCGGTGCTGTCGTTCTCGGTGAACCAGCATCTGACGATGCGCGGCTACTTCTCCAAGCTGCTGTATTCGCCGACGCTGCGCTTCATCGTGCTGGGCGGGATGATGTACACCGCCAGCTCGCTGCAAGGCTCGATCGAAGCGCTGCGCAGCGTCAGCACCGTGGCCCACTTCACCCATTTCACGGTGGCCCACGCCCACCTCGGCATGTACGGCTTCTTCTCGATGGTGATGTTCGGCTCCATTTACTTCGTGATGCCGCGCGTGATGTCGTGGGAATGGCCTTACCCGAAACTGATCGCCGCGCACTTCTGGCTGGTGGTGCTGGGCTTCTCGATCTATTTCATCGGCCTGTCGATCGGCGGCTGGCTGCAAGGCCTGGCGATGCTGGACGCGGCCAAGCCGTTCATGGATTCGGTCAAGGTCACGATGCCGTATCTGCAAAGCCGTTCGGTCGGCGGCGCGATCATGACGCTCGGCCACCTGGTGTTCGCCGGCCACTTCGCCGCGATGGTGCTGCGCCACGGTCCATTGCGCACCGGCGCCGCGCTGCTGCACACCAGCGCCGCCAGCCCACTGAATAAATTCGCAGGAACCTGATCATGCATGACGAACTTAAACTCCTCAGCGGCGCCATGGTCACCCTGGCGCTGGCCACCGCCGGCCTGGTGGTGCTGCCCTTCATCCAACTGAAGGCGGTGCCGCCGCCGGCCGGCCTGAAAGCCTACACCTCGGCGCAGCTGCGCGGCCGCGAGGTATATATCAAGAACGGCTGCATCTACTGCCACTCGCAGCAGCCGCGCGACAAGGCGCAGGCGCCGGACGACAAGCGCGGCTGGGGCCGCGCCTCGGTGGCGGCCGACTATTTCTACGACAAGCCGCACCTGCTGGGCACCATGCGCACCGGGCCGGACCTGTTCAACATCGGCGCGCGCCAGCCTAGCGCCGACTGGCACCTGGGCCATTTGTACCAGCCACGCGCCTACACACCCGGCTCGATCATGCCGGCCTACCCTTACCTGTTCGAGGCCAAGGAAAAACCCGACGCCGGCGACCGCGTGGTGACGCTGCCGCCTGGATTCAAGCCGCTCGGGAAGATCGTCGTCGCCACGCAGGAGGCGCTGGATCTGGTCACCTATATGCAGGGACTGGACCACACCTACCCCGTGCTCGAAGCGGTGGATACCAAGAAAAAATAAGGGAGAGCCGGCATGAGCGATGAATTCAAGAACACCGCGCGCGAGCGCGAAAATCCCGACCCGACCGAGAAGAACCGCCCGGTGCCGAAAGGCTTGCTGCTGGTGGTGGCGCTGATGGTGAGCTGGGGCGTCTACTACATCCTGTCGACCCAGGGCAACGACGCGCCGGAACTGGGCGACAACCGCACGCTGGCGACGCTGGAAGGCAAAGTGGCCGGCGCGGGCGGCGCGGCCGACGGCGCGCAGATCTACGCGGCCAATTGCGTGGCCTGCCACCAGGCCACCGGCGCCGGCCTGCCCGGCGTGTTCCCGCCGCTGGC
>Ga0247815_10003155_pt1 | contig 11926 bp, 12 predicted proteins | sample UWRJL194509B1_FD_181014 | JGI IMG/M metagenome (GOLD analysis project Ga0247815, IMG submission 181014) | Plant litter microbial communities from Arlington Agricultural Research Station in Wisconsin, United States - UWRJ-L194-509B-1 | ecosystem: Environmental > Terrestrial > Plant litter >... | reverse complement strand
TGATGGATTATCCGGAGAGGAGGCACATAGCGATGATCATGGCTTATTTTCCTGATTTGGGAAGGGCTGTATATCGTATGAATGGCGCCAGCAGATATGATGGTGCTGATCAGTTGCTTTTGTCCGCGGATCTGAGGGGGCATAGGGTGGAGGCTTATTTGTCTTTTGTAGCTGTAGGAAGTAATGAAGTGGCAAATAGTGTGTATTTAGGTAGTTTGAATGGGTAGTGCATGTTGTCAACATTTTGAATTTTTAATCAACATTTTGGTAGTAATGCAAAAGAATATTAATTGTTTGGTAATATGTAAACTGTTACTATATTTGGCTCGACATTTAATTGCTGTAGTTAAATGTTGAACTAACTTATTTCTGGCTAATTATATTTTTTTATGGATGAGGAGATCATCTTAAAACCGCTGTCGATTAATTTCTACCGCAAATCGAGAACTCATGCTACATTAGTTTTCAAATCAAATAAAAGAGTTTACCGGTTGCCAACTCTAGTTAATGCAATGGTGGTAGTAGGGATGTTGAAGGGATACGAGCTGAATCTGCAGCATCATATGGCCAGCCACAAGTTCGTTTTCAGAGTAGAATGTGTACATGACCGGCATCGTATCGTCGAATTTAGCTTAACTGGCTCCAGGGTTGCCATTAAAGTTCAGGAGGTGGTCAATAAGTATGAATTGAACCTTTGTTTTGTTTGGATGGGGAGTAAAGCAGAAATGGCGGAGGCGCTGAAAGAGTTCAGGCAAATGGCTTGCAGGGTATGGCATTAGTAGTGCTGCCTGATGGTGGCTTCGATGATGATGTTGCCTGATGCCTGGCTCCTGGTAAAGATTAGAAATTTCTCATGATCGGGTTTGATCTTGTATCTTTTTACGAGTAGTTCTGCTTTATCTGGGTAGCTTCGGACAATGACATTTCCAGTTAGTGCTTTCTGTTTTTTTAGTTCGGCAGGGGTTAGGAGTTTGACGATCTCGAAGATCCTTCCTGGAAAAGCGGAATTGAAATTGTCGCTGGTGTACAATTGTGTCTGAGGGTCTAGTTTTTTCAATTGATAGGTATTGGCTATTAAATTGAAAGCTCCGCTTTTTAGTAAAGCAGTGTCGGGTTCATATAAGTATTTTCCCAAGTCTGTCTCGGCGAGAACAGCAGGTACTTCTGCCTCTTCTTTGTTAAAACTAAACTGTTTTGAGGTGTCATTGAGGGTTACTGCGACAATTTTGAGGGGTTTGTTCGTTGGTTGCTCTCTATCAATGAGCCAGAGTAGTTCCTTGCATTCGTTTTTGACGCTTACTATGTGAACTTCAGAAACATTGGAGAGTTCCTTTAATCCGGCAGTGATGTCCAGCAAAGGCGCGGTTTTGATGATGATCCGACGCGTTTTACCCAATAGAAAATCAAGATGTGCAGTGATATCCGGCGTACAATCTCTGAGCATAAATACCTTGCCGGCAGTGCTGCGCCTGGCCGGGTCTACATAAATGGTGTCGAAATTGCTTTTGTGGTCATGAAGGTAGTTAAGACCGTCGCCAGAGTGGAAAGTAAGGTTGTGTTGTTCGAGAACTCCTGCGTTGTGCTCGGCAATCTGTGAGAGCTCTTCATTGATTTCACAGTGCGTGACAGTATCCATCACTTTAGCAAAATAGAGACTGTCGACCCCAAATCCTCCGGTAAGATCCAATAAATGAGTGCCAATGGCAAGCGTGGATTTGTATTTTGCGGTAGTCTCTGAGGAGGTTTGTTCGATAGATAAAACAGGAGGGTAAAAGATCCCCTCCCGCGTATACCAGCTGGGCAATTTCTTTGCTGCTTTATTTTTGGCTCTGATCTGGTTGGCCAGTTCGGCAACAGTTATCCCCTCAAAAGGGCTTTTGGACAGCGCCAACTGATGCACATCTGCGGACAGGTGACGGTTGATGTAGTCCTGAACCTCTGGGTCTAGGATGTGCCTGTTCAAAGCCAAGGTGTTATACTTTATCCCGCATCACGATCTGGCAGGTGTTGCGGCTTTTGACCTCCAGTAATATGTTTTTGCCGATTGTGACCCGGTCGATCGTCTGCTGGTTGTAATACCGTATCGTAACCAGTTCTAGTCCGGTATTGTATTTTACTTTGTAGTGGATCGAAAGATCTGCAATGAGTTCCTGTAGTTTGCCTGCATCATAATCAAAGCTCACAGAGAAACTAATCGCCGAATTGAGCATGGTGTTGATCTTGATCTTGTGCTTATGAAATAAACTAAAGATGTCGCTCAGATTCTCTTCAATGATGAAGGAAAAATCCTTAGGAAAAATCGAAATCAGCGCCTGGTTGACCTTAAAAATAAATGAGGGGACAGGCAGGTGGTTGTTGAGACCGGTGATATCGGTGCCAGGAGCCTCCGGTTGCAGGAAAGAGCGGACAAGGAGCGGAATGTTTTTGTTTTGAATTGGCTTGATGGTCTTAGGGTGGATGATCGTTGCACCATAATAGGCCAATTCTATGGCGTCATGATAAGAAAGTTGCGGGATGCGTTCCGTCTCATCAAACCACTTCGGGTCTGCATTGAGAACCCCAGGCACATCTTTCCAAATGGTCATCGAGGACGCATTTAAGCAAGAAGCAAATATAGCAGCAGAATAATCGGAGCCATCCCTGCCCAGTGTAGTGGTAAAATTCTCGCTGGTACTGCCGATGAAGCCCTGCGTGACGATGATGTTTTTTTCCAGCAAGGGCAGCAGGTTTTCCTGGATTTCCTGTTCAGTTTTCAGCCAGTTTACATTTCCTTCCCGGTAATTGTTGTCGGTATGAATGTAATTGCGCGCATCAGCCCATTTAACATTGCACCCTGACTCCTTTAAATAAGCAGCCACGATTTTAGTAGATACGAGTTCACCGATGGAGACGATCTGGTCGTAAATGTAATCAGGCGCATCATCTGGTGCATCTTCCAGCAACCAGTCGATTTCTACAAAAGAATTGGCGACATCGTTGAATATGTCATTGCTGTGGTCGCTAAAAAGTTCGCCAAGAACACCGAAATGGAAGTTTTTGATTTCTTCAAAGATCTGCTGGGCATTATTTTCTCCGAAAAGGTAGGCCCGTGTCAGCTCCTCCAGTTTATTGGTGATTTTGCCCATTGCCGAAATTACGATCAGCAATTCTGCATCTTTTTGTTTAGAAATGATTGAAGCCAGGTTTCTAATGCCATCTGCGTCTTTTACGGAGGCGCCCCCGAATTTGAATACCTGCATTATTGGTGCGGACTAAGTAAAGAATTGGGTTTGGCTATGCCCTTCAGTTCAGAAAAAGGGATGATCAGTTCGGTAGTACCAAACACATAAGCCTTGATCTCGTAAGGATTGTACAGGAATTTTAAACCCTGTTCGGTGATAGTAAAGTTTTGGTTGAGCTTAAACGTGTCATTCTCAAAAAAGTAATTGTCTTTCAAACTCGCCTTAGGATCCAGCTTCTCGTTTTTCCTGAAGATCTGTTCCGCTATGGCGTTCAGTTTGGGAAAAGAGCCTGGCAGGATCAGGGAATCCAAAGGAATCTCCTGCTGGGTAGCCGTATTGTAGTTTAGATAAGACAGGACTGTGTTGGGATGTGCACCGCCCATATAATCGACATATAGGCTCAGGACAGACAAATATCCGGGTTTTTGTCGCACTACAGTATTTTTAATCTGTAAAAACCAGGTTTGCGGCCAGTCTGGTCCGGTCTTTTGAAAATCGTCAAATCCTTTGATGAAACCGGCTGTATAATCCTGGTAAGATGTGTAATTCTTTCCGGAATCGGCAGTATGCAAGACCTTGTTTAAAATAAATTGGTTGACAGCTTTATCTTTAAAAACAGGGTAGGTGATTATCGCTTTTGCGGTATCCAAGGTAATCTCGTTCCTCGGTTTTGGATTTTTGGTATATACTTTCACAGAATCATAGGTGAAAGTAAGTGTATCGGTTGCGTTGCTGTTGTTTGATTTGTTTTCACTCTGACAAGCCATCAGGCTGATCATGAATAAAAATAGTACTGTTCTTTTCATGTTATTGCGCAATTTGTTCCTTTGAAAAAGAAGCGTTTAACCAGCCAGCCTCTATTCCGGCGGCATATTTATTGTAGAAATTGATGGCGGGTTCGTTCCAGTCCAGCACTTGCCACACCATGCCGTTGTAGTTTTTATCACGGGCTTCCTTCATTACCCTTTCAAACAAGATTTTTCCGATCCCCTTGCCGCGGTAGGATTCTGTAACCAGGAAATCCTCGAGGTAAAGCCGGCAACCTTTCCAGGTAGAATAGCGGGTGTAGTACAAGGCGAAGCCAACGATCAGGCCATTGTCCGACGCTACAAAAGCTTTCCAGACAGGGTTTTCTCCAAAACCAGCTACTATAAATTCTTCCGGGGTGACAGTTACTTCTTCCGGTGCTTTTTCATACAGCGCCAGTTCATGGATCAGTTCCATGATGCGCAGACAGTCTTCCTGAACTGCGACTCTTATTTCAATGTTCATTCTGCTTTGTAGTGTTTGATGATTCGTTTTCCAAAAATACTGCTTCCGATCCTGACCATAGTGCTGCCCGCTTCTATGGCCAGTTTGTAATCTCCCGACATGCCCATTGACACCTCTTTAAAGGAATCCTCTTTTCTGAAAAAGCTGACTTTTAATCCATCGAAAAACACCTTCAGTTCGGTGAATTCATCTGTAGTTTGTTTGTCAGTAGCGTTGTTGCTGGCGATACCCATTAGGCCCACAATCCTGACGTTTTGAAGTGTGGCAAACTCTTCGGATCTAAGGAGTTCGATGGCCTCATCAAAGCCCAGTCCGAATTTAGTATCTTCATCAGCAATGTAAATCTGCAATAGACAATCAATTACACGCTTGTTTTTCAGGGCTTGTTTGTTGATCTCGACCAATAGTTTGAGGCTATCCACCGATTCAATGACGCTGATGAATGGCGCAATATATTTTACTTTGTTGGTCTGCAAATGGCCAATCAGGTGCCATTCTATATCTAAGGGCAATTGTGCCTGTTTCTCTACAAGCTCTTGCACCAGGTTCTCTCCAAAAATACGTTGCCCTGCATCATAAGCTTCCTTTATTGCATCTGCCTGCTGGAATTTGGATACCGCAATCAGCTGCACACCATCAGTCTCGATTTCGCTTTTATATTTTAATAAGTTATTGGCTATACTCATTTATCCCTATTTTTGGTAAAAATAAGAAATAATGACGTTTTAGCCTATAATGAAGAATTTTATCTACATCACTACTTTCGTTCTGCTCATCTTAGGCTGTAAACCCGGAGTACCCAAGGACCTGATCCAACCGGATAAAATGGCCCTGGTATTGCATGATATCCACATATTTGATTCTTATATAGTTACTGAAACGAACAGGGATACTGCATTGGTGATCGCGGCCTCTTACTACAATGCCATTTATAAGAAGTTTGGAATAGATTCTGCTCTTTATTCAAAAAGCCTGTCCTATTATACTGCACATCCGAAGGTAATGGATCTGATCTATAAGGACGTAACGGATCAGCTTAAAAAGGAGAAGGATAAGATCATAAAGACCGATTCGCTACTGGGTGTGAAGTCGGCCAAGGCGGCTAAGGCAAAAATGAAGACAGATTCTATCAAAAAAGCCGAAGCTGCTAAGATTGTAAAAGAACAGGAGAAATTGAAAAGACAGCTGGATTCGTTGAGGGACAGCAGGCTTTCTCCAAAAGAAAAGAAAAAGAAGCAGGCAGAATTGCGCAAGCAAAAACTGGTCTTGCAAAAGAAGCGCGCGGATTCTGTGAGGAAACACAGCGATTCATTGAAAAAAGTACAACAGTTAATAAAACGCCTTGATAAGCGAATTCAATAAAATAAGTATGTTATATCCGGAGAATTGTTTGGAGCGGTTGGGTTTTAATGAGATCAGACAACTTATTCACAAACATTGCCTGAGTCCGATGGGGCAACAAATGGTTGGCAAAATGCAGGTCATGACGAAGTTTGACCAGATCAATAAATTTCTGCGCCAGACGCATGAGTTTAAAAGCATTTTGCAAAACCAGGAACCTTTGCAGATCAGTACATTTTTTGACATCAAAACGTTGGTTGACAAGATTAAGGTAGAAGGAACCTATCTGGTTGAAGATGAGTTGCATCAAATGTATGCGTCACTTCAGACGGTTTTCTCTGTACTCCGCTTTTTTGACGAGCGAAAAGAGATTTATCCAAATCTGGAAGCATTGTTTGAGCATTTGCCAGTAGAGAAGAACATCCTGAAAAGGATTGAGACCGTGCTGGATCCTAAGGGAAAGATCAAACACAATGCATCACCCTTGTTGCAGCAAATTATTGGTGATATAGCCAAGGGAGAGCAGGATGTTCGGAAGCGAATGGATTCTATCTATAAGCAGGCGGTGGGCAACAACTGGGTGGCAGATGGTAGTCTGACGATCCGGGATGGAAGAATGTGTATTCCCGTGCTGGCCGAAAATAAAAGAAAGTTAAGGGGATTTATTCATGATGAATCTGCAAGCGGTCAGACTGTGTACATTGAACCGGAGGAAGTATTTGCGCTGAACAACAAACTGCGTGATCTTGAATTTGACAAGCGGAGGGAGATCATCAAGATCCTGATTGCCCTGACCACAGACCTTCGTCCTTATACGCCGCTGTTGCTGTCTTATCATGGCTTTCTGACCAAGCTTGATTTTGTGCGGGCTAAGGCGCTGTTTGCCATTGAGGTAGAGGCCGACATGCCCGTGTTGATCAAGGAGGCAAAAACGAAACTCGTAAATGCTACGCATCCACTGTTGTATCTGTCGTTTAAGGAAGATGGAAAAACGGTAGTGCCGTTGAATGCACATCTGAACGAGAACCTGAGGATTTTGCTGGTTTCCGGACCGAATGCCGGCGGTAAATCTGTCTGCATGAAAACTGTAGGCCTGTTGCAGATCATGGTGCAATCCGGGTTACTGATTCCCGTGCACGAGTCTTCTGAGGTTGGTATTTTTGACCAGATCTTTGCGGATATTGGCGACGATCAGTCGATAGAAAGTGACCTGAGTACGTACAGCGCACATCTGACCAAAATGCGTTATTTCGTAGCCCATGCTACACCCAAGTCGCTTGTGCTGATTGATGAGTTTGGTACAGGTACCGATCCCCAATTTGGCGGACCAATGGCCGAAGCTGTACTGGAAGTGCTGAACAATAAAAAGGTGCGGGGGGTGATTACAACCCACTATTCAAATTTGAAACTATTTGCGGGCAATACACCAGGACTTGAAAACGCCTCCATGTTGTTTGACAATGACCGCATGAAGCCGATGTATGTGCTGGAAATTGGAAAGCCAGGTAGTTCCTATGCTTTTGAGATCGCCCAGAATATTGGTTTGCAGAAAGAGGTTTTGGAGTTGGCCAGGGCTAAAATAGGTACCAACCAGAACCGCATAGATAGTTTACTGGTAGACCTGGAAAGGGAGAAGAAACAGATCTATGATAATAAAGTCAGCCTGGCTAACCAGCAGAACAAGGTGAAAAACCTGGTAGCTGAAAACGAGAAACTGAAGCTTTTCCTGGATGAAAACAGGAAGGTACTCATTAAGGAAGCCAAGCTTGAAGCGCAGACGATCATTAAAAACGCCAATAAACTGGTAGAAAATACCATTGCGGAAATCAAAGAAAGCAATGCGGATAAGGCTGTAGCTAAAGAACTGAGGCAGAACCTTCAAAAACAACTGGTGCACAACCAGGTACGGGAAGAGCCTGTGAAACCCAAACCTGTGGTTGCCACTGCCTTAAATACGCCAATTGAGGTGGGCGATTGGGTGCAGTTGAATAACAGCGAAACTACCGGACAGGTGCTGGAGATCAATAGGGACAATCTGGTGGTTGCGCTTGGTGACCTGCGGTCGGTACTGAAAAAGAACCGTGTGCAGAAAATCAGCAACAAGCAGGCAAAAAAGGTTGCGCAAAGCAATTCCTTTACCGGAAGTATTTCAGAAGCCATATCCAACTTCAATGCAGAATTGGACTTGAGGGGACAACGTGGCGATGATGCTTTGTATGAACTGGAGAAATACCTGGATAAATCACTGATGCTTGGTTTTCCGTTTATAAAAATCATACACGGCAAGGGGGACGGTATTTTGCGTAAACTGATCCGTGAATACCTGAAGAAGTACAGCCAGGTAAACCGGGTGGAAGATGAGCATGCAGACCGTGGCGGAGATGGTATTTCGTATGTCTATTTCAATTAACCATAAATTTATTTACATCAGGGTTTGTGTTTGAGCTAAATTATAACATAATTTAGCACTAAAACTTATTCTCATGATAAACAAAGTGGTTGCTGGTGCTGAAGAAGCGATTCAGGATGTCACAGACGGAAGTACCCTGATGCTGGGTGGCTTTGGGCTGTGCGGTATTCCTGAAAACTGCATTCAGGCACTGGTCAAAAAAGGAGTCAGCGGACTGACTTGTATCTCCAATAATGCTGGTGTAGATGATTTCGGAATCGGGTTGATGCTGCAACAGCACCAGGTAAAAAAAATGATCTCTTCTTATGTAGGTGAAAATGCTGAGTTCGAACGACAGTTGCTGAGCGGTGAACTGGAAGTCGAACTGATTCCGCAGGGAACACTTGCAACAAGGTGTATGGCTGCCGGCTATGGTATGCCAGCAATTTTCACTCCGGCAGGTGTAGGCACTGAAGTGGCCGAAGGAAAGGAAGTCAGAAATTTTAATGGCAAAGACTATTTAATGGAATATGCCTTTGAAGCAGATTTTGCCCTGGTGAAAGCGTGGAAAGGGGATACCGCCGGGAATTTAATCTACCGTTCTACCAGCCGCAATTTTAACCCGGTAATGGCCATGGCAGGAAAAGTGACCATCGCCGAGGTAGAGGAGCTGGTAGAGGCTGGTGAACTGGATCCTGACCAGGTGCATACGCCTGGTGTGTACGTGCACCGGATTTTCCAGGGCGCGGGTTATGAAAAGAGAATTGAACAACGGACTGTTAGACCTAAAAACTGATTGATATGCTGGACAAGAACGGAATTGCGAAACGTATTGCCAAAGAAATAAAGGACGGCTATTATGTCAACCTCGGAATTGGTATCCCAACGCTGGTGGCCAATTATATCCCGCAGGGAATAAATGTAGTACTGCAATCAGAAAATGGTTTGTTGGGTATGGGGCCATTCCCCTTTGAGGGAGAGGAAGATGCCGACCTGATCAACGCCGGAAAGCAGACCATTACCACCTTGTCAGGTTCTTCTATATTTGATTCGGCGATGAGCTTTGGCATGATCAGGAGTCAGAAAATTGACCTGACTATTTTGGGTGCTATGGAGGTATCAGAAAACGGTGACATTGCCAACTGGAAAATTCCGGGGAAAATGGTAAAAGGGATGGGTGGTGCTATGGATCTGGTGGCCTCTGCGAAGAACATCATCGTGGCGATGCAACATGTAAATAAAGCAGGGGAGAGCAAATTGCTTCCGTCTTGCACCTTGCCGCTGACAGGCGTCCGCTGCATCAAGAAAGTGGTTACAGAACTGGCGGTTTTAGATGTGTTGCCGGAGGGAGGATTTAAGTTACTGGAACGTGCGCCGGGAGTGAGTGTGGAGTACATCAGGCAGGTTACCCTGGGTAAGCTCTATGCCGATGATGAGGTGCCGGAGATGATTCTGGATTAGTGTTACGACGGGGGATTACTTGCAATATCTTGGTCTCAGGTCTCTGGAGATCTCATCAGTTATTTTGATGATATCTTCGGGCGTATCCAGGTTATTGATTACGACTTTGTGGGCCTGGTCTTTATAAGGCAAAAGAAATTCCTTGTAGGCGGGCACCACATGGTGGTGCCATTTGTACATCACATCATCTTCAGGGTAGCCGCGCTCCATACCGTCTCTTCTGATTCTGCGTTGCAAGGCAACAGCCTCGTCAGCCTCTACAAATATTTTGTAGTCAAGCAAAGCTGCTATTTCTTCAAAATGCAGGATGAAAAGGCCTTCGACAATAATGATCGGGGCAGGGTTTACTTCCAGTATTTTGACAACAGCCAGTGGATTGTTGAAATTATATTCCTTTTTGTAAACCACGTCGCCCTTTACCAGTTTTTTGATATCAATCAGAAACTGCTCATTGTCAATGGTAGATGGCAGGTCAAAATTATACAGCTTGTTCTCTTCCTGGGTCATTTCGCCCGCAGGAAAATAATAGTCATCTTGTGAGACCAGTGTTACTTCGTCATTTTTGAAATGGTGTAGAAATGAGTTTAAAAAAAAGGTCTTGCCGGAGCCGCTGCCTCCTGCTATGCCAATAATGAAAGGTTTTTTACTGTTCATTCTCCTGTCCGCCGTATATTAAATTGCAATAAAAACGCTTATCCAATGCACCCAGTGCATCAGCAACTGCTTTTGTCATTACAATAATAACATCTTTTGTAGATTCATTCTCGGTAAATTTACCAACAACCTTGGCCAGGGCAGACCTGTTGCTCATGGGATTGGTAATTTTGATAATCGCACCGATAGGAGCAGTGCGGTGCAGGACCAGCATTTTTGAAGGGTCCAGATCCGGATCGGCGATCCAAACGGCCGTGCCTTTTTCTTCGATCTGGTTGAGTCCATAACGGCTTGCAGGGTGCCTTAATGCCGGGTCCTTAATAGATCCAAGCGAATCTGCTGCATTCTGTAAATGCGGTAATTCGACTGGTTTAACAGGGTACTGGCCCTTGATCAGCAATTTCTGCCCAACGCTCAATGAACTGCTGGTCAGGTCATTTTTCGCTTTCAGCTGATCAATGGTGAGCTTGTATTTGCTGGCGATGGAATAGATCGTTTCATTAGAAGCCACAGTATGTACAATCAGTTCTTCCTCATTCGGGTTTGGCTGCGGCTTTGCATTCAGGTCAATATTTTTATTGAGCTCTTTTTTGTCGGTAACGGCCGGTTGAACCGCCTTCGGTATGTTGGTCTGAATGACCGGTTGCGGAACAACCGGGCTGATTTTCTCCACCGTTGCGCTGGTTGTCTCTTCCAGCGCGTCCTGTGCTTCCGCTTTCGCAGGAATTTTTAGTACCTGTCCGATTTGAAGATTGATACTTCTGAGATTATTGATCCGTTTGATCTCGTTTACCGTAGTGCCGTACTTTTCGGCCAACATGTTGAGGTTTTCTTTTTTCTGAATGGTATGTTCAATGATGTTTGGCTCAGTAGTGTTAACGTCACCATTGGCTGAACTTGCAGGTGTCTGGCTTACTTTTACCTCATTAGACGAATTGGTGGCTGCGGTAAAAGGAATCGCTGTAGGTACTTTTATGATGACACCGATTTGCAGGTATTTGCTGTCATTAAATGTCATTACCTCTTTTGGATTCACGTTATATCTTCTGGCAATAGAATAATAGGTGTCTTTTGCAGCCACCTTGTGGATGACCACCTTCTTACCGTTATTGTTTTCGACCCCAATTGAATCTCTTGTGATTGCTGACGCTGCAGATATATTTAAAAGGATGGCAATAGCTGCCATCTTGTAGTATTTATACATTAATGTCTTTCTAAAAAATGAATAAGCAATAATACGAATAATATGATAACCCCATTGAATTGTAAATATAAACGCTTTTTGGCTATCGCTATTGTCCGCCTTATCATATTTTAAACCATTTTGAACTATCTTTGTTATATACCAGAATTCACCTGGAGTGGCAAAATAAAAAAATAAATACCATGGACGCAAAAGAAATTAGTTTAAATGAAAAAGAAGTAAAACCTGTTGTTGACCTGCTGAATGAGTACCTGGCCAATTACCATGTACACTACCAGAAATTAAGAGGCTGCCACTGGAATATCAAAGGGCAGAATTTCTTCACTTTACATATTAAATTCGAAGAGTTATATACCAACGCACAGTTGACCATCGATGAAATCG
>Ga0247815_10003152_pt1 | contig 11935 bp, 8 predicted proteins | sample UWRJL194509B1_FD_181014 | JGI IMG/M metagenome (GOLD analysis project Ga0247815, IMG submission 181014) | Plant litter microbial communities from Arlington Agricultural Research Station in Wisconsin, United States - UWRJ-L194-509B-1 | ecosystem: Environmental > Terrestrial > Plant litter >... | reverse complement strand
TGTCGGTAAAACTTACTCCGGATGAAAAAGCAAAGGAACTCTCGAAGTTAAAATACAGCATTGAACAGGGCGAAGAAGAAAGCACATTACGGCGCGGTTCTGCACTTCGTACCTGGATCTCGGCGGCTGCCGCGATACTGATCTGTGTGGGCATGTTTGCCGTTTTCAGCAGGAAGGACGGCAGAAACGCCATTCCCAGTCAGCAGGAATTCAGTAAGGCCCAAACCTTAAAAACAGAATTTAACGAACGCCGTACGGTCAGTCTGCCGGATGGAAGCACGGTGACCCTAAACGGACTTACCGAGTTGAAGATTGATGCGAACTACAACAAAGAAAACCGCGTGTTGTGGTTGAAGGGAGAAGCTTTTTTTAGCGTCGCTAAAAATAAGGACAAGCCATTTATCGTCATCTCTGGCAAAACAGCGACCACCGCATTGGGAACCTCGTTCAAAATCAACAATTATAAAGCAGAAGAACCGGTTTCGGTGATGCTGACCACCGGAAAAGTAAGCCTGGGTACCGTAGCCGGGCAAAAAATAGACAATCATCTTGAATTGCTGCCGGGAGAAAAAGCCGAGATGACTGCATCTGCCGATAGTTTTGTCAAATCAACATTTGAGCTTACTGAGGTTGACAACTGGAACAACCGCAGGCTGACCTTTGCCATGGCTTCGCTGCGGGAGATCAAACAAACGCTCAAAGCCGTTTACGGAGTGGATATTGATACGGCCAACCAGCCGAACAAGCCCATTGCATTTACCGGACAGTTTACCAACCAGGGCCTCACCGAGGTTTTGGATGCCATCGGATTCACCAATCATTTTTCATACACCATAAACCACAATAAAATTATGCTGGAATTTAAGAAATAGCCAACCAACCAGAACAACACCTAAGCGAGTGCTTTAATGCGCTCAACGTACCTAAACCAACCAAACAATATGAAAAAAAACTTACCAACCTATTATTTCTTTTATGGATTGCTAGGCAAAGGATGCATCTGTCTGCTCCTGCTCCTGACCCTGCCGGTACTTGCCCAGTCCAAGGCAAAAGTCTATTCCTTCAAATGGAAAAATACGCCGCTTCTGAGTGCGTTCAAACAGATTGAGCAAAAGGCGCAGGTTAATTTTTCTTATAACCCGCTAGACCTGGATGTGCGTGCGAAGATCGACCTCAGCATCGAAGCCACTAAAATTGAAGAGGTTTTGAACGCAATCTCGAAAAAGGTAAACATGCGGTACCAGATCAACGGAAAAATTGTGATGGTGCAGTCTTACACACCGGTTGCAGTTCCGGTTGTCAGACGTGCATTTAACCTGACCGGTAAAGTGAACGATGAAAAAGGCGTAGCGATGCCGGGCGTAACGGTGACCAACGTGACCCAGAAAAAGGCCGTGTCTACCAACGAAGCCGGGGTGTTCAACATCAGTGCCGACAAAGGCGATGTGATCACTTTCAAAATGCTGGGCTTTGCCGAGCGCTCGGTGATTGCCAACGAACAAGCCAACCTAGTCGTAGTGATGGTAGAAGCCGCACTTCAACTCGAAAATACGGTGGTGACTGCCCTGGGCATCAAGCGTGAGGAAAGATCGCTGGGTTATGCAGTTTCAGAAGTGGACGGTGAAGGGATGAAAAAGGCGCGGGAAGTCAACGTGATCAATTCCCTGGCCGGTAAAGTACCGGGACTTGTGATCAACAGCACGGCCGGTGGCCCTGCCGGATCATCGAGGGTCATTATTCGTGGCAATACCATGGTGACGGGCAATAACCAGCCTTTATATGTGGTGGACGGGATACCGATCGACAATTCGAACTACGGAGGTACCGGAGGCGGTATGTATGCTTCAGGTGTAGATATGGGCGATGCAATTTCTGCGATCAACCCGGATGACATTGATAAGATCAGCGTGCTGAAAGGTGCTTCCGCTTCGGCCTTATATGGCTCAAGGGCGGGAAATGGGGTTATTCTCATCACTACAAAAAAAGGAACGAAAAACAAGGAACTGGGTATCGAGTTCAACAGCACTTCCTCTTTGGAGCAGCAGTTGACCAGTTACGACGGCTACCAATCGCTATACGGGCAAGGTGTGAAACAACAGTTGAACACCCAGGCCATCCAGGATTACAATACTTTGAACAAAAGTTTCGGGGCAAGGATCGATCCTGACCTGACCGTGATTACGGGAACAGGGGCGAGGGTGCCTTATGCCTATGTAAAAAATAACATTGACGGGTTTTTCAGGACCGGTTCAACATTTACGAATACTGTTTCGGCAACGAACTCGACCGATAATTCGACCTTCCGGTTTTCTGCCTCCAACCTGAGCAACAAGGATATTATCCCGGAAAGCGGGATCACGAGAAACTCCTTTACTTTTAATGGAAGTTCGAAGTTCGGTCCGAAGATCACACTGGAAGCCCGCGCGTTTTACATGAACGAGGATGTGGAGAACAGGCCATCGCTGGCAGATGATCCGGCCAATATCGGGAACAGTTTCCTGTCCCTGGCCAATACGGTAGACCAGGCCAGGTTCAAGAATGAATATAAGAATTCAGACGGCAGTTACCTGGACTGGAACAACGGCAACCAATACAGACTGAACCCATACTGGGTGATCAACGAGATGCGCAACCAGACCAAGAAAGACCGCCTGCTCGCCTCCCTGCAATTGAACTACAACATCCTGAGCTGGTTGTCGCTACAAGCACGCGGCTCATCCGACCAGACTTATGTGGACTATGAGAAATTTAGTCCGCGGACAACCCCTGGTGCCCTAACCGGTACGCTGGACCAGAACAACAGCAAGTACAGTACCATTGAGGCAGACGCCTTGCTGACTGCACAAAGACAGGTGAGCAAGAACTGGAACCTTTCGGCCAGGTTAGGTACGAGTATTACCCGCAACAAGATGAAGGGTACTGTGATGCAATTTACAGATCAGGCCATTTTAGACGTGGTGATCCCGACCAGTTATACCGTGCAATCGGTATCGCCGCTGGCCAGAAAAAGGAGCATCAATTCGGTATACGGACTGATTACTGCCGCCTACAAAGGCTTCCTGTATTTTGACGCCACTTTGCGTCAGGATGCATTCTCTACTTTGCTGGAGGGTGACAATTATAAAGCCTATCCTTCACTGAACGGAAGTTTTGTGTTTTCAGATGCCTTTAAAATCGATAAAAAATACCTGAGTACAGGTCGTCTGCGGGCTTCAATTGCACAGGTGGCTTCAGATACCGATCCTTTCCTGACCGCACAATATTACAAGAGCAATTCACTGCCTTATAATGGTTTGCCGACAGGAGGACTCTCTACAGACGTACAGGCAAAGATGGAAGGTTTGAAACCGACCACGACCCGCTCGTATGAGTTTGGGGCAGATCTCAAATTCCTGAACAACAGGATCGGAATTGACATTACCTATTACAACTCGAAATCTAAGGATCAGCTGAACATCCTGCCAGCCCCGGTTTCATCAGGATACAAAACCACGATCCTGAATGCCGGTGTGATTTCAAACAAAGGACTGGAGATTGCGCTGAATGCGACGCCGATTGCCGGTAAAGATTTCAGCTGGGATTTAAATGTGTCCTTTGCCCGGAACATCAACAAGGTAGAATCGCTTGCAGAAGGAACACCTTTCCTGGTGTTATCAGATGCCAGGTGGATGGGTGTATCCGTAGTGGCCATGCCCGGTGCCAGTTATGGTGCGATACTCGGATATGACTACCAGAGAGATCCGGAAGGCAATATGATTTTGAACGCTACCGATCTGCAACCGACGATCAGTACCACCCGTCAGGTCTTGGGAAAAGGAATTTTCGACTGGACAGGCGGACTGAGCAGTACTATGAGCTATAAAAACTTCAGTTTGGGTGCGGTGCTGGACGTTAAAGTCGGAGCAGACCTGCTTTCGCTGACGAACTGGTCGGCCGCCGCCAGCGGAGCATTAAACACCACGCTGGAAGGCCGTGCAGAATGGATCAAATCAGAAGAAGACAGACAAGCTGCAGGTAAGACGATCGCAGAATGGACCACTTCTGGAATGGTAAGAGGTCTGGTGCCACAAGGTGTGGTGCAGACCGGAACTGCTGCGAACGGCGATCCGATCTATACCAAAAACACACGAGCAGTTGATCCTTCAGTTTACTGGGGCGGACTGGGCGATGTGGCCAATTCAGTTGCCAGGCCATTCCTGTATGATGGCTCTTATGTGAAAATGCGCCAGTTGACGCTGAGTTACCGCATTCCGGCCTCGGCATCTGCGCGATTGGGTGTCAGGGATATCCAGGTTGCACTGGTGGCCAGAAATCCATTCATCATTTCCAAGCATGTTCCCAATGTAGATCCCGACTCGAATTACAGCAATGGAAACGGTCAGGGCATTGAATACGGATCCTTGCCAGGAAGACGCAGTTATGGCTTTAACCTGAACTTTAGATTTTAATACGGACAGCTAAGAGAGAAAGACAATGAAAAAGATACTATATAAACTGAGCATACTAACACTGGGAGGGGCACTGCTGCTCAGCTCATGTAAGAAGTTTGGCGATACCAACGTAGACCCGACCCGGTCGTCCAATATGGATCCGTCGGTGCAGCTGACCACAGCGCAACTGCGGTTTTCGGGCGATCTGAACGTCAATGAAAGAACCAGTTTTATGATGACCATGCCATTGGTACAGCATATTGCAGGTTCGTACAGCAACAGATGGGGCGGGGGATATTACAACGATCCCAACATCATGGGCATTTTGTGGGAAGATTCTTACGGCAATGATGTGGTGAACATCATCGACGCCGTGAAGCGCACCACAGGCATCCCTGAGAAGTCAAACCTGAATGCCGTCTGCCGCATCGTGAAAGTCTACATTTTTGCGAGGATGACCGATCTGTACGGAGACATTCCGTATACAGAAGCCGGTCAGGGCATCAAACCGAAGTTCAATACCCAGCAGGAGATTTACAATGATTTCTTTAAAGAGCTGACAGAGGCTTCTGCACAACTGGAAGCCGGTAAGGATGTGGTAAAGGGCGACGTTTTTTACAACGGGGACATCGCGCTCTGGAAGAAATTTGCGAACTCATTGCGCCTGAGACTGGCCATGCGGCTGGTGAAGATTGACCTGGGCAAAGCAAAAACGGAAGCGCAGGCTGCGTACAATGCCGGTGTGTTTACTGCTAACAGCGAACTCTGCAAGACCGTCCACGAAGACATCCGCAGTCAATATGAGGAAGCCGGAAAAGGTTACATCAAGGGAAATGCAGTTTCGTCAGCGTTCTTTAATGGTGGAGCAACTCCGGGCCGTTTTACTGTACCATTCCTGGACCAGTTGAGGAGTACCAATGACCCGAGGATGAAATACATGGTCAAATATTACATCGACGTTCCGGGCGGCGTACCTACCGCAAGGGTGGACATCACCGACCAGGTAGTGGCACAAATCGGTTATTTCGGCGTGATTCCCGGTCACTACATCTGGAACGACTGGGCAAATAGTTTTGCGATCACTGTTCCCGGTGTTGGCGCCATCACGGTGGGCAACAACGACCAGAAAGCACAGCCCGCCAATTTCCTGTTGCGCTTTAACGCACCTTTCCTGCACCTGACCTATTCAGAAGTAGAATTGTTGCTGGCTGAAGCGAGTGTACGGTTTGGTGCTTCCTTTGGTGGCAGTGCAGCCGAGCATTACCGAAAAGGAATCAAGGCCGGCATCGAGCAACTGAGCTTATTTCCTGGCGGCCCTGCGGTTCCTGAGTCAGAGATCAACACCTTTACAACAGGCAATGCTTTGTTGGCCGGAAGGGAAATTGAACTGATCAACAGGCAATTGTGGATAACGCTGTTTCTAAACGGACCAGAGGCTTATGCCAACTGGAGAAGATCCGGTTTCCCGGCGCTAACGCCAGGAGCGGGTGTGGATGAAACCAGCGAGAGCCTGACCATTCCAAGAAGGTTTGAGTATCCCTTTACCGAAGAAGAGCAGAATAACGTGAATTTTCAGTCCGCGCTAACCGGCCTTGGTGGTCTGGATAGCTGGAACAAGCGTGTTTGGTGGGATAAACAATAATCAGATCGGAGCCAGATTATGAAAAAGATATTCATCAAGCTACTTTTATTCGGGGCCATCGTTTCCGGCTGCAGCAAATCCAAAGCTACAGTGGCTGTTCCAGAACCAGCACCGGTGACGAAAAGCGATTTTAAGGTCGTAGGTTATCTGTTTGCCAACAGCGATCTGCTGGCCGTGTCCGCCAGGCTGGACTTCAGCCAGATCACGCACCTGAACATTGCGTTTATCAATCCGGATACATCAGGCGTTTTTGCCCCGGTGACGGGATTGAAAGAACTGGTCAAAAAAGCACATGAGCAGGGTGTAAAAGTACTTTCTGCATTTGGAGGAGGCGGTCCGCCACAGCACCTAAAAGAGCTGGTCAAGCCGGCCAACAAAAAAGTGCTGGTCGATGGACTGATGGGGCTGGTCAGTACCTATGACCTGGACGGAATAGACGTGGACCTGGAGGGCGATTTTATCACTGCCGATTACGAAGCCTTCGTGGTAGACCTTTCTGCAGCCCTGAAAGCCAAAAGTAAACTGATGACCGCCGCTGTAGCCACCTGGAATTCGGCCGCTTACACCAATAAAGCCATTGTCTTGTTTGACCTGATCAACATCATGTCGTACGACCATACCGGTCCCTGGCGCAAAAACGATCCGGGTCCGCATTCGACCTACGAAGCTGCGGAGCAGGATTTTGTGCACTGGAACGTCAACCGGGGAATCGCTGCGGACAAGCTCCTGCTGGGCCTTCCTTTTTATGGATACGGCTTTGGACCGGACATTCTGGAAAGCATCAATTTTGCTGACCTGGTAACCGCTTACCCCGGTTCAGAAAAGGTGGATGTCTGGGGCCTTCCGGGCAAAGGCACGTTTTACTACAACGGCCTGCCTACGATCAAAAAGAAGGTGGCCTATGCCATGGATAAAAAAGCGGCGGGTGTAATGATCTGGCAATTGCTGGGCGATGCAAAGGGCGACATGTCCCTGCTGAAGGCCATCAACGAGGTTGCAAAAAAATAAAGAATTAAAAATAGATTTTAAAGAAGATATGCTCATGAAAACTATACAATATTTAATGCTCTGCCTTTGTATCGGCGTGATCGCGACCGGCTGCAAAAAAGGGCAGGAGGCCGATGTGGATGAGAATTTCCATCCACGGATCTTTGACAATGGCGGGGTATTCACTGTACCCAGCAGGATCATCAATGCAGGGCAGTCGGCCATTTACTCCGGGCTGACCTTTTCGCCAAAACCGGTAGAGAAAACCAAGATTTCCTGGAAGGTAAACGGGACAGAAGTATCTACAGATACCGCCTATACCTTTACCCCGGCAGGCGGGGGCGAGTTTGAGATCAAAGTAGAGGCGACCTATAACGGGCAGACCTCTACCCGCATTTCGAAAGTGCTGGTGAGTCCGGCCACCTACACGCCAAAAGCAGCGCCATTTGTGAACATGATGTACCTCAGTGAAAACGGTGTATCGGCCAATGTGGACTGGACGAAAGTTACCCACCTTGCCTTCAGCGGGGCACGGGTACTTCCGAGCGGGGGCATTGATTTTTCAAAAGGTAACCAGAACCAGAACATCGATGAACTGGTGGCCCGTGGTCATATTGCCGGAGTTCCGGTCCTGCTGGGCATCACCGGTACCCTTTCGGGCATAGATGGCTGGTCGCTCTACAACAGTGTGGATTTTGGTACGGTGATCAAGGATGCTGCGAAGCGTGCGGTGTTGGTGCAGACCCTTGCTGCCTATGTGGTTGCCCGGAAACTGGACGGGATCGACATCATGATGACCGATCTGAGCAACGACAGTTACGACCTCTCCGCTGCTCATGCGCAGGCAGTTGGGCCGTTTATTTCAGAACTTAAAGCCGTATTGCCGGCAAAATCTTTGGTTACAGCCACGGTGACTGTGAACTATATGCACTGGGAATACACCAGTTTGCTGGCTGCGGACTGGGTAAATGTCCATGCGTTTGAAAATGGCGCAATTGGTCCCGGTACCCCTCCCGCACAACAATCTCCCTTCAACTTTATGGTTGACGCCGCCACGATCTGGGTCAACAAAGGCTATCCGAAAACCAAGATTGTCCTGGGTATCCCCGCTTTTGGGATCAGGTACCTGGAACTGGATGCCAGTGGCAATAACCTGAGCTGGGGATCTTACAATTACGTGTCCTTTAAAGATATCCTGGCTGCTGATGCGACAGCTGCACAAAAAGAATATACCGCAAGTCTGGGCAAAGGTGTTTATTTTAACGGCGTGCCACTGGTGACACAAAAAGCCAATTACATCAAGACAAATGGTTTTAAAGGCGCTTACCTGTGGGCAGGAGATTATGATGCGACGGGAACAAATTCATTGATGGGCACCCTGAGCGGGATCCTTAAATAAAAGCAGCGAGCACCGGGCAGACGAGGCAGGCGATTGCGATCAGTGTTTCACGCAAGACATTGACCGCAGTGTGCAAAGTATTGTAAATCGTCCGCTCGGTGAGTTGCGTTATTTCCGCAATCTCTTTGAAAGAGCGGCAGTCAAAATAACGCATTTGCACGATCTCCTTTTGGCGGGGCGTGAGTTTGGCCATGGCCTGAAACAAGCGCTTTTTTAAATGCTCGTCTTCCTGACTGGCGATGAGTATGCTCTCGTAGGAGCCAACGGTGACGGATTCAAATTTGAGTTCTTCCAGCGGGATGTCCTGACTGATGTTTTTAAGGCTTGATTTCTGGTTGGTTTTGTAGATGATGCGTTTGTAGATCGTGAGCACGTACTGCTGGATATTTTCCACATCGGACAGTTTATGCCTGATCTGCCAAAGTTCGATAAAGAGGTTCTGGATGCTTTCTTTGATCAGTTCGGGATCATGGTAAAGTGAGATCCCAAACCGGTACAGGTCGTCGTAGAAAAGAGAAAAGCAAGCGTATAAGCCTTGCTCTTCCCCTTCGGCCAGTAGCTTCCAGTTCTTTAAAATACTGTGATTGCGGTGATCCATGTAGTTCAATTATCCAGAAATAAGGCTGAGTTAAACGAAAATAAGAAAAATTCTAACAAGCGTCTGGTTTTATAATCAGAGTTGTGTTTCTTCCACAGTTTTCATCGACTCTTACCGTCATCTCGAAGTATGAGAGATCTCTTAGTTAGGAATGGTTCAGGGGATCTCCTATGTTTGATTTTCCAATGTCAAGTTATAGATTTATTGGATAATAGGTGAGTACCAGTCAGTATTTGGGACAGTTTGAGGTTAAGGTTTTAGCACCCTGAAGTCGACGATGTCCTGCTTGACCTGGGTTTTGTTGTTTGAGAAAAAATAAGTGTAGCTGGGTGTGGGACGTACTGGAGGGTTGGGTACGGAACGGCAGTCTCCAACTTTTTCTACAGTGGACCATTTGCGGTAACCAGTGCGCCAACGGAAGGTGCTGGCGTTGAAGTTGACGACCATCAGGAAAGCAACTTTCTCGGTATGCACTACGGTTGTATCGCGACAATCGCCCGGCAGGCCTAAGCCCATGTTCCTGTAAGGCGGTTTTGATGGGGATGCTTCCCTTCCAAAACTGATTGCCGGCATTGTGGCAAGCCATATAAACGATAATGCGATGTATAGATAAGTTGTCTTGAAATTCATTTCCCCGGATTTTGTTGGTAGATAACCACAGAGTTTACATATTGTTTTAAATTAATTAATTGAATCATATAGGTTTAGAGCAAAATTTGGTCTACCTTTGCGCAAATTTTATGAAAAAGATACTAGACTACAGAAGGTTATTGGGTGTGCAGAAAGATGCCGAATTGAAAGAATTGAAAACCATTTACCGGAATTTGATGAAAGACTGGCATCCTGATAAATTTCAGGACAGCGAGGAGGCTAAAGCAGAAGCGGAAACCAAAAGTAAGGAGATTATTGAGGCTTATCACTTCCTGGTGAGCATTGCCCCTGAAACACTGGCGCTTTCTAAAGAGGAGTACGACCAAACTACTGGCAGCTGCGGTATCGCGGATTACAACTGGGCCGGATTGGTGCTTACCGTTCATTTCCTGGATGGTAGCGCGTATGAGTATTTTGGTGTTCCTAAAGCAGTTTATGTGAAACTGGTAAATGCCGATTCTCCGGGCAGGTTTGCACGCAGACATATATTTAATGAGTTTCCATACCGGAATATCGCGAAACTAGCTACGGCATAGTTAGCGTTTACTGAATCGATATTGAAGGCCTTCCGGATGTTTCCGGGAGGCCTTTATTGTTAGTAATATTATTTTAATTACTAAAAATATTAGCTTATTTTTGCTTGCCTAATAATTGGTATCATGAGGGAAGACAAGCACATCATTCATATGGATCTGGACTCTTTTTTCGTTTCGGTAGAGATCAAAAAGGACAGCAGGCTGGCAGGCAAGCCGGTAATCATCGGTGGTTTGTCTGACCGGGGTGTGGTGGCTTCCTGTAGTTATGAAGCTAGAAAGTATGGCATTCACTCGGCCATGCCTTCGCGCATGGCCAGGCAGCTTTGTCCGCATGCCGAGTTTGTAAGGGGCAATATGGAGGATTACAGTGCGCATTCGCGGATGGTGACCGAGATCCTGATGCAAAAGGTGCCTTTGCTGGAAAAGGCCTCGATCGATGAGCACTACATCGACATGACGGGTATGGAACGCTTTTATGGTTGCATGAAATTTGCCCATGAACTGAAGCAATTGGTGGTCAACGAAAGCGGGTTGCCGATTTCTTTTGGTTTGTCGGTCAACAAAACGGTTTCCAAGATCGCAACCAATGAGTGCAAACCCAACGGGGAGTTGCAGGTGGAGCAGCTGAACATTCCCGGGTTTCTGAATCCCCTTTCGATCAAAAAGATTCCCGGACTGGGCACCGCTACTTTTATGAAGCTGAGCGAGATGGGGGTGAAAAAAATCCAGACTTTTGTGCAGATTCCTCAGCAGCAGGTGTATAAAGTGTTGGGCAACAACGGCCTTTCGCTATGGCAAAAAGCGCATGGGATCGACCATTCGCCGGTGGTCCCGTACCGGGAGCAAAAATCCATCAGCAAGCAGCAGACTTTTGATAGCGACAGCATGGATTTTACGCAGATCAGGCAACTCATTACCGGGATGGTGATTGAACTGGCTTATGACCTGCGCAAGCAACAGAAACTGACTTCCTGTGTGACCATCATCATCCGTTATTCTAATTTCGAGACGGTAACGCAGCAGTGCAAAATTCCCTATACCGCCCTGGACGATACGCTGATTAATAAAGCAAAGGAACTTTTTGAACGCGCTTATGCCAAAAGGATGCTGATCAGGCTGGTCGGTGTCAAGTTGTCGTCGCTGGTCAACGGCTATGAGCAGATCGGGATGTATGCGGCTTCTGAAGAAAAATACAACCTGTACCAGGCGATGGATAAAATTAGGAATAAGTATGGTGAAAAGGCGATTTCGATGGCCTCGACACTGAAACTTAAATTATAAGGTCATGTTTCTGAATGTCCACTCTTCTTATAGTCTGCGGTATGGGACGATGTCTGTGGAAAAACTGGTGGCCAATGCTGTTGCGCTGGGGATCCGGGAAATGGCTTTGACCGACATCAACAACTCGACAGGGGTGATGGAATTTATGCGGGAATGCAGGACGCATGGAATCAAGGCGATGGGCGGCATCGAGTTTAGAAAGGATAACCTGCTGCTGTATACCGGAATCGCCAGGAATAAAGAGGGCATGCGGGAACTGAATGATTTCCTGAGTCACCACAACCTGAGTGGAACTCCGCTTCCGGAAAAGGCGTGTACATTTGACCATGCGTTTGTGATTTATCCCTACGGATCTGGTTTGGTTGTCGATCGCAATGAATTTATTGGAATAAAATCGGCAGAGCTGCACTT
>Ga0247815_10003151_pt1 | contig 11936 bp, 11 predicted proteins | sample UWRJL194509B1_FD_181014 | JGI IMG/M metagenome (GOLD analysis project Ga0247815, IMG submission 181014) | Plant litter microbial communities from Arlington Agricultural Research Station in Wisconsin, United States - UWRJ-L194-509B-1 | ecosystem: Environmental > Terrestrial > Plant litter >... | reverse complement strand
AAAGAACCAGAATATATATGCTCTGGCAAAATAAAAATACTCTTATACTTTAAAGAATGAAAGTAAGCGGTTTTACCTATATGCGCAATAGCTTCAAGTATGGATATCCTGTAATTGAATCTATAAAATCTATACTCCCATTGTGTGATGAATTCATTGCAGTTGTGGGAAAATCAGAAGACGGCACCCGGGAGGCTATTGAAGCGATAGGATCTGATAAAATCAGGATCATTGATACAGTGTGGGACGATGAATTGATTAAAGGGGGCAAAGTATTCGCGCAGCAGGCTAATATTGGGTTAAAAGCAGTAACGGGCGACTGGGCATTCCATATTCAGTCTGACGAAGTTTTTCATGAAGACGACCTGGCAGAAATCAAACAGGCAATGGAAGATAACCTCGAAGACAAAAGAGTTGAAGGCTTTCTGTTTGATTTCATCCATTTTATTGGCGATTACAAACATAGGGGAACGACCAGGAAATGGCACAGAAGGGAAATCAGGATCATAAGAAATGACCCTTCCTATTATTCTTACCGCGATTCCCAGGGTTTCAGAAGTTATCCTACATTGAAAGATTATGAGGACAATACCAGGGGGAGAAAGCTCAATGTTAAACTATTAAAGGCACGGATATTTCACTATTCGTACTGCCGTAACCCAGACCTGTTATTGGGAAAAGTGAAACGCTTTAGTAATTACTACCAGCCGGAAGAAAAAACAAATGAACACTACAAAAAATTTAAAACATTTGATTTTGAAACTGTTGCGGATATACTAGCGCCATTCAACGAGTCGCATCCTGCTACAATGAAAGAAAAAATCGCCGCGCAGGATTGGGTGTTTAAACATAACCCCAACAAAATAGATCTTTCTCCACGGAGAATGTTCCTTCACCGCATAGAAATGCTTACGGGATGGCGGATTGGTGAATATAAAAATTATAAAATCATCAAGTAATCTGTTAAGTGCCTACGCCAAGCCCGTAGCATAATTTTTACCCCCAATCCAGCTTTGGGTATTACAAATACAAAATTTGTACCTTCGCTAAATTTTTCTACATTCAATGAAGACCTATTTCAGATTACTTTCTTTTGCCAAACCAATAGAAAAGTTTGCTATACCTTATATTATAGCAACCTTATTAGCTATTTTTTTTAATACTTTTAATTTCACGCTTTTATCGCCACTATTAGATACCCTATTTTCAGATGGCAAGCCCACTACCGGTATGATGGAAGCGGCCGGAAGATTTGATTTTCTGGCTCAATTTAAAAATTATATCGGCCATACCATCGAAACAGTTGGTAAAGAGGGTGCTTTAAAAATTGTTTGCACATTTATCCTTATCTCTGTTCTGCTGGCTAATTTTTTCAGGTATCTCTCGCAGCGCTTTATGGAAGACCTGCGGGTACATACCCTGCTAAACTTGCGTAAAACTGTATTTAGTAATGTGATGGATCTTCACCTGGGTTTCTTTAATAACGAAAGAAAGGGTGATATCATTTCCAAAGTGTCTTCAGACGTACAGGTGGTACAATTTACTGTTACAAATACTTTGCAGGTGGTTTTTAAAGAACCAGTACAATTGATTTTTTATGTGGTGGTTTTATTCAGTATATCAGTAAAACTTACTTTGTTTTCACTACTGGTTATACCTGTTTCAGGCTTCATTATCAGTAAGATTGTAAAAAGGCTAAAACAGCAGGCTACTGCTGCTCATGAATCCTTTGCCAGAATGATTGGCTTTCTTGATGAATCGTTGAGTGGAATCAAGATTGTAAAAGCGTTTAATGCAACTAACAGGGTTAAAGAAAAATTTGATGCTGAAAATCTTTTCTATTCTCATCTGAACCGCAAAATGGCAAGGAGACAACAACTGGCTTCTCCGGTTTCACAGGCACTGGGTATACTTGTTGTGGTGATTATTGTACTGTATGGTGGTTCACTCGTTATCAGTGGGAGCAAAGAATTTACTGCATCAGACTTCATTATGTATATTGCCGTGTTTTCACAGGTGATGCAACCTGTTAAAGCTATTAGTGATTCATTTAGCGGTATACACTCAGGCATTGCCGCTGGTGAAAGGGTGCTTGCCCTGATTGATACTAAACCAGAAATGGTAAATAAACCTGATGCAATTGAATTGGAAACATTCAACGAATCGCTGGTATTTGAAAATGTATCCTTTAGTTATGCTGATAAGCAAGTTCTCAGCGGAATTAATCTTGTAGTGCAAAAGGGAAAAACCGTCGCAATGGTTGGGCCATCAGGAGGTGGAAAAAGTACACTGATGGATCTGATTCCACGATTTCACGATCCTAAAAGCGGAACCATAAAAATTGATGGTCTTGATTTTAAAGACCTCAAAATAGAAAGCCTCCGCAACGTGATGGGCACGGTAAATCAGGAATCCTTTCTATTTAATGATACTATATTTAATAATATAGCCTTTACCAAACCAGATGCATCAGAGGAAGAGGTCATTGCAGCAGCTAAGATTGCGAATGCCCATGAGTTTATCACACAGGCAGATAATGGGTATCAAACCTTTGTCGGCGACAGGGGAAACAGGCTTTCTGGTGGACAACGGCAGCGGATCTGTATTGCCAGGGCGGTATTAGCGAATCCACCGATAATGCTGCTCGATGAAGCAACTTCGGCGTTGGATACAGAATCGGAAAAATTAGTCCAGGATGCACTGAATAACCTGATGAAAAGCAGAACTTCTATCGTTATTGCGCACAGGTTAAGTACAATTCAGCATGCAGATTTGATTATTGTTATTGAAAAAGGACAAATTGTAGAAAAAGGAAACCATTTGGAATTACTCGCTCAAAATGGCCTTTACAAACGATTAATAGATATGCAGACATTTGCAGAATAATAATCCCTATGCCTGAAGTATCTCTCATCATATCTACATACAATTGGCCTGAAGCACTAAAGCTCTGTCTGCTCAGTATTAAACAGCAAACCGTGCTTCCATCGGAAGTTATTATTGCTGATGACGGATCCGGACCAACTACACAGGCAGTAATTGAAGAGGCAAAAATAAACTTCCCGGTTCCAATTTACCATGTATGGCATGAAGATATTGGATTTCGGAAAACTATTATCCTAAATAAGGCAGTGAGAAAGTCTTCTACACAATATATCATACAGATTGATGGGGATGTTATTCTTGAAAAACATTTTTTAGAAGATCATATTAGTCTCAGTGAACCGAGTGTTTTCATTAGGGGTACGAGGGCGCATATCGCACAGAATAAACTCAGCGGAGTTTATCAATCTGGACGCATAAATTTCAACTTTCTTTCTTCTGGCATTATCAACAGGTTTAATGCCATTCGGTTACCTTTATTTTCTTTTTTGTTTGAAAAGAAAAGCAGTAATTCTGAAAGGGTAAGAGGCAGTAACCTAGCCTACTGGAAGTCAGATTTTATCCTGGTAAATGGTTATAACAATAGCCTCACCGGATGGGGACATGAAGATGAAGAACTGGCGGCACGCTTCGTAAACAATAATATTTTAAAAAAGGCAATAAAATTTAAGGCAGTGCAGTTTCATCTATCACACGGACAGTTATCCTGGGCAAGTGAATCTGAGCATGCTCAAGAAGTTAAACATACTGTTCAAATGAAATTAAAACGGTGTTTAAATGGTTATGAACAATCATAGCGTCTCATTGATAGTATCCACTTATAACTGGCCGGAAGCTTTAAACCTGTGCCTGATGAGTATTATTACACAAACAGTGCTACCGGCAGAAGTAATTATTGCTGATGATGGCTCCGGAACTGAAACACAGAGTCTCATAGAAAAATACAAAGAAATTTTTCCTGTACCTTTGATACACGTCTGGCATGAGGACGAAGGTTTTCAGCTGTCCAGGATCAGAAATAAGGCCATAGCGCGGGCATCAGGGGATTACATTATTCAGATTGATGGAGACCTTATTTTGGAACCTCACTTTATAGCAGACCATATCAGTTTTAGCAAACCTGGCAGTTTTATTTCGGGCACGCGCGTTCAAATGTCATCCGTTCTTTCTAATAAACTGATAAAGCAAAATAGAACCGCTGTGACTGTATTTACAAAAGGCATAACCAACTTTTCAAATGGCATTCGGATTCCCCTGTTAAGTAGATTTTTGGCCGGGCGCTATAAAGCAAAACAAATCACTTATGTAAGGGGCTGTAATATGGCCTTTTGGAAAACGGACCTGCTAAAGGTTAACGGTTACAATGAATCTATTGTTGGCTGGGGCAGGGAAGACAGTGAAATTGCAGTCAGACTGGTCAATGCAGACGTAAGAAAAAGGATATTGAAATTCGGAGCGGTTGTGTTTCATATTTATCACCCAGAATTGGCCAGGAAACAACTGACTGTAAACGATACGATTCTCAATGAAAGCATTAAAAATAGCACAATAACATGCAAATCTGGATTATCCTTACACCTCTAATCCCGTATTAAAGCTAATCAAAAACCACCTATGGATAAAGTATCTATCATCATCGTCACTTATAACGCAGCAGCGGATTTACAAAACTGCCTTGATAGCATCCGTCAGCAGTCATATTATCCCCTTGAAGTAATTGTGGTAGATGGAGCAAGTACCGATTCCACCGTTGAGATATTGAAACGTAATAGCGATATAGTTACCAGTTGGATAAGTGAAAAAGATGCTGGAATTTACGATGCAATGAATAAGGCCGTTAAAATGGTCACAGGTGAGTGGATCTACTTTATAGGAGCAGATGATACCCTGTTACCGGAATTCTCCGAAATGCTAAAAGTGACGAAGGATAAATCAACCATATACTATGGGAGTGTAATGGCGAGGGGAGGTAAATATCTCGGTGAGCTAAATGCATACAAACAGGCTAAAATAGGTCTTTGCCATCAGGCGATGATTTATCCAAGGACTGTGTTCGATAGATATACTTTCGATCTAAAGTATAAAATCTCTGCAGACCATCATTTAAATATGAAGTGTTTTGCCGATCCTGCTGTTCACATTCAATTTGTGGATTATACAATTGCCAATTTTAATCATACGGGTATATCCTCAACGCAACATGATCCACTGTTCGAAAAACATAAAATTGCATTAATCAGAAAATACTTTGGCACTTTGATCTGGTTCAGATTTGTGTTCAGGGAACTAAAATGGAAGTTACTCGGCCGTAAAGAGGAAAAATAAGATCCCTAGACATTGAGGCATTTTTCATAGACTTTAATGGTTCGGCTAATACATTGCTCCATTGTAAATTCCGTCAATCTGGCCTGGCCTTTCTTCACCAGGTCCTTTCTCAATTTGTCGTTTGTTAATACAGCGTTAATGCTTGCCGCTATACTGTCAGGGCTTTCGGGATCAAAGTACACAGCTGCATCCGCTGCAACCTCCACAAATGAAGGTGTATCACTAATTACAACCGGACATTCTGACTCAAAAGCTTCCAATATTGGCAAGCCAAAACCTTCATACAAAGACGGGTAAACAAATAATGTCGCTTCCTTATATAACCAATACAAAAGATTGTCTTCAACATCATATTGCAGTGTTCGCACACTGATTTCTAGTTGCTGTAAAAAATCATCTTCACTCGCAGTGAAGTGTGCCCCGCCGGCGCAAACGAGATAAAGCGAAAGATCGTCTTGCATCAGTATAGCGGCACCACGGGCAAAATTTTCAAAATTCTTATAATCATCCCTGCCGCCTACAAATAAGATGTACCGATAAGGTAGGGAGACCTCAGGCCTCCTGTCATTTTTAATGGATGTATGTCCGTGGTAAACTACAGAAATTTTTTCTTCAGGCACGTTCAATAACCGCATTAGGTCACTCTTAGTAGTTTCGGAAATTGCAATTATATGCGATGCAGCATGGATGAGCTGCTGCTTGTACTTTGGTGTTAAGTCTGCAGTCGTAAAATAACCGGGATATATTTCGTAGATCATATCATGTACGGTAATTACAAACGGCCTTTTTAAAAATTTTAAAAAATACGGATGAAAATATGTTGGATGAAAGATATCAAAGTCATTTCTGGCAATGCGATACCGGCTGTAATTTTTGTTCCACTTTGCAATTCGCTTTCTGGATGAAAAAAACAACTTCCAGACAAAATTGTTAACGTTATTTTTCCGGTTTTTCAGATAGTAGTTCTCAGTAAATAAAACAGAAACCTCCGCATCAATATCTGGTTTTAGCTCTAATCCGGAAATTAAATTTGCAAAATATCTCGTTATTCCACCATATACCTGTTTATCAAACATTTGACTATCAAACAGAATCTTCATTATGTCAATTATCTATATTGCCGTTAAATACTAATCTCAATTTTAATAAAGATACCCTATGTTCTTCAAAATTTATATAAACAACGTACTTTTGCGCGTTAATTCTCAATTGAAGATACAACAATTGTAGACTTTTGATCGCTGTTGCGATAGGCAGCGGAGATACTTTGAATTAGATTGATTTTTATATGCCGAGAGTTTCTGTTATCATTCCCAATTATAATCATTCAGCATATAAAAAAGAAATGTTCCAGCATGTTCCCGATCAGCTTGAAACCTATATCACCTATGGCGACTGGTACTTTTGGATACAGCTGTCTAAACTGGCAAAAGTATTTGTGAACGGGCAAGATTTGAATAATTTCAGAAAGCACAATCATAATGTGAGTGAAGGCGCAAATATAAGTGGCTTAAGTTTTATCGAGGGCTTAAGAATAATTGATTTGTTGTACAGCGAAAGCCTGATTACTGAAACGGCATATTACAAAGCATACAAAAGAGAATTTATGCAATTTTGGATGGATAGAAGTTCAACAGATAAGGCGAATGAAGTTATTATCAGACATATGTTCAGAAACTCCTTATCAGAAAATTTAGTTTAACTAAATTCGTGCCTATTGCAATATGGAAAACAATACAAGGAATCTGGATGCCCCAAAAGATAACCATTTAATGTATAAAGGAATTAGTGTAATTATCTGTACCTATAATGGTGCAAAAAGACTGCCCGATACAATTAAGCACCTGGCATTACAATCTGCCGTCAGTAAAATTAATTTTGAAATTATTGTGGTTGATAATGCCTCTACTGATACCTCTGCATCAATAGCTACAGAAGAATGGAATAAATATAACATCAGCGGTGTAAGTCTCAGAATAATCTATCAATCTAAACCAGGAAAGATACATGCACTGGAAAAAGGCATTGAAGAGGCTAAGTTTGAATATGTGATTATTTGTGATGATGACAACTGGTTGGCTACAGAGTATTTAGAGAAAGTATACGCTGTTCTTGATAACGACCCCAAAATAGGCGCGGTAGGAGGAACGGGTATACCAGTAGCTGAAACAGGGGACATTCCGGATTGGTTTTATGAATTTGAAGAAGGTTATGCCTGCGGAAAACAAGGATTTTCCAGTTCAGACGTAAGCCTCAGAGGACATTTGTGGGGTGCGGGTCTTGGAACGCGGAAGCTTCATTACCAACAGATGTATAAAAATTTCCCATCTTTTTTGACAGGAAGGCACGGCGATCAGCTCACTGCCGGTGAGGATGCTGAATACTGTCAACGGCTGATCCTAAAAGGTTATACATTATATTATTCGGAGGAACTCCTCTTTCACCATTTCATGCCAAACGCCAGATTATCTTTAGCTTATAAAGAAAAACTGTTTGCAGGCTTTAATGAAAGCAATAAGGTGCTTGATAAATACTACCTGTGTAACCAAATCATCAATAAATGCAAAAAAAATAAACTTGAGCGTCCTCGCCTATTGATCACCAGTTTTTTCCGAATGCTATTTGCACGTTCATTGCAGGATAGAAAAAAGCAAATGGACATATTCGTTTTTCTCTTTCCTTTCAGCATCAAACCAGATTCAATCATAAGTAAAATCAAAAAGTTCCATGCAGCAAATACGTGATCTACCTGGCAATATTTGATTTGATCGTTTTCCATGTTCTGGAAAAAATACTTTTTTGTCGCGGCTCGTTGGCCTTCGCCCTAAAACTAGCTAGTTCAGGGTCATCAAGGATTTCGTTAATGCAACCTTTCATGATTCTAAGCTTGGGCCAACTCTTAGGATTCAGGGGATGGAAGTCAGCTAGACAGTAAAAATTATATTCGTCAATAGCGTCCCATAACTTATAGAAGCTTTTTGTATTGAAATCATTTTTATGACTCCAGTTATTTAATTTCTGGGCAATTTCTTCAGAATTCCTCGCCCAACTCTGATGCAGCACCAGGTTGTCCCAATAAACATGCGAGTTCCCAGAAGTATTGTTCCTTGCTAGATCATAAACTGGATGGTTCGTTGCAAAACTCAGCGTTTCGAAAGAGTCATCGATTAACAAAAACCCGTCTGGAAGCTGTTTAAATAGGGTAGCAACACTGCAATATACGGACGTTGGGCCTTCCGGAGTATAATGTTGAAGTCTTTTAACAAAACCAGCAAAATCAACGAAATACTCATCAGAGTCGATTTGTATTATCCAATCGCAGTCACCCATTCTTTTCGCCAACAGATTTCTTTCTCTGGTATCACATTCCATCGGACTTAACTCAGGTAGGTAAAATACATCGCGGTAAATAGTAATTTTCTGATCTTTATCAAACTCCTTTACCCAATCCCAAAAGTCGTTTTCAATCACAAGGTCTGCACCCGACCATGTCTTTCCATTTTTATCGACTGCAAAATATATTTCGTCAACATGACTGTACACCCTGGATAAAGAAGTTTTAACGTATTCGTAATCATAAGAAATTAAATACCCAACTTTTATAACTTTCATTGCATGTATAATTATTCAATTTTTAATTCGTACTACCGCGTGCTGCAAATGTATACTTATTTTACAATTCCTATAAAGAGCAAAACTATTTTTTCACCAATATGTATATTAATGAAAATAATCCGGGCAGTTTGTAGCGAAATGGTTCATTTACACGTTTTAGAAGTAAATGCCAGAAGTTTCAGTTATTATACCGAACTATAACCATTCAGAATATCTTATTCAAAGAATTGAAAGTGTTCTTAATCAAACCTTTCAGGATTTTGAAATTATTCTTTTGGATGATTGCTCTACAGATAACAGCAGAGCGATTTTGAAGCGATATGCGTCGCATACCAAGGTCAGTCACATGCTATTTAACGAGCATAACAGTGGCAGTACCTTTAATCAGTGGGAGAAAGGTATCGAATTGGCGAAAGGGAAATACATTTGGATTGCAGAAAGCGACGATTGGTGCGAACCTACCTTGCTGGAACATCTTGTACAGGGCATCAACCTGGATCCTAAATGCGTCATCAGCTATTGCCAGTCATACTATATTGCCAATAATAACGACCTAAACTGGTCATCATCTCATCCATATCTGAGTGAAATGGTTGACGGAAGTGCGTTTGCAAGGAACAATATGTTATTAACTAATCCCATTTATAATGCAAGCATGGTTCTTTGGAGGCGTGATTTGTTTCCATTGGTACCTAAAGAGTTTAAGAATTATCGCCTTGCGGGGGATTGGATTTTCTGGATGGAATTGTGCCGATTGGGAAAAGTACATATCAGTGGCCGTGTATTAAATTATTTCCGAAAGCATGACAAGAATGTTAGCGGAAAAGCATTTAAAAGTGGACTCAACTTTGTTGAATCACTAAAAATAATTAAATCACTTTACCGTCGTGAAATGATTTCTGAGGCTGATCTCTATAAAGCTTTCAAAATTCAATTCAGAAACTTTGTTCAGGTTGAAAGGAACCTTGATCCGAAGCTCCGTGAAGAAATAAAGATGCTTTTTAAAAGTACGTTGACTTCCAAAATTTCCTACTACAAAATTATACTTAGTATCATCTGGAAATTCTTCAAACAAAAACAATTCGATCATATTGCATCTATCGCTAAAGTCTAATCTTACTTAAAAAAGTACTTTACGGCCGAAAAATATAGTTTAATGGTGAATCCAATGGAACTGATTCTGGAATTGCCTGAAAAATAAACGATTTTAAAAAGGTCGAACAAGCTGAACTTCCATACCTTCATCATACCGAATGCATAACGAAAAACCCTTTTTTCAATATTCAAAACTGCCCGTTTATCGATATCCGCCAAGTTTAACGGTAATATGCTACTCCACTTCCGATGTACTTTAAGTATTTCTCTGAGCCATTTCTTGTCGAAATTGCCTTCAGAGAAGTGTGTAATTAATATTCTAAAAGTAACTAGTACCTTTAAATTTTGGATAATTCCAAACGAAAGATCCAAATCATAGCCATGAAAGCCTTTTAAAAGCTCGTCATCAAATTTATATAAAGTAAGCGCCGCTTTGCTGGCACTCAGCCAGACACCGTCTATGCAGGTCACCTGTACCTCCTTATCGTTTGTAGGATTAAAATAATCATGGCCCTCTTGCTTGTCGTCGTATTTGTAGCGCTGTTTGACATTGCAATAGTTTAGTTCCAACTGATCGTTTCCAGTAAAGTAATAGCCAGTTGGGGCTAAAGATTTGTATGTACTTCCAGCCAAGCCTACAAGGCCAACTTCAGGGTCCTTGAAGATCTCTTTAAGGACCTCTCCCCAGTTGTGCGTATGGATGATGATATCTTCATGCATAAAACATAGGATATCAAATTTGGCCTCTGCTATTCCTCTATTGTAGATTTCACAAATACCAAATTCGCCTTTACTGTTATCGAAACTCAAGACTTCATAAGGCACGCCAATAGTTTCCCTGATATTAATTGATAGGTCATTTAAGTATGTAGGGTTAGCTGAGCAGATTACTATTGAAATCATAGGAATAAAAAAACACCCTGCTAATATAAACCTTTGTTGTCAAAGATAAATTAGCAGGGTGTATTAATTATATTTAAGTACGGTGTATTAAAGTTTCCTTTTTACCTCAACTTGTTCGTAAGCTTCAACGATATCACCGACTTCAATATTATTGAAATTTTGGATATTTAAACCACATTCGTAACCTCTGGCTACTTCTTTCACATCGTCTTTATAACGTTTCAGTGAAGCAAGTTCACCTGTGTAAACTACTACCCCGTCTCTTACTATACGGATCTTGCTGTTACGTGTGATAGTTCCATCTAGTACCATACAACCTGCAATGGTACCGACTTTCGTGATTTTGAATGTATCCCTGATCTCAACGTTGGCCGTAATTTTCTCCTGGAATTCAGGGGCAAGCATACCTTCCATCGCTGCTTTGATCTCATTGATTGCATCGTAAATGATAGAATATAAGCGGATATCAATTTGCTCAGCCTCTGCAAGCTTCCTGGCACCTGATGATGGACGAACCTGGAAACCGATGATAATTGCATCAGAAGCCGAAGCTAACAATACATCAGATTCAGAGATCTGACCTACCGCTTTACTAATGATATTGATCTGGATTTCTTCAGTTGACAATTTCAGCAGTGAATCTGCCAATGCCTCGATCGAACCATCCACGTCACCTTTAACAATCAGGTTCAGTTCTTTAAAGTTACCGATAGCCAAACGACGACCAATCTCATCAAGGGTAATGTGTTTCTGAGTTCTAAGACCCTGCTCACGCATCAATTGTAAACGTTTGTTTGCAATTTCCCTTGCTTCAGATTCATTTTCAACGGCATTGAACTTATCACCAGCCGTTGGCGCACCCTGCATACCCAATACCTGTACTGGTACAGAAGGTCCTGCCTGATCTACTTTTTGACCACGTTCGTTAAATAACGCTTTTACACGACCACTATAACTTCCTGCCAGGATAGGATCACCTACTTTTAATGTTCCGGCCTGAACTAAAACAGTAGTAACAATACCACGTCCTTTATCCAATGTAGCCTCAATTACACTACCAGTAGCACGTTTGTTAGGATTAGCTGTTAATTCCAACAATTCTGCTTCTAATAATA
>Ga0247815_10003149_pt1 | contig 11944 bp, 8 predicted proteins | sample UWRJL194509B1_FD_181014 | JGI IMG/M metagenome (GOLD analysis project Ga0247815, IMG submission 181014) | Plant litter microbial communities from Arlington Agricultural Research Station in Wisconsin, United States - UWRJ-L194-509B-1 | ecosystem: Environmental > Terrestrial > Plant litter >... | reverse complement strand
GCCCCAGTTGTGCTCGCCGTTGAAGGCGTTGACGGGCAGAAGCTCGACGAAGTCGATGCCGAGCTCGACGAGGTAGTCGAGCCGGTCGGTAGCGGAGTCGAGGGTGCCCTCGGGAGTGAAGGTACCGATGTGAAGTTCGTAGATGACGCCACCGGCGAGCTGTCGTCCGGTCCAGTCGCCGTCGTGCCACTCGTGGTCGTCGAGGTCGACGGTGCGGCTCGGCTCGTGCACGCCGTGCGGCTGGCGGCGGGAGCGCGGATCGGGCAGCACGGTGTCATCGCCGTCGAGCACAAAGCCGTAATCGGTACCGTCGGCCACGGCATCCGCTGCGGTCCACCAGCCGCCGTCGTCCAGGCGCATCGGGATGCGCTCGTCACCGAGTGCGAGGTCTACCGAGCCGGCGAGCGGCGCCCAGACGGCGATGGGTTCGGTCATGCCGAGGTTCCTTCCGGTGCGAGCAGTGCGACGGGGTACTTCGACAGCAGGTCGGCAAGGGGGATCGCGTTGCCGTCGAAGCTGCGTCCGGAGATGACGTCGGTGACGCGGTGCCCGGGCAGGATCACGGTCGTGTCTCCCCAGCCGCCGCGCGCGGCGAGGTGTACGGGGAGCCTCGTCGCAACGGTGACGGCGCCACCGCGGTCGAAGGCGACGGCGTGCTTTGCGGCCTCGCCGATCGCGGGAAGCGGTGCGTACCGGGTGAACAGTTCCTGGTGGTCGCGGCGAAGGCGAAGCGCGCGGGTGACGACGAGCAGCTTGGCCGCTCCGCTTTCGTCGACCGGCGGATGCGCCCCGGCATCGATTGCCGCGAGCAGCAGCCGACGAAGCGAGAAGTCGACCGGGCGGCGGTTGTCCGGGTCGACGAGGCTCGTCTCCCACAGTTCGCTGCCCTGGTAGACGTCCGGGACTCCGGGTGCCGTGAGCTGGATGAGCTTGGCCGAGAGCGAGTTGGACCACCCTGGAGCCGTCACCCGGTCGACGAACGCCTCGAGGACGCGCACGACCTCCGGGTTGTCGAATGCCGAGTCGACGGTGCGGTGCATTTTCGCCTCGAACTCGTCGTCCGGGCCGGTCCAGTTGGTCGACGTTCCCGCCTCGCGCGACGCCTTCTCTGCGTAATCGTGCAGGCGCTCGCGCGACACCGGCCAGGCGCCGACGGCGGACGCCCAGAACAGGTTCTCGAACGGTCCGTCGCCCATCGGCGACAGTTCGCGCAGGGCCGTGAGGGTCTCTTCCCATTCGTCCGGGATCTCGGCGAGCACCGACATCCGCGCACGGGTGTCTTCTCCGCGCTTGGTGTCGTGGGTCGACAGGGTCGTCTGCGAGGCCGGAAAGCTGCCCTGGCGCACCAGGTGACGGCGGTGGAACTCGTCGATGCCGATCGAGAACTCGGCCGGGTCGGCCCCGACCTCGTTGAGCGACGACAGGCGGCTGTAGCGGTAGAACGCGGTATCTTCGACGCCCTTCGCCATGACCATTCCGGAGGTCTGCTGAAAACGGATGCCGAGCTCGGTCGTTCCGTCGGAGAGCAGGTACTCGAGGCGCTCGATCTCGCCGCGCAGTTCCGGGCGGTGGCGGACGGCCAGCTCTGACGCGTGCCGAAGGTACTCGAGCCCGACCGGAAGGTAGGAACGGTAGACCGGGAAGCAGGCGAGCAACTCGGCGATCGCGTCCGCGGTCGAATCATTGCGCTCGGGGGTGAGCCGGGCGAGCCGCTGCACCTCTGACTGCAGGATGCCGTCGGCGATAGCGCGCTTCGTGCGGTGGATGAGTGTCGTCCACTCGAGCGGCTGCTCGCGCCCGCGCAGGCTGGTGTCGAGCGCGTCGAGGGCTTTGCGTCCGGCCGGGTCGACGAGGATCCGGTCGACGTCGGCGAGAGCGTCATAGCCGGTCGTACCGGCGGCGGCCCAGAACCCGGGCAGCTGCTCTTCGCCCTCGAGGATCTTCTCCACGAGCACGTAGGTGTTGTCGGTCGCGGCCGCGAGGTCGTCGAGGTAGCCGCCAGGGTCGGCGAGGCCGTCCGGGTGGTCGACACGCAGTCCGTCCGCGAGTCCCTCGCGGATCCAGCGGATGATCTCGACGTGCGTGGCGTGGAACACCCACGGCACTTCGACGCGTACGGCGGCAAGCGAGTTGACGGCGAAGAAGCGGCGGTAGTTCAGCTCGGCGTCGGCGCGGCGCCAGTTGATGAGTTCGTAGTGCTGGCGCGAGTGGACGACGTCCGCATCGGCTCCATCGTCCGCTGTGCCCGGAGCGATGGGAAAACGATTCTCGTAGTAGCGAAGCTCGTCGCCTTCGATGGTGAGGCCGTCGATGCCGTCTCCGGTGGCGTCCTCGGGCGGGTCGCCAAGGACCGGGATCCGCACTTTGCCGTCTCCGGCATCCCAGTCGATGTCGAACACCTCGGCATAGCGCGAACGGCGGCCGTGCTTGAGCACCTCCCACCACCACTCGTTCTGCTTCGGCGTCGCGATTCCCATGTGGTTGGGCACGATGTCGATAAGGATGCCGAGGTCGTTCGCGCGGGCGGCATCCGCGAACTCCCTGAGGCCTTCACGTCCGCCGCGAGCGGGGTCGATCTGGGTGTGGTCGACGACGTCGTAGCCGTGATCAGAACCGGATTCGGCGCTCAGCAGCGGCGACAGGTAAGCCCAGTCGGCACCGAGGTTGTTCAGGTATTCGGTGATGAGCGCCGCGGTCCGCAGGTCGAACGACTCGCGTATCTGCAGGCGATAGGTGGAGCGGGGGAGTGCCATTAGGACACCTCCGGTCCCGACGGAAGGTTGTTGGCGGTGGAGCCGGCGAGCACCGAGAGCGATGCCGCGACAGAGTGGTCAGGCTCGACCTCTGCCTCGACGAACGCGCGGAGCACGACGAGTGAACGCTGCTGCACACTCAGTGTCGATCCGGCTTCGCGGGGCGGTGTGTCGGCGGCTGCCCCGGCGGTGTCGATCACGATCTCCCACTTCGGCGAGAGCTCGTCGGCCGGAATGACAAAGTCGACGGTCTCGACATCCGCGTTGAAGTAAATCAGGAAGCTGCGGTCGACGATGCGCTCGCCGCGGGGGTCGCGACCGGCGATGCCGTCGCCGTTGAGGAAGACGCCGAGCGAGCGGCCGAGACGTTCGTCCCAGTCCTCCGGCTGCATCAGGGTTCCCTCGGGGGTGAGCCAGGCGATGTCGGGCAGCGGTGCGCCGTCTTCGCGACGGACCGGACGACCGTCGAAGAAGCGCGTGCGACGGAACGTCGGGTGCTCCTTACGCAGGCGCGCGACCGCGGCGGTGAACTCGATGAGCGGCTGGTCGGCGGCATCCCAGTGGGTCCAGGTGAGCTCGGAGTCCTGCGCGTAGGTGTTGTTGTTGCCCTGCTGGGTCCGGCCCAGTTCGTCGCCACCGAGGAGCATCGGTACGCCCTGCGAAAGCAGGAGCGATGCGATGAAGTTGCGCTGCTGGCGCGCGCGAAGCGTCTGGATCTCTGGATCGTCGGTCGGACCTTCGACGCCGAGGTTATACGAGCGGTTGTGGGATTCACCGTCGTTGCTGTCTTCGCCGTTCGCTTCGTTGTGCTTCTCGTTGTACGAAACGAGGTCGGCGAGGGTGAAGCCGTCGTGGGCGGTGAAGAAGTTGATCGACGCGACCGGGCGTCGGCCGTCCTGCTCGTAGAGGTCGGCGGAGCCGGTGATGCGGCTCGCGAACTCGCCGAGGGTCGACGGCTCTCCGCGCCAGAAGTCGCGCATGGTGTCGCGGTACTTGCCGTTCCACTCCGTCCACTGGGGCGGGAAGTTTCCGACCTGGTAGCCGCCCGGGCCGATGTCCCACGGCTCAGCGATGAGCTTGACCTGCGAGACCACCGGGTCCTGCTGCACGAGCTCGAAGAAGGTTGACAGGCGGTCGACGTCGTAGAACTCGCGGGCGAGGGTCGACGCGAGGTCGAAACGGAATCCGTCGACGTGCATCTCGGTGACCCAGTAGCGCAGGCTGTCCATGAGCAACTGCAGGGAGTGCGGATGACGCACGTTCAGCGAGTTTCCGGTACCCGTGTAGTCCATGTAGAACTGGGGCTCATCATCCATCAGCCGGTAGTAGGCCGCGTTGTCGATGCCCTTGAAGCTGATGGTCGGGCCGAGGTGGTTTCCTTCGGCGGTGTGGTTGTAGACAACGTCGAGGATGACTTCGATGCCCGCGGTGTGCAGTGCGCGGACCATTCCCTTGAACTCCTGCACCTGCTGGCCGAGTTCACCGGATGCCGCGTAGGTGTTCTGCGGGGCGAAGAAGCTGATGGTGTTATAGCCCCAGTAGTTCGATAGTCCCTTGTCGATGAGGGTGCTGTCGTTGGCGAACTGGTGCACGGGCATGAGCTCGATCGCGGTGACGCCGAGCTTCTGCAGGTGCTCGATGACGGCGGGGTGGGCGACTCCGCCGTAGCTGCCGCGCTGGTCTTCCGGCACCTCGGGGTGCAGCTTGGTGAGTCCCTTGACGTGGGCTTCGTAGATGACCGTGTGGGCGTACGGGGTACGCGGGTGGCGGTCGCCGGCCCAGTCGAAGAACGGGTTGATGACGACGCCGAGCATCATGTGCGGGGCGGAATCCTCGTCGTTACGGCTGTCCGGGTCACCGAAGTTGTAGCCGAACAGGGACTGGTCCCAGTCGAAGGTTCCGCAGGTCGCCTTCGCGTACGGGTCGAGCAGCAGCTTGTTGGGGTTGGCGCGCAGACCCTTTTTCGGGTCGTTCTCGCCGTGCACGCGGTACCCGTAACGCTGTCCGGGCTGCACGTGCGGCAGGTAGGCGTGCCAGACGAAGGCATCGACCTCCAGCAGTTCAACCTTTGTTTCGGTGCCGTCCTCTTCGAAGAGACAGAGCTCAACTTTTTCAGCAGCTTCGCTGAAGATCGCGAAGTTCGTGCCACTCCCATCGAAGGTGGCGCCGAGCGGGTAAGCGGTTCCTGGCCATGTTTCCACGTGGTCTCCTCGTTACTGTCGATTAACGGTACCCGCCAGCGCTGGACGGGCAATCACAATCTGTGAGGATGCCGTACGGGGTAGCTAGGGTGAGAGCTATGTCTGCGTCCCACCGGTACGTCGCCCTGCTGCGCGGGATCAACGTCGGAACGGCCAACCAGATCGCGATGAGCGACCTGCGCGACGTCTTCGTGTCGCTCGGCTACACCGACGTCGAGACCCTGCTGCGCAGCGGAAACGTGGTCTTCTCGGCGACGCGTGCGCTCGGGCCGGCCGCGACATCCGCTCTCGAAGCCGAACTGAAATCGGTCACGGGCGTTGGAGCGCGGATGCTGCTGGTCGCGGCCGACCGCTTCCACGCGATTGCGGAGGCCAATCCGCTGCTCGATGTTGCCGACAACCCGTCGCTCATGGTCATCACGTTCCTGCCGGAGTCGCCGCCCGCGTCTCTCGAGGTGCCGTCTGACCTGGAACCGGAAGTGCTGGTCGTCGGCCCGGATGCGATCTACCAGTGGTGCCCGCTCGGCGTCTCGAAGTCGAAGGTGCCGCTGTCGTGGTTCCGCGCGCTCGGTCCCACCGCGACGACGCGCAACCAGCGCACCGTCGACAAGCTCCGCGGGTTACTCGGCTAGGTGCCGGTGCCGGTGCGCGGGATGCTCGGCTAGGTGAGTGCTCGCGGTGCGTGGTGCGTGGTGCGGTGTGCGGTGCCAGGTGTGCGGTGGGAGGTAGCGGTGCTAGCTCGTGCTCATGAACCCACTTTCACCTTCCAAAACGCAGGAACTCCGCCGCGACTCGCCGCCGCGAGCGCGCCCCCGCCCGGCGTGTCGGCGACAGGTTCCTGAATTTTGGAAGGGAGTGGGGTGCTGCGGGTGGGCAGGTGAGCAGGTGAGCAGGTGAGCAGGTGAGCAGGTGAGCGGGTGTGCAGGTTGCCGGCGAGGGCCGAGCGGATAGCGTGGAGTGATGGTCGCGCCCCTTCCCGTATCGCCCGTTTTCGTCTCGCTCGTTCCGATTACCGCCGTGAACTGGCGCCGCGCGCTCGAGGTGCGCGTGCAGCCGGAGAAGCTGCACTGGGTGTCGTCGGGCGAGCCCGTCGCACTCATGCTGCTCGCGAAGAGCTATGTGCGACCGGACGGCCAGGTCTGGCATCCGCTGATTATCGCCAGCGGCGATGACGTTGTCGGTGTTGTGGCGGTCGGTGTCGATGCGGAAGACGGACTGAGCGCTCCGCAGACGGCGTGGATTCACCACTTTTTGATCGACGAACGCTCGCAGGGTGCGGGGTACGGCCGCGCGGCGATCCGCGAGATCGGGCGGTGGCTGCGCGCGGAGCACCCGACCGTGACTCTGGTCGGGCTCAACGTGCTGCCGGAGAACACCGCGGCGCTCGGGCTGTACACGGCGAACGGTTTCGGCGTCGTCGCCGAGACGTCCGACGGCCAGCTCATCACGATCGCGACCGTCGCCGATCTCGCGGGCTGAGGTGGGGCATCCGCTCGGCCAGCAAATGTGCGCGTTGGGGACGATCTATCCCGGGCGCCGGGGGTTAATCGTCCCCAACTGGCACAAACGCCGGCTGTTGCTCAGCGGTCGCGCTTCGGCAGGCGCTCGGCCCCGTAGACGGCGGCCTGCGTGCGGCGCTGCATCCCGAGCTTCGACAGGATGCCGCTCACGTAGTTCTTGACGGTCTTCTCGGCCAGGAAGAGCGCGCCGGCGATCTCGCGGTTCGACATTCCCTCGGCGATGAGCGCCAGGATCTCGGTTTCGCGCGGCGTCAGCGAGGTGAGCGGTGTGGTCGCGGGGGCCTTCACCCGGGCGAGCACGCGGTCGGTCATCGCCGGGTCGAGCAACGAGTGCCCGGCAGCAACAGAGCGGATGCCGTCGACGAGGCTCGTCGCGCGGACTTCCTTGAGCAGGTAACCGTCGGCTCCGGCGAGGACCGCCGCGAGCACGGCGTCGTCGTCGTCGAACGACGTCAGGATCAGGCAGCGGATGCTCGGATTCGCCGACTTGACGTCGCGGCAGACGTCGATGCCGCTGCCGTCGGGCAGCCGGCCGTCGAGGATGGCGACCGTCGCGCCGGACGCGACGATCGCATCCGCTGCTCCCGTCGCTTCGCCGGCCTCGCCGACGACCGCGAAGTCGGGTTCGCTCGAGAGCAGGTCGATGAGCCCGCGGCGCACGATCTCGTGGTCGTCGAGCAGGAAGATCCGGACCGGCGCACTCATGCGATCACCGGGACTGCCCAGTCGAGGGTGGTGCCGGAAGGAGCTCGGGCGGCGATGGTGAACGTTCCGCCGCGGACGGCTGCGCGAGTGGCGAGGTTGTCGAGACCGCTGCGTTTGGCGAGTTCGCCTAGCCCGCGACCGTTGTCGGTGACGACGACGCGCACGCCGGTGGGGGAGACCGCGACCGAGATGTCGACGCGGCTCGCTTCGGCGTGCCGCACGACGTTGCTGAGTGCTTCGCGCAGCACCGCCGAGACTTCTTCGCCGAGCTCGCTGTCGATGAGGGTGTCGACGGGTCCGCGGAAGTCGAGCGACGAGTCGATTCCCTCGCCCTCCAGAATCGTGCGGACGAGCTGGTTCAGTCGCTGCTTTTGGCTGTACGCGGATGCCGTTGGCGGGCTTCCGAGCTGGAAGATCGTCTGGCGGATCTGCCGGATTGTCACGTCGATGGCGTCGACCTGGGCGGCGATCCGCGCACCGACCGGCGGGGTTGCCGCACCGACAACGCTCTGCAGGCCGAGCCCGACGGCGAACAGGCTCTGGATGACGTGGTCGTGCAGGTCGCGGGCGATGCGGTCGCGCTCGTCGGCGAGGGCAATGCGTTCGCGGTCGTTTCGCGCAGTGGAGAGTTCGCGCGCGATGGCGACGCTGCGCGAGAAGCGCTCGGCCATCTGGCGATCGGCGCTTGAGAACGGATGCCCGGACGGGTTCCGCACGACGAAGAACGCTCCAACCGGGGCCGTCGAACTCTCGCCCCAGGGCACGATCATGACCGGCCCGAACGCACTGATCTCGGCGGTTGCGGCGAGTTCGACGGTGCGGAGGGAGACACGGCTCGCGTCGGTCGAGAGGGTATTGCGCACAGCTTCGGCGAGCGTCGCGAAGGCGGCATCGGCTTCGAGCGCCTCGTTGTGGGCGAGCGGACCGAAGGTCAGCACAAAGGTGTCTTCGGCGGGCAGCACAAGGCCGACGAAAACCGCATCCGAGAGCTCGGTGACGAGGCTCGCGATGAACGAGACGTCGCCGTCCGCAAGCTCGCCGGCCAGCAGGCGCTGGTTGATCTCTTCGGAGGCGGCGATCCAGCGCTGGCCGAGCCGCGCTTCTTCGTAGAGGCGGGCGTTGGCGATCGCGGTTCCGGCCATCGCGGCGAGGCTCGTGATGATCTGCTCGTCGGTTTCGTCGAACTCCCCGCTCGCAGCACCGGTGAGGTAGAGGTTGCCGTAGACGGTGTCGCGGATGCGCACGGGAACGCCGAGAAAGCTCTCCATCGGCGGGTGGCCGTTCGGGAACCCGACCGAGCGCGGGTCGCGGGTGAGGTCGGGCAGACGGATCGCGGCCTGGTCGGCGATGACCGCGCCGAGGATGCCGTGGCCGGCCGGCGGAGCGCCCAGGCGCTCGACGATTTCGCCCGGCATGCCGACGTGGATGAACTCTTCGAGCAGTCCATCGGCCGAGATGACGCCGATCGCGCCGTAGCTCGCCGAGACGAGGTCGCAGGCGACCTGGACAACGTTGCGCAGTGCGCCGGCGAGTTCGAGCTCCGTGCCGATGGCCTGGGTGGCGGCGACGAGTCGCGCGAGCTGGTCGCGGGCGGCTTCAGGAGTCGCTGCGCGGGCGAGAATCTGTTCGACGAGTGCGGACAGCGGCAAACCCTCCGCTGTGTCACCCGGCAATGCCATGTACCAAGACTATTGGCAACATCCTGCGCGCTCGCCGAATGTGCTGCCCGCGGCATCCGTGCGCCCCTCTGTTATCAGTGCGGCCGTTTGCGGGCCCGCGCTGATAACTAGTGGGCGCACTGTCATCAGGTCACGGCTACGATTTTGCTATGTCGACAAATAGTTCGTTTTCACGGGTGATTGAGTGGTGCCAGACCAACGCTCCAAAGGCCGCGACGGCCTTTAACCCGGGCGCAACCGATGCGCAAATCTCAGCAGCAGAGTCGGCAATCGGATTCGAATGGACTGCTGAGCTGCGCGACCTGTTTCGTGTCGCCAATGGAGAAGACGAACGGCTGTCCCAGCTCATCCCTCAATACAGCCTTTTGTCGTTGGACCGTGTGCTCTCGACGTGGAAAATGCTTCGCGGCATTGCCGAGGATCTGGAGAACGACGACGACGATGATCAGGAGCCGTGGCAAATTGACCTGTTCGACGATGACGATGACGAAGACGACGACGAACCGCAGTCGGTTCCCATGGGCGAGTATCTGGCTAGCGATCGAGCGACGTCGATCTTCTCCGAGGGCGGCAACGTCATCACCTTCGGCGTGTTCGGAAACCTTGACCCGGCTCACATGGATCAGGAAACGTTAGATCTGCAGTTCGCTGCCCTGCAGAGGTCATGGGCAACGACCGAGGCAGTCGACCACGACGAGGACCCTGAGGGTGCCCGCCCGGTGATCGCTGAGGTCGACGATGACGAAAATGAGGTTCCGGGCGAGGCAGGATCCTTCGCCGACAACTGGTTCAATCTTGAGTTCATTCCTTTCGCGAGCTGGGACAGTTGGATTCTCGCCGTTGACCTTCGTCCAGGGCCGAACCACGGATGCGTCATCAAGTGGGAACCGGTCGACTGCACTGAAGGCATGGCCTGGCCGTCGCTCGAAGCATTCTTCGCCGAGTTGCTGGTTGCTCTCGAGACGGGCGGCGAAATTCTGTACGAGCGACCGCGAGTCACCGCCAAGGGCAATCTCAAGTGGCGCATGGAGGACTAGCGGCCTCGTCGCTTCGACAGTGCGCCCCCCTGTTGTCAGTGCGGCCGTTTGCGGGCCCGCACTGATAACAAGTGGGCGCACTGTCGCGAGGCCGACACCGCGCTACACTTGCCAGCGAACACGGGAGTCCGATGAGCCGGGCTGAGAGGAAGCTACTCCAAGCTTCGACCGTCGAACCTGATCTGGATCATGCCAGCGCAGGGAGGCAATCTCTATTTATCCCGTGCCCCATTTCAGCGACTGAAAGGGCACGATTACAGTGCAGAAATCTCTTAAGGTTGCGGGCATAGCGCTCGCGGCATCCATCATTCTGGGCGGATGCGCGAGCACTCCGACCGACACCGCGGGGCCGGAAGCGACCCCCGACAAGCTCACGCTCGTCACCCACGACTCGTTCGCGCTGAGCGAGGGAACCCTCGCGAAATTCACCGACGAGACCGGGATCGAGGTCGAGGTCACGGCATCCGGTGACGCCGGCGAACTGGTCAACACGCTCGTGCTGACCAAAGATTCGCCGCTCGGCGATGTCGTATTCGGCATCGACAACACCTTCGCCTCGCGCGCGGTCGAGAATGACGTTCTCGAGGATTACACCTCCAAGGACCTGACGGATGCCGAAGCCGGCTACCTGCTCCCCGCCGCATCGGGCGGCGAGCAACTGACCCCGATCGACAACGGTGATGTCTGCGTGAACGTCGACCACGAGTGGTTCGCCGACAAGGGAATCGCCGAGCCGGCAACCCTCGACGACCTGCTGAAGCCCGAGTACAGGGACCTTCTGGTGACCTCCGCGGCGAACTCCTCGTCGCCCGGGCTCGCGTTCCTGCTGGCAACGGTGGCGAAGTATGGTGACGACGGCTGGCAGGACTACTGGAGAAAACTCGTCGCCAACGGCGTCAAGATCGACGCCGGCTGGAGCGACGCCTACTACGTCGATTTCTCCGGCCCGTCGAGCGAAGGCGACCGTCCGCTCGTGGTCTCGTACGCATCCAGCCCGCCGTTTGAAGTTCCCGAGGGTGAAACCGTCGCACCGACCGGTGCGCTGCTCGACACCTGCTTTCGCCAGACCGAGTACGCCGGTGTGATCGCGGGCACCGAATATCCGACCGCCGCGAAGAAGCTCGTCGACTTCCTGTTCTCGGTCGAGGTACAGAACGACATTCCCGAGAACATGTATGTGTTCCCGGTGAACTCCAAGGCCACGCTGCCGGAGGGTTGGTCGAACTACGCAGAAATCGCGCCCGATCCCTTTGTCGTCGACCCGGCCGAGATCGATAAAAACCGCGAGACCTGGCTCTCTGAGTGGGCGGCCATCGCCACCCCGTGAGCCAGCCCCTGACACGCGTCACCAAGGCACGCCTCGCCCCGGGCACGACCATCGCGGTCGTGCTCGGAGCGGGCGTGCCGCTCGCGTTCGTCGCCCTCTTTTTTCTCTGGCCGGTCGCCGCCATGTTCGCGCGCGGCATCTTTCCCGACGGGGTCCTCGACCTCACCGGGTTCGCCGAGGTCCTGACTCGCCCCCGCACCCTGCGACTCATCGGCCTGACCCTCGGCCAGGCCAGCCTCGCCGCCGTCATCACCACCGCGCTCGGCGTACCCGTCGCGCACGTGCTCTACCGGTTGCGGTTTCGCGGCCGCCGCATCCTGCGTGCCCTCATCGTCATCCCGTTCGTGATGCCGACCGTCGTCGTTGGTGTCGCCTTCCGCACCCTGCTGCGCGACGGCGGCCCGCTCGGATTCCTCGCCCTCGACGGCACCTTCCCCGCGATCATGCTCGCGCTGGTTTTCTTCAACATCGCCGTCGTCGCCCGCACGGTCGGCTCCGCGTGGGAGAACCTCGACGGCCGCCAGGAGGAAGCGGCGCGCGTGCTCGGCGCCTCGCCAGCGCGCACCTTCGTGACCATCACGCTGCCGCGACTCGCGCCCTCGATTGTCTCGGCGGCATCCGTCGTCTTCCTGTTCTGCTCGACCGCCTTCGGCGTTGTGCTCGTGCTGGGCGGCGTGAAGTTCGGCACCATCGAAACCGAGATCTACCTCCTGACCACCCAG
>Ga0247815_10003148_pt1 | contig 11950 bp, 8 predicted proteins | sample UWRJL194509B1_FD_181014 | JGI IMG/M metagenome (GOLD analysis project Ga0247815, IMG submission 181014) | Plant litter microbial communities from Arlington Agricultural Research Station in Wisconsin, United States - UWRJ-L194-509B-1 | ecosystem: Environmental > Terrestrial > Plant litter >... | reverse complement strand
ATAAGCAGGGCCGCAAATAATGTTATATATTTATTCATAAAAATTGATCTAGCGCTACCCAAATATATTGTTTTAAACAGTTAATATTCTAGTATCCAGAATTCTGCGTAATCAAAGAATTTTGCTGCCGGACAATCTCAGGAACAGGTAACAACAGCTTCTGGTCTGTTACAGGTTTACCTTTTGCAGCCAACACCGGAATGGCGCGGCCCGTTCTTCTGAGATCAAACCCACGCTGAAACTCGATGGCAAGTTCTACACGGCGTTCATGCTCCAGTGCAAGGTCAAGCGTAGGATAGGAAGCCGAAGGATAAGCGGCTGCGCCATATAGTGGCACACCTGCCCTGGATCTCACCTGGTTTAAATAAATAGGATCGCCAGTGGCTTCAGAGAGCATTAGGAGCACATCTGCGTAGCGCAATACCATAAAATTATTGCTACTTGCTTCTCTTGAATTGATCACCGGTGCGTTTGCATCAGTCCACTTTCTTGGGTATTTAATAGGAATAAATACACCAGCTTTGTTGGTATAACCAGAAGATACAGTAATATCACGCCGTGGGTCTATACTTTCAAATTCATTGTACAGGTCATCGGTTACCTGATTCATCCCTCCAGCGTACAGGGTAAACGAAAAGTTCTCATATGGCGAATATTCGTTATAATAATCACTCAGAGGGACCCCGGCTGCACCACCTTTAAACTGAATTTCGAAAATAGACTCTTTTGTATTTTTATTAGTAACCACCCACAGTGAGGCATATTGAGGTAAAAGACTGTATTGTCCACTGCTTACAACTTGCTGCAATGTAACAGCGGCCTGCGATTTGTCGCCCATTGTAAGGTACACCTTACCTAGTAAAGCCTGCGCGGCACCTTTAGAAGCATGTCCCGGTGCGGTGATTGCCGATGAAAGTGGCAATGTAGCAGATGCAAATTGAAGGTCGTTGATTACCTGTGCATAAACCTCCGATTTAGGGGAGCGCAGGATACTATAACTTTCTTCAGCAGTTACCGTTCTGGTCAACAATGGCACATCGCCCCACATTTGCACCATATAAAAATAGTACATTCCTCTTAAGAACCGCATCTGTGCTTTCACCTGTTCTTTATAGGCAGCATCAAGATTTGCTGCGTCAATATTGTCCAGAACGATATTGACATTAAACAACGAGCGGTAACTTTGCTGCCAAAACAGATAGACCTGTGAGTTGGAAGAGTTAAGCGTAAAATCTTTAAACGCCTTCTTATCTGCCTGGATACCGCTCACATTGTATATTGTGGCATTGTCTGACATCTGCTCAGAAAAATAGGATACGCCGCCCTGTGGGGCGAAAAATACGTATAAGGTTGCATATGCCGCATTTACTGCAAGGTCAAAATCGGCTTGTGTTTTGTAAAAATTGCTCGCATTAGAGTTGGATATAGGTGCCAGGTCGAGAAACGACTTTTTACAACCGGTTGCCATAAAACTGATCAGGCCAACCACTATGATACTGTATATTTTCTTCATGATCATTTTAATAAAATTTAAAAATCAGCCTTGATACCAAAGGTTATTACCCTTGGAACGGGATAAGACCCGTAATCCACACCCAGAAATGCACCAGTCGGAATTGGAGAAACTGAAGTTGCAGTAGGCGAATATGTAGTTGCAGCATAGGTAGTATTCTCCGGATCGTAATTGGTATACTTAGAAAACAGGAATACATTTTCTGCATTAACATACAGTCTAACCCCTTTAACAGTGGTCATCCTGGAAAACACGCTTTTCGGCAGGGCGTAAGATAACCTGATGTTTTTTACTCTCAAAAATGAGCCGTCTTCGATCCAGTAACTGGAGAACTGATTTTGCAGGCCTTTAGGTTCTACAGTAGGCTTAAAGTGTTTTCCGTCTCCTGGATTAGCTTCAGATCGCCAGTAATTTGCCGCATCGGCGTAAGCATTTCGTCCTCCGTTCCACAGGCCGCTGTACCTTACCAGCTGGTTGGCAATTTTACCGCCATAGGAGCCCTGGAACAGGAATGAAAATTCGAGTCCCTTATAGCCTAAGGTATTGGTAATGCCACTGATAAACTTTGGCTGATAATTACCAATATTGGTACGGTCATCAGCAGTGATTTTTCCGTCACCATTTACATCCCTTACAACAGGATCCCCAGGGCTGGTGGTAGGATCATGCGGACTCGAGTTGATCTGGGCCTGGTTCTGATAAACACCATCAAAAATATATCCATAATAATTTGACACAGGCTGTCCAACCTCTGTACGCACTGCCACAGAGAAATCATTATAGTTCAACGGAGCATTATTTGGGCCAAGCTCCAACACTTTGTTCCTGTTGATAGAAAAATTGAAGTCTGTTGTCCATGTAAATTCATGAATCAGGTTTTTGGATGTAATACCAATTTCGAGTCCCTGGTTACGCATCTTGCCAATATTGGTCAGCTGATTGGCAAAACCAGTAATATCTGGTACCGGTACATTCAATAGCAGATCCTTCGTCACCGAGTAATATGCATCCAGGGTAAGGTTTAAGCGGTTGTTAAACATCCCCATATCCAAACCTACATTATATTGAGTGGTTTTTTCCCATTTCAGGTCGCGGTTAGAAATATTATTTATACTCAGGCCATTCACTACTGTACTGCCATAAGTATAATTAGAAGATGATAATAAACCAATGGCTCCGTAATTAGGAATCTGGTTATTACCTGCAATCCCGTAACTAGCCCTCAATTTCAAACTGCTTACCCATTTCACTTTATCCTTCATAAATTCCTCGTCCGATATCAGCCATCCGGCCGATGCCGAAGGAAAATATCCGTACTTATTGTTCTCCCCAAACCTGGAACTACCGTCGCGGCGAAGCGTAGCTGTTAGAAAATATTTGTCAGCATAACTGTAGTTTAAACGTCCAAGGTATGACAGCAGCGCCCATTCAGAAGCAAGGCTGGTACCCGCCGTTACTGTTCCCGCATTTAACGTAGGTACGAGGTCGTTCGGGAAATTCGAACTCGATACGTCGTTATATTCATCGCGCTGATGCTGTGCGGTATAACCTACCAGTGCGGTAATCTTATGTTTATCAAACTGCTTTTCATAGTTCAGTGTATTTTCAGACAGCCAGTTGAGTACCGATGTTGTATTGTTATTGGCAATAGCAGGGCCGGCAGACGAATAACCATATTTTTGCAGTGCGTTCTGATAATAATTGTGACGGATATTAGTCAGGTTGGCATTGATGCTGGTACGGAATTTTAACCCGTCAATAATTTTGTACTCCGCATATCCTGTAGCGAGTGTATTGTAAGTTTTATCCTGCTTGTTAATTTCGCGGGTAAGGGAATAAGGATTCCACAACTGGAGGTCCGAGTATTGTGTAAATCTGTACCATGATGAATTAGGATCCCGAAACCCCAGGTTTCCATTTTCATTGTATACGGGGAAAATAGGATCGCTGGTTACTCCCAAACTTACTACATCCGCTTTCCCCTGTGTGCCATCAGTACGGTCATAAATGGAAGTTAATGAAATATTGGCGCCTATGGTAATCTTATCCGATATCTGATGTTTTAAATTTACGCGGACTGCCAGTCTTTTATAATAGTTCTGATCAAGTACAGCATCCTGATCCAGATAAGCACCTGATATAAGAAACTGCGTTTTATCCGATCCTCCAGAAACAGACAATTGTGCATTATGCGACAGTGCGGTATGAAACATCACATCCTGCCAGTTGGTACCCTGGCCAAACTGCTGAGGGTTATTGGTAAAATCCTCTGGAATACGGTATGCAGGTCCGCGGACACTGTTAGGATCACTTGCTTTACCACCTGCAGCTGCCCAGGCATTGTTGTGTGCATCAATATAGTACTGAACAAACTGAAGGGCATTCATCATATCTATCTGACGGTTAACCGTCTGCACGCCAAATTCGTATCCAGCACTCACATTAGTTGTACCGGCTTTTCCAAGTTTGGTGGTAATGATAATTACTCCGTTTGCGCCCCTTGATCCATAAATAGCTGCTGAGGATGCATCTTTAAGCACCTCTACTGAAGATATATCCTGAGGATTTATTAGGTTCAGGTTAAAATTTTCAACAGGTAAACCGTCAATTACATAGAGTGGATTGGTACCCGCGGTAATAGAACTGGTTCCACGAATACGCACTACCGGAGAAGAACCAGGTGCACCCTGCGATTGTGAAATATTTACTCCGGGAAGCTGACCAGCAAGGGCCTGGGTTACGTTACTAAAAGAGCGGTCTTTAAATTTATCATAGTTAACCGAAGTTACTGAGCCTGTTACCGCACGTTTACTCTGTGTACCATAACCCACTACCACAACGTCACTCAGGCTTTGGATGTCCTCTTTAAGGGATATAGTAAACTCAGCCCTCCCGTTCAGGGCTATTTCCTGCGTGACGAAACCAGAGTAGGAAATCAGCAAAACAGCATCGCTTTCGATATTCTGCAAGGTAAAGTTACCATTTGCATCAGTCACCGTTCCTTTTGTAATGCCCTTCACCCGTATTGACGCACCAATCAGCGGCTGTCCCTTTGGATCCAGCACTTTTCCTTTAATATTTACAGGAGGTACCCTTGCACCATCATTGGAGTTGGGACTTTCGGGATTGGCCGCATTGGTAATCACAATCACCCTTTCTTTGATCTCGTAACCGAGATTTTGTCCCATAAATATTTCATTGAGTACTTGCTTCAGATTTTCGTTAGTAACATTGATGGTAACCGGTTTTACTTTTTGCAGTACAGCTTTATTAAAGATGAAATAATAACCAGTTTGTTTTCTGATTACATTCAATACGTTTTTCAATTTGCTGTTGGTTTCGTGGAGGGTTACTTTTTGCGCATAGCCTGATGCGCTGACTTGCAGCGTTGCCACTAAGAGGATAACAGCTGTTAATTTCATTATTATAATCGTTTTATCTGCCGATTTTTGAAGTCGGTTAATGATACAGATCGCCCAGTATTGTATAGCAGCCGCTTTACAATGTATATATCTTTTCATACATTTGGTTGGTTTATTGGTTAGCTTAATTAATAGATCAACTGAACTTGCCGGCCGCAATCCGGTAAGTTCTTCTATTCTTTTTTTCTCTTTTTTCTAGTATATCGTTGTTTATCTCATTGGCGTTTTGTGTTATTTTTTTTGAACAATTATTTGATTGCCATTGAGGCTGAATTTAACCCCCTGGGCAGATTCCAGCAAACTAAGCACTTCAGTAAGATTACTGCTGCGCGGCAACACACCCGTAAATTCGGCCTCTGGCATAGGTCCCTGATAAATGATTTCCGCATTATACCACCTGCCGATTTGTAGCATTGCTTCTTCGATATTGCTGTCATCAAACAGGAACAATCCTTCTTTCCAGGCCATCACCAATTCGGTATTTGCCTGCTTAACTTTAATTGCAGCATCACTACGGTTTACAATTGTAGCTTGCTGCCCGGGAAGAATCTTCCTGTAGTCGTTTCCATGTTTTACCAGCACCGACCCTTCAAGTAATGTAGTTTCCTGGATACTGGCATCAGGATAGGCCATTACGTTAAAATGGGTTCCCAATACTTCCACCTGCGAACCCTCGGTCTTCACAAAAAAAGGCATCTTTACCATTTTTTTTGCCGTAGCTGTATATATTTTAGCCACCTCAAAATAAGCTTCACCCCGAAGTGTAACCCTTCGTTCTGAAGTACCAAATACAGTAGGAAAAGTAAGTGACGAGGCCGCATTCAGCCATACTTTTGTCCCATCCGGTAATGTGAGCTGGTATTGTCCCCCTTTGGGCGTAGTTATTGTATTGAGTGTATTTCTGATACCGGCAGCGGTTTGGCTGGCCACGTAAATTAGCTGACCATCCTGAGTTTTTTTAACAGCAGTATTGCCCTGCATAGCTAACACACCGTTTGAAGCATTAGTAAGCTCAATCACAGATCCGTCTCCAAGTTTCAGCAATGCTTTATTTTTCCCCGGTGTAAGTTGTGCCTTATTTACCGCAAGCATTTGCCTGCTTTCATCTCCTGGGGTAAATTTATAATAGAGTACACCTGCCATGAGCATGATGATGATAGCGGCAGCTGCATATTTCCAAACGGGTAAAGCGTATATTTTGACAGTTTTTTGCGGGGCTAATTTAGTTAGCTCAACAGCAGAAATCAACCTGTTGAGCATTTTCTGCTCCAGTTGATTTTGAACGGCCCTGCGGGTTTCCTCATCGCTGATTTCTTCAGCCCTGAAACTCTCAAAAAAACGGATAAGCAGCTGCTCTTCTTCAGAAGAAGCATTGCCTTCCAGATATTTGTCGATCAGGTTTATAATTTGGCTTTTGTCCACTTTGATAGTGTTTGCATGTAGGAGTAAAAAAACACCCCTATCCCCTAGTACAATTGAAAATATTTATTGCCTTAATAAAAGCACCATCAATTCGACAGTAAGAACCTGTCCGAGCGAGAAACGCAGGGAGCTTAAAGCCTTAGTCAGGTGGTTTTCAACCGTCTTTGTAGATATGTTTAGCTGTACAGCGATTTGTTTGTGACTGAGGTTTTCTTCACGGCTTAGTTTGTATACTGTGCGGCATTTATCAGGCAACTGGTCTACAATTTCAGCTATCTTGGAATGAAGTTCTTTATATTCCAGATCATTATAACCTGGCCCGGCCTCTATGCGCTCGCAGACCTGATCAAAAATATCAGCCCTAACTTTACCTGACTTTATTTGACGGTAAACTTCGTATCTGACGGCAGCAAATAGATATGCAGATAGTGAAGTCTTGATCTGAATCTCCTGTCTGTTGATCCATACCTTTAAAAAAACCTCCTGAATAATGTCTTCGCAGGATTGCCCATCTTTTAGCATGGCATAAGAAGAATGATAAAGGGGTTGCCAGTATCTTTTGTAGATAATTTCCAATGCAAGTTCACTACCCTTTTTTATAAGGATAAACAATTGGTTATCGTCGTTATGATCATGCAGGTGCATATTTGGTTATTCAGTATGACGAATATATCCAATAATATTTGACTTATGCAAATAATAAAATTTGCATAAGATGAAATTTGTTCTTTAATTAGTGGAGTCAATTGACCATAGGTCTCTGTATAACGTCGCCGCAATCGCGATATACGCTGATAAACCTTTTAAATTAAAGCATATGTACAAGATTGCAATTTACGCGCTGTTATGCTGCATTGGCATCACCGCAAAAGCCCAGGTGTGGAATCCGGACCTGGGAAATGGCAGCTACAAAAACCCGGTTATTTTCGCAGATTATTCAGACCCGGATGTGATCCGTGTCAATGATGACTACTATATGGTCGCCTCCAGCTTCAACAGCCAGCCTGGTTTGCCAATCCTCCATTCTAAAGATCTGGTAAACTGGAAAATCATCAACCATGTATATAACAGGCTGCCACTGCAACGTTACGACAAGATGCAACCGGGACAGGGCTCATGGGCACCATCAATTCGCTACCACAAAGGATTGTTCTATATCTATTTCTGTACACCAGAAGATGGACTATTTATGGCCTCAGCTACTAACCCGGCACATAATTGGTCAGTAACACTTGTGCAGGACGTAAACAATTGGGAAGACCCATGCCCCTTTTGGGACGAAGACGGACAAGCCTACTTATTGCACGGGCTGGTTGGTGCAGGCCCGGCCATATTACATAAGTTATCTGCCGATGGAAAAAAGCTGCTGGATAACGGAAAGCTGATTTACCAGGACCTGAAAAAGCAGCCAGTTCTGGAAGGCTTTAAATTTATGGACAAAAGAAATGGCTATTATTATTTTGCCGCCCCTGCTGGCGGTGTTGGTTCTGGTTGGCAGTCGGTTTTCCGTTCCAGAAATATTTACGGCCCCTATGAAGACAAAATTGTGCTGCACCAGGGCAATACCAATATAAACGGACCTCACCAGGGCGGCCTGGTAGAAACACAAACAGGCGAATGGTGGTTTATCCATTTTCAGGACAGAGGCACCTTTGGACGTATTTTGCACTTACAGCCTGCGGTTTGGAAGAATGACTGGCCCGTTATTGGTGCTGATAATGACAACGACGGTATTGGAGAACCTGTAGCTGTGCATAAAAAACCTAATGTTGGCAGCATCCATCCTACTAACGGAGGACCGCAAACATCTGATGAATTTTCATTCCCGAAGCTTGGGTTTCAATGGCAGTGGCAAGCGGCACCGCAGCAGAAATGGTACAACCTCGATACAAAGAAGGGATCGCTGAGACTAAATGCAATTTCCAACCCTACTGACAGTGGAAGTCTTTTTTATGCCCCAAATATTCTCCTGCAAAAATTTTCGGCCCCATCATTTATTGCAGAAACCTTGCTTGATTTTAGTGCTGCAGCCCTGTTTGACCGTGCAGGACTAACTGTTACAGGCAATTATTATACTTTTGTTTGCCTCGAAAAATTAAATGACGGGAATCACCTTAGCATCTATGAGGGTAAAAAGGAAAACAGAAAGTTTTTACTTCCCAAAAAAATTGCTAGTCTTCTGGTCAATGCCAACAGGATCTGGTTAAGGGCAAGCGTTGATACCGCAACAATGTATCAGTATTCCTATAGTTTGGACGGTAATATATTTTCAAACCTGGGCGGCTTGTACCTGGCTGAAAAAGGAACCTGGATTGGGGCGAAGATCGGACTTGTATGTCTTACCCCGGGTTTGATGCCTTCAAAGGGTTATGCTAATTTCGATTATTTCAGATTAATGTCAAAAGATAAATCGTTTCAGTAATAGAATCATCTTTACTTTGCATAAATACTTAAAATTGAGTATTTTAATATTATTATTTTTTTGCTAACATTGAATTGCCGCAAGCATAAAATGTTTGCCGCATCACCTAGATTACTGTGAAAAAGAATAAGATATGAAAGTAGCAGAAGATCAATCAAACCTATTGGAGCAGTTGACGGACGCCGCAATAATGCATCCCGATAATACGGCATTATTTAACGCGGTACTACAAGCAGCGAGGAAAGAAAATTGTCCGGACCGTACATTTTCAACAGCCCGTTTTTTTTCAGGGTGTGCCATGAAATATCACCTGCTTCAAGCTGTTTATGCAGAACAGATCAATGATGTACACAAGGAAAAAGAAGAAATTTTTCTGGCGTTTGAAAATGGGTTAGGGTTGTTTGATGCCAGCAAGACCTTTTGCCTTGACCTGAACCTTAAACCATATTACTATAAAGTATTGATTGACTATGCGAGTACGACTAACAATAACTTTATCCCTTTTAATTTCGATAAGGAAAAAATGAGTAGCTTTCTGGACAACATATATCAATCTATCCCTGCTTACAGATCTGCTGCTGAAGATACCAAAAGCGGGTTATTGTCATCGCGAAGAAAGGAATATGCAAGGAGCCTGGGTGAGATAGAACAATACCTGCATTTACTAGACGAGGGCAGGAATATTACAAACGCAGTATCATTTGAAGTATTAGATAAAATTGAATGTCTGTTTATATTGGAGCGCCCTTCAGATGCCATTAACTATGCCAGGCAAATAGTTGCCGAAGGTCGTTTGAAATTTGAAGACAGCTCTTGTTGTGCACATCTTAACTATGCAAATAAAAGCCTTAAAGCAATTTTAAACATTGCCCGAAGCGGGTACAGCAGCTAATACCTAAAGGTATCAGCTGCTACACATTTTAACTGTGAAGCGTTGCATTTAAGAACTCGTCTTCATCCTCATCGTCGTCCAGATCATCCAGGGCCAGCTCATCATCGTCAAGGTCGAGGTCATCATCATCATCTGCAAGGACATCGTCATCATCAACATCATTACCAGGGTCTGTAGGTATATCATCAAACTCCTCAGTTCCGTCATCATCCGGATCAAGGTCGAGGTCAAGATCATCTTCATCTTCTTCGTCATCCTCGTCGTCCTCGTCAATATCATCAACTTCTGTCAATAATCCATCCACATCCGCGGTACCTATATCATCAGTATCATTGTCCAGATCCTCTTCACTAAATGTTTCAGGGGTAGGTTCAGGTGTATTATTATCCTGCGAATTCCGGAACTGCTCATTTTGCTCTTCTACGTCATTACTTAAGTCATATCCGTAGTTTTGATTTTGATTTTCCATAGTCGGGTTTTTTAAGGTTTATTCTGACAACACCATTAATTGCATATGGTTCTAAGAAAAAAAAAATAGCGTTACTCCCTTTCTCCAGATCGGAAGATCATTCTTAGGGACTGGTCGCTAGTTAGATAGGCAACCGTCCAATTATAGAAGGTTTTGATTTTATTGTCATAACTAACAAGTGAAATAAGATGGATAAATAGCCAGCTCATCAATCCAAGGAAGCCCCTAAAGTGCAGCTTATTTTTTAAAAGGTCTGCCACCGCGTGGTTACGGCCAATAATGGCCATATTTCCCCTGTCAAAATACTTGAAGGGTTTCAGGGGTTTATCTTTCGCCTGGGCGATAAAATTTTTTGCCAGCCTGTGTCCCTGTTGAATTGCAGGTTGGGCCAGTTGGGGATGTCCTTTTGGGTAAGCCACGTCCGTTTCCTGAATACTGATATCGCCAATAGCATAGACATTTTCCAAACCTAAAACCTGGTTGTATACATCTGTCACCATTCGCCCACCCAGCCCCAGACAGTTTTCTGGAATACCTTCAAAGCGGAGGGCTGTTACCCCGGCCGCCCATATCAGGGTTTTTGCTTTAATCACATGTCCATCAGAAAACACTACCTCAGATTTATCATAACTCAGTACCCGGGTGTTCAATTTTACAATTACGCCCAGCCCTTCTAAAATTTCGCGTGTTTCCTGATGTGTTTTTTGACTCATTGGAGCCAGTAAATTAGGCTGGGCATCCACAATATAAATTTGACCCTGCAAACCTTTGAGTTCCGGATAATCTTTTTCAAGGACAAATTTTTTCATTTCGGCCAGCATTCCTGCTACCTCAACACCTGTTGGCCCCCCGCCTGCCACTACTACATTCAACAGCGCCTGTCTTTCCGCCGGATCCTTTTCAACCGATGCCAGTTCCCTGCTTTTGATCAACTGGTTACGCATGTGCAGGGCATCGTCAATACCCTTCAAGGCAAGTACGTTGTCCTTTATCGTTTCATTGCCGAAAAAATTGGTTTTTGTTCCGGCTGCAAACACCAGATAGTCGTAAAAAAGCTCGCCATCGTTCAATATAAGTTTTTTGCTGGCCAGGTCAACTTTAAGCAATTCTCCCATCCGGAACCCGATGCCCTGGTCCCTAAACAGCTTCCGAAAGGGATAGCTGATGCTTGACGGATCTAGAAAACTGGTTGCTACCTGATATAAAAGCGGAGTAAAATAATTATAGTTGTTCTTGTCTACAAGAATAACCTCGTAGAATTTATTACCAAATAATTGCTCCGCAAAACGTAAGCCTGCGAATCCTCCACCAACAATTACAATTCGTTTTTTAACATTTGACTTTTTTTGGTTTTCCATTTTATTATTTGTTTACCAACTCTCAATTCACAAAAGTAAGTTTGCAAAACATTGGCTATAAAAAATTTACACCGTGTGATGTCAGATCACCGTCAGATGTAGGAAAACACTCAAGAACTGCCGTCCTAAACTTGAATCAAACCTCACCTGTAATTAAATTAAAAAATAAATAAGCAAATAAAGATTTTGGTTAAATTTGGAAACAGGAGATTAAATAAACTCTGCGTAGTAATTGGAATGGCAGGTTATTTATTCCGTAATATGTTAGAATACAATTGCATTTAAATGGCTAAAAATAAAAAGTCGGGCGTAAAAAGTACAGATCTTAAGTCTCAGACTAACCAACTCCGTCTCAGGTTCTACCAACGCATCCACACGTTATGCGAAACATTTGCTGGACCAGGTTTTTTTGACAAATTACCTCCCATTGTTGTGGAACATATGTTTGTCAA
>Ga0247815_10003147_pt1 | contig 11950 bp, 16 predicted proteins | sample UWRJL194509B1_FD_181014 | JGI IMG/M metagenome (GOLD analysis project Ga0247815, IMG submission 181014) | Plant litter microbial communities from Arlington Agricultural Research Station in Wisconsin, United States - UWRJ-L194-509B-1 | ecosystem: Environmental > Terrestrial > Plant litter >... | reverse complement strand
ACTTCCCGCTTGGGCGCAAATCGTGATGGTTCTGCGAGTCAGCTGGCTGACAACGTCGGCATCGGCCATGCGCCGTTCGGGTGTTGGGGTGCTGGGTGGCTTGTTTCGAGGGGGTGATCCTCTGTTCCATGCTCGCCGCGGATTTGGAATGAAAACTGGTCCTGCGCATGTGGGTATCTCTCTCGGGTCGGTTTCGCCGCGTGTTTACGAGCCTACGCTCGAAATAGTAACGACCAGAATTGTGCTATCAGCAGTGCCTCGCGGGCTCTTGCATATCTGATGAGCCAGGGTTGTTGCGATGGTGAGTGGACAGCCTTTGCCCCGCGATCCAGACAGCTGTTCCTCAAGCAGAGCTCCCGTTCACCCGGCGTCCGCCTTGCACCCGCCTGCGGAATGCGGACACCAACCATTGACAGCGTTAGGGTTCACAGCAACCAAAGGTTTGGCGCAGCACACTGCCGCGTTGGCGAATGCAGCTGGCAGTCCCATGTGGATCGCAGACCTCGAAAGACGCTCAACAACACAACCACCTGGTGGGGCTGCAAAATGGCGACAAGATACGGGTCCATGCTGACGCGGCCCGAGTGGTTCTCGCCATTCATGAAGGCGCGCACCCCATGGCCACCCATCGCGCGCATGCACAGACCGCGATAAGTATAGCAGCCGACATCACCCGCTGGCCGCGTCACGGCGCAGGCGATGGAGCGAGCGAGTGAGCGGCCGAATTATCCGATGGCGATGGATTACGAGAGACATGAGCACGGGACGAGGAGTTTGACGAACGTGAACCTGTTCAAGCCGACAGCCACGCAATTCAACCCCGCAACCTGTCACGTCACCCTTCGAGTTTGCAACAGTACCCTCAATATTCCAGGTAGCGACCTCAGAGCTGTCTGTGTACTTGGAGCGGATGAGCTACTGCCTGATCAGACTGGCAAGAAGCGTTATCGGATCACCGCCCCCGGTGGTATGCAGCCGAGTCTGGCTCTGCCCACGCACGGTCGTCCTCCTACCTAGCTTAACAACGCGCCAGGCTGTGACTCCTGGGCCTCTATGCCGTCATTACTGGGTCCGAGGAGCAGCCGTCCGCTTGTCGGACGCCGATATGATTATTGTGCTCGAATTTCTCTGAGTCGCGGGTGACCATGACTCGCGAGTTCAACATCTACTAACGCCGGCCAGGACTGCCCGTTGAACTAGGCTTCGACAAAGATGCCCGCTCTGCATATAGTCTGCTTGGACCGTGCTGTGCTGTGGCGGCTGATGTTCGGCGTACTAGTCGCGGTCGCGGTCGAGCTCAAGGCTTGTCTTTGAGCGTCCTTGTTGGACATCATCTTCGGCTAGCCGCCATGGTGGACTCAGCGCCTTCTACATAATAGGATGCTCCTAAAGACGGTGGCGTGTCTCTAAATACGTGGACTAGAGACTTTCATTTTTGTGGAATGCTCGAGCCGCCGGCGTCGCTGATGCTTTGGAAGTCATTTTCTACGCCGTCTCCGCGGCTTCCGTGTCGCCTTCGACACTGCGTCCCCACGGCACTTCAAACCCCACGATTTTGTCATCTTCCCGTTATCACTTGACTCCAGAAACGGTCCATTGACCCCAGTCAACGTCGTTCGATCGCTACAACATTACTCCAACTAATCACATGAACAGCCCAGATGATCAAGAAGTTACAACATGTGACTATTGAAGGTGCCGAGACTGCACACTTCCGAGTCGTCATCTAGGTACCCCATGCCGGTCTTTGCGGCAACATGGGATGGGTCAAATGGATCGTACTCGGTCACGTCGCTCCAGGAATCAAACGTTGCCATTGATGATGGGCGGGTTCGTATGGCCGCCGTAGATTGGTGGGCGTCTGCAGAGGTCCAGACAGCAGTTGTGATCGAATAATCATCTGAATAGCCAGGAGAGGGTGGTCTGTGAGCCTGGACTAGTCGAATGAGCCGCTGCCGTCGCTGTCTTGACGCGATGACATTCCTTTCGAGTTCCTGCGTCACTTCATCGTCTACCTCCATGACACCCGAACATCGATCCGCATGAAGGCTTGTGCTACTGACATGAGCCCTTGTGAAGAGGTCGTCGTATGTCCTAAGTATATCTTCGAGTTCCTCTCGCGCAAGCAGAAGCTTGGCCAGCAACAACTCGACATCTGGTGGCGGCTGCCCAGCAGTCTGTCGGCCGAGCGCCAATGTAGCCTTCGCCCAGGGTATCCAGTCGGTCGTCCATTGTCGACCTATTTGACAGCTTGAATAAAGATCCTGGATAGTTTGTGAGTGATATGATATTCTCTCGCAAGAGATTATGCACCTGAGTTTGTCTGTCGGACGGTAGGCCATCAAGGCTGGCTTGATCGAGTGCATGCTCGAGCTCGCGGGCATTAGCCCTTTTATGCGCACATTCCGCCTCTAACCGTGGCAGTTCACTCATCCGTAGAGCTAGCTGTCGTTCATCTTCTCCCGTGAACGAGATGGCCCCAGCGTTGGTGAGAAATTCTTGACGAGTACCTTCGTCGCTCGCCGAGTGCATGGAAGGACTCAGTGCTTGGGATAGATTTTCAACCGCTTGACTTGCGCTGGTGACACCGATGGTCGGTAACAAGCCTCCCTGCGGGACTAGCTGTAAGTCAAATGTCTCGAGAGAATAGCTCGCGCACAATGGTCAGCTGGTTTCCCCCGAAGTCTCGCGGTGCTTTAACTGGAACTTCCGGAAGTTCTTTATTTGGGTGGTATGGAATCTCCCGGCGTGTGCTCTCGTCCTGGGTTTGAACCGTTGTCGCAACCGTTAGTTGATCCCGAGCTTCGTACGGCGAGCCTTCTCCGCATCCCTCGCTGCTGCCCACATGTTTCGTTTTTGGTACGCCAGGCTGGGGTTGAAGCACAAGGGGTTGGCAGGTAGCTTTTCAGGGCCGAAGAGCCCACGCCACTTCTATAGCCTTCCACTCACCAGCGCTGCATTTTTGAGTAGTGGCGATTCGTACTCCGTGTGCAAGTCGCCCCGTGCAGAGTCAAGAACAGTTGAATCGTGGACCACACTAGGCGGTAATCGATCGTTGGTTCGCTTTGGCGTGACGCACTCCATCTCAGCAGGTGCAGTGCCACCTGAAGTCGCGAGACGGAAAGCGTGAGCAAGGATCTATATGACCGCTGGTGATTATAGCGAGGGCGCACTTACTGTCTGCATAAGCGGCTGTCTGCTTATTGACACTGGCGGCATTGGCGGCAGTTGCAACTTGGCTGTTGGTGACGGTCTTGGCCGTGGCGCGCCTCGTATATTCGTAGATGGGTAGCCGTTCCCACCAGGGTGAGGTACCCTCGAAAGCTAACACTTTTCTGTTTGCAGCATGAGAGCAATCCGTCAACAAACAACTCTGTGACTGACGACGACGAGATCGTGGAGAGACGGCTCGTTGTGGTCCAAGTAGATGAGGTGGTGGGGAGCATGTGCAAGAACGATGGTTGTGGCTGGTGCGTAGTTGATGAACGCGCTCGCAAGGTCACGCCCTCACGGTCCTTATAGCCGCGGCTCCTGAGCTCACTTGCAGCGATCAAGTTGTTTTTGAGTGATTTGAACGAGTCCCATGTCGGCACTGTGATCTGAGCCGCCGCCACGAGCTCTGAGAACCACTGCGACTGATTGCTGGGTTTGGGCGCGGCAGAAGTGCTAGTATCGATCAGAACTGGTAAATTGCCACCGAGATGCGAAAGAATCAACGAGCACGTTGGAGAGGTGCGCGCAACGCAAAGCGTGAGCAAGGAACTAATCGACGAGTAGAGGGGTTGCACCTTTCTGCGAGGACGCAAACTCGCTGTCAATGAAAGGAACTGCGACCGACTCGGAGGTCTTGGCGGTCCTTGTGCCTGCGGTGACAAGCGGAGGTTTCAGCTTGACAAGGCAGTCTAGGATGTCGCTGCCAGTCTGCATTGGAATGAGATCGTGCACAATGATGAACTAAACGATGTACTGACAAGGAGGAGGTTGGAGCGATGAGCAAAATCAGTGAGGTCCGGGTAGCCGCGGTCCTGAGGAGCGTGCTCAAGGGCGATGGTGGCGGCGCGTGCATAGTCAATGAAAGCGTTCTCGAGGTCATCTCTGACACGTTCCTTGTGACCACGGCTCTTGAGTTCACTCGCCGTGATGAGGAAGGCTTTGAGCAACTTCGATGAGTCCAATGTTAATATCGGCGCCTTCGCAGTGAGCTGTGCGAACGACCGCGGCCGCCGTTTGCTAGGTTCGGGCACAGTAGAAGTGCCGTTCATTTTTGACGTACTATCCCCGAGATGTAAAAGAATCGATGGGCAGGACGGGAGGGAGAAGTACGCGGGACCGGCAGATAGCCGGATCGCCAGATCTTCGTCTCGTGGTTCTTTTGACACACCGGGACTCGCGCGAATGCATATACCGTCAGCGAGCGGTAATTTAACGCGATTATCTGCGCATTTGTTCCGGCTGGTGTAATATCGACTTTGTGTTTCTTCGTCTGCTCTCTCTGAGTCGGCAGGCTCGTCGCGCTCGTGCGAACGCCATTGAAACAGGCCATAGCGTCCGTGGCATTACCAGTAAGCTGTCAATCGTCGTGGACAGTGTTGGTGCACCACAGGTGGTATTCAGTCGACTGGCTCTGCGCTCTCTGCGCACGCACGGTCGTTCTCCCAACTTGAAAACGCGACTGGCTATGCCGCTCGGGCCTCTATGCCGTCATTACTGGGTCCGATGAGCCGTCCCCTTGTCGGACGCCGCTGACAGCTATGTCATAGTCACAATGGAAGTTCCGAGTTGTCTCCCCTGAGCCGAGAGCATGGCGAGGCGTGGATGGAGGTGTGATTGAGCGCTCCGTCGCTCGACGTTGAGCTCAATCTCGCAGGATTTCTCACATCACTGGAGCTACTTGTAGTCCTGCCGCGCCCCTTTCGCGCTGCATCAGAGCAACGTCTCAAATTTCACAAGTGTAACATCATCTCGCAGTAACTTGGCTCTGAACACGGTTCATTGACTCAAGGTTACGTCGGTCAATCGCTACAACATTATTACTGTTCAAATTAGATACGATACAGTGTAGTGTTCGTCCCAGGTCCGACCTACGGTCGTGTTCCTCGTAGTATGGCTTACGCAGACGCGCAGACCTGTTCTCCAAACGCCCAGATATCCTCCCCATCCTGCCTCGGCCGTGACATCCCCACATGGTCTTCCCACATCCTCACCATCTGCGTCTGAGTCGGCTCCCCACCAGCAACAACCTGCGCAGCTTCAGAAGACGACGCAAATTCGATTCCGACGCGTATACGCGAATCGTGTAGGTTCGCAAGGGCATGCCATATCGGTGTATCGCGGGGTTCGAGCTCGTGTTGTTCTTCGATGGTAGCGCCTTTGGCTTGTGGAAGCGAGACGAGGCGGACGACGAGGACTTGGAGGGCGGTCGAGGAGAGGAGGGTGCGGACGGAGGTGAGGGTTGCGCCGGGTCGTTCGGATATCCCGTGAGTGATGCTCACGTGCGTTAGTCGCGATATCGAAGACGGTATGCTGGGTTTTGTTGTCGTACGGGTTGCCTGTGATAGTGTTGTCGTCAGCAAGTGATCGTTTGTATGGACGATATGAGAACGTACCGGGTCGATTAAATACGACTTTGACTCGTGTACGACGGCGGCGCTGTGGAAGAACAGCCGACGCATGATCGGGACTGGTCCGCTATACGGGACGAGTACAAAGAGTTCTTCGAGTGCCGTACACCGCGCGACGAGGCCTTGAACCTCAGGCGTAGATGACGGCAGTTGGAGGAGTTGAAGAGATCGAAGGTTTGGACAGCGTGCGGCTAGGGTGTGCAGTATTGGTTCACCGCGGCCAGGAATAGAAGCCAGGTCGAGAAACGGTGCGCTCAGATGTCGCACGTGATCGAGTGGTCGACTGGGTCGGGCTGAAGTCTGACTGGGGAACCGTTTACCGCGAGCTGAGTCGATAGTGCGTACGGGTATTGACGGTGTATGACCAGTGAGGAGCCTCTCGAACGCGCGCGTACTCCGCCAATGCCTCAGTACGACCGTCTCGTATAGCAAGGGCGTGACGAGCGCTGCGAGCCCGCGACATACGCGCGCACAGGATGCACCCGTCGCTGTATCCCCGCACGTCGCCATTACAACGACCGCAACGATCAACTCGGTCGGTAGATTTAAGAGCATCCTGAGACTGAATTTTTGGACACTGTGTGCGGGTAGACAAGCTTGTAGGGAAGCCGGTGAGAGTGAGGAGCGAAGTGGTACGATCTTGCGACGGTCAATACCGGAAGCGCCACACGCAGCGCGGCTGCTTTTATATGCGTTACCCAGCTGCAATATTTGGAGTCGACCCAACGATGGCTGAATGTCCGGTTCTCATGTCCGTGACACCCGGCGCTTAGATCATGACAACCGTGTTTTTGTCGTACATTTCCCATGTCGCGCTGGCGGCGAAACCGATCGACGGCTCCCAGCCACCGGATGTAAACCCTGCCAAACTCCACCACAGGCTGAAGCTGCTCGGCTATCCTGCAGGCCTGCAGACCTCGGTGTCTGCGATTCAGCCCTCATGTCCGACACCTGATCGAACGCGTCTAGATCGCGATGTGTTAAGCGTTTCCCACGTCCAGACTCTAGGGTGAAACCCATCCACACTTCCCTATACCATCCACATCGGATGTAAACCCTGCAATTCCACAGCTGAAACCTGTACATGCAGGCTCTTGCTGTAGTAGTCCAGTGCTACAGTGCCTGTTCAGCATGGAGGCTGTTGGCAAAGTTTGTCTTTGACTTTTGAGGTGTTGTGCTTACGTTTCCGGATGCAATGACCAAAGAGGTGCAGGACGGCCCAGGGGCGGTTTGCTGACGTGAGAAAGCGGAGGACGAGCGGCCCAGTCGCAATGTTCCACTCTATTGACGGCGTAATCACCAGTTCGTTGAGCCACCGACACCAGAGCTGGCGGTCCATGTCACTCGAGAGTCGAGACATGCAGCCGGCTTCTAGCGTTCAACGGTCGACATCGAGAAGCTTGAGGCAGCACTCGAGTCTCGACTTAGACCGTTCTGAGCACCCTAAGCGCACGCCTGCTTGCAGGCCACACTGAACCCGCATCATCCCTAGTGCTTTGAACTCGTGATGCTCAGCCCAAATCTCAAGCCTCATTTGCAACGATGTGCCATACCTAGTTGCTTACTCCCTGCCATGAATCCAGATGGACGCAACGAGTAAGCTTCTCTGCCAATTGCATCCTCTCGTCATTCGAGATATTCAACGGTATCATATCTCGTCATACACCTGGGTCCTGCGTGTAGGCTCGGGAGTGGGCTAAAGAGATGGGAGAACTGTCGCCGAGATGAGGCGTTAGAGCTTCTGAACCAATAAGCTGTGTAGCTTCTTAGACACGCATTGAATTCGATCATGAATGGTAGTTTACGGGTTATGCCAGAGCTGAGCTGAGAGTTAGCATAAACAGCAGCAATTAACGATGTACTTACGGTCGGGATGCTTGTGCTATCTTGCTTTACGGTGTCGCGGCCACAGTCAAATCCCATACGAATTGATCCTGAATATCGAGGGTTCCGTGTTGCTCGCCATACCAAAGCCGCAAAAAGTGTGCTATCATGCTTTGCGGTGTCATCGCTGTTATCCAATTTCCCATGAGTTGATTCCAAGTATCGGGGGTTCCGAGCTGCTCGCCACAATGAAGCCTCAGAGAACGTGCCATCGCGGTCTGCGATACTGCTCTCTTTATCCAATCTCGCCAGAGTCAATCTTGGATCTCGGGCACCGTTCACACTTGAGCGAGATGACACCGGCCTAGTATAGACAAACCCAGAATCCCGTGAGCGGTCAATTCAACGTACAGGTGCACAGATCTTTTGGCTCACATTGTTTTCTGGATGACGCGGATCCTGCGGCACCGTTGCAAGGCCAATTTTTCCTCCGGATCATTGAACGGAGTTTCGATGAACATCGGCCGGCTGCTGCCAGGGACAGCGGAGTCATCGGAGGGCTCCTGAGTTGGTTCTGGTTCGGTCTCTGGACGAGAAACCTGGACCATAGTTCGGCAGAAAGTGCTATAGGGCGGACATGTGCGATTTGATGAGCTGCGACTGCTTACTCAAAATGATGCTCACCAAGCGACCCATCCGCGACCGGGTACAGACAACTGGTCTGGATCGATAACTTCAGATGAGCATGCTGGGCAGCGGCGAATGTCTGGCTCGAGACGCCCGACGTAGGTGTTCATGTACACATGAGCACCCGGCTCAAATAAGTGCTCCCAGGTCCACGGGAGGGCCTGCCGAGTCGAAGCTGAAGAACTAGCAAATTCGAGCTGATATTTCTGACGTCGAATAAGAACAAATCCCATGCGACCTTCGAAAGTTTCAATGAGTGCGGCGTGGAATTGCTATACCAAGGTTGAGCGGAGTCTGTACCTGACGAGCCAGAACGTACCTGCCGGTTCGAGCACTTGGAGGCCGGGATCTCTAGTGCGTAACCGAAGAAGTCTTCGACAAAGACGACGTGTACAACTGGTGGTGTCTTGTACAATTGGGAAATATTATTGGCGACAATAAGCAGAAATGCGGCAATCGCGTAGGCGACTTTATCAGCGCTACCACTCGCTATCATGCTGAACAGCATGGCGGCACTGATTATCTCGTTTGAGACGAGAGCACTTAAGATGGCTGGCAGGAACATAGGCGAGAATTCCTGAATGCGGGCGGCGATCACTTGAAGCTGCTGCACACCAGGAAGTCTGTGATGCAGCGCCAGATCGTCACTGGGGACAGGTGGTACTGGCTGGCCTAACAGCCTTATCACTTGATCCAGCTTGGATTCTATACTCGTGAGATGAATCCGATTGGTAAGCCGGTCGTTGGAGGTAGCAATGAAGAATGGTTCCAAATTTGCCCGCGTCGAGGTACTTTCTCGGGTGACCACATCGACGATAGTCTGCGTGCTCGAGGAGAGGTCTGCTGAAGTTACCGTCGTCTGGCAGAAGGCGTCCAGTCTCCTTCGGACGTCGGTGATGTCGAGGCGGGTTGCAGCAAGAGTGTCCGCGAACTGCGCGTGGGCGCTCGAAACTTGTTCTCTGACAAATTGTAGCGCCATCAAATGCTTATCAAACGCCTCCTTGAGAGAGAGCGTGTCGCCGTAAAGCGCCGCCTGACCAGCTGCTACGTCACATATCCTCTCGTAACCAGCCCTGACTTCTTTTGCCAGCCCCGTAAACGACTCTTGCAGCACTCCAAGAACAGCCTTCTGGTCTGCTTGAAACGCACTACGAACTCGAATCAGTAGTATTAACAGGAAAAAGCTAAGGCAGACGTGCACTAGAAGCGCAAACGTGAGCGGCTCGAGGCTCTGCGAGATAGCAACTCGGCACGCTTTGACGTCTGCATATCGTCTGAGCTCCCATTCAACGCTTTGGAACGCTTTGGTCGCCCAACGCAACAGTGTAGTACACCGGTTTTGGATCGGACTTGTTGTCACTGGGACGTCGAAGGCAGAACCAAACTGGGTGACAAGTTGAAGGGCCTCCTCAATGTGCGCCGAAACCATCTGCATGCGCTCCGCAACGATTTCACGAAGACATGCATCTTGCAATGCGAGGATCGTCGGCTTCGAGATTGTAAGCATCCGCTCAAGAGCGCGCAGCTCATTGCAAAGCGCACAGCATTCGGCTGGAGCGCCGCGACAGTCGTTCAAGAATTTCGCGATATCGATCGCGAGTTTGATCAGTGCTAGAAGGTCGCCGACCGCGTTGCAGCTCAACATCATGGAAGGAGGAAGAGTGAGCATGGCCGTGCGGGGTTCAGCATGCAACGACGCCGCCCAGCCCTGTCTGCACGGCCGAACTGCGAACAAACACCTTCGCGTAACCGATCACATTGTGTCTCCTCCCTAAGCAACTTGAATGAAGCGTAGCAGGAAGATAGAGTCGTGCTGGGAAATCAGGTACCGGATGAGAAGGCCAAATAAGAATAGGGTGTATGATGTCGGGAGAGCTGAAGAGCAGTCCGACTCGTTCAGGCGAGCAAGGTTGATAGCAACAGATTAAAATTTGTACAAAAGGTCTGCTATTTCGCATTAACGCTGTGTTATATATGGCCAAACGAAAGAAAAGGACGTACGAAACAGTATGCACGCGCTCAGGACGCTCTGCACATGAGCTCACCTCCGCGGAGGTTGAGGTGCAACGCCTCCCTCGCCTCGACCCACTCGCGACCCTCATGCTGTGTCCGTATCACCGCAATTTCACCCATACCCAGCGCCTTGACGTTCTTAACGCCATGACCGGTGCACAGCAGCCTCAAATCCTCGTTGTTGAAGAACACCCTCTTACTCGGGATACTGACCGCGCTCATCGCATTCAGCACGGGCCGCTCATCGCGGTACTTGAGTTCAGCCCAAATCCGCTGCTGTTGAGTGGGTGCGGACAAGAAAGCCTCGGGCGAAGGTGCGTATGCGGTCCCGCGCGAGAGGGACGTGATGAAGCCGTTCTGCAACAGCACGGAAAGCACGCCGAGCGTCTGCTTTGAGTGTGGCAGAGCTACGAATTTGTGTCGTGCGCGGAACGCATTTTGGAGCGCCGAGCAGATGTCGTGGGAGAGCATGACGAGGAGGGAGAGCGCGTTCTGCGGACTTGGAACTCGCGTTTTTCGTTTGGCGCAAATCTAGGCTCTGACGTGGTTCAAAGGTAGCCAAATAATGTGATATTGAATGTAATGTAATCAACCTCAGACCTTTATGTCTATGCTATATAGAACACAGACGAACCAGCGCGACTAGGCGCGCTGATGGAGGCAGACCTTCGCTCTGGCACCAAAAAGCCACTTCAAAGACCCTGTGATGTTTCGAAGGGACTTTGTACACAAATGGTGCGTTATCTGAATGAAATAATACTGTCGAAGGGGGTTCGGAGACGCTGGAACCGGTCTGAACGGCGAATTGAAAAATTTGTCTGATCGAGTCTCGGCGAGCGCACATTGGCGGGAATCGCCGATCCTTCGCTATCTGCGGCCACCTGCGGTTGCCGATACGGTTATACCCAAGCTTGACACTACTGATCCTGTACGACTTTGGGCATTTCGGATCGCCCTCAGGCAAGAGATGATGTGTTTTTAGGGGATTGCGCATGTCGTTCTCGCGATAACTCGCATTGTAATCAAACTTGTTAAGGTGTTCACATCTGCTCTCCCGAGTTGATCGGAAGACGCAAGCGGTTGGCTACGCACAGGTGGCCAAGTCCATGATCATCCTTCTCTCGGTCCCTCCTCCTGTACACCATCGACTACTTCCTCTTCTTCCTCATCTGCTACCTCAGCACCGCTCTCCTTCGCAGCAGCCTTCGCCACTTGTTGCTCGCGTAGCAGCTTTCCCTGAGGCGTGACGTCCTCGCCAAAGACACGGAAACTCATCGCGCTCTTGGACTTTTTGTCAGTCATCAATGAGACGGAGACGCCATTTTTGAAGAGCGGAAGCACGACGGCGTGCGGGAGTCTGCGCGAGTGTTGTCAGTTGACCTGGTTTGGAGCCTCAGATAGAGATGAACTTACGATGCCGCTTCAGATGTTTCCGCTTCGAAACGACAGAGGACGTTGCCAAGAGCTACAACAGATGAATGACGCTCAGCAAGCCTGCCCCCATGTCAACCAGCACCGCAACCACTCACGCAAGTCTTCTAGCACACTCCTCAGCGGCTCCGGAATCTGGTTCATCCCAGGATAATATTCTTCCAACAAAATCTTGAGGCTCGCCAGATCCCCGGTTACGATCTTACTCGCGTCGACGTAGGGCAACAACGGCGCAACACCTTCCTCGAGTATCCGGTACGTCGTCACCGCACCGCTGGGTCCCGAGTCCTTCTTTTCGATGACCCTAACGCCGGCGTGTACCAACCGGATGCGATCGCACGAGTTGTGCAGTAATGCAGATTTGACGAGCTCGT
>Ga0247815_10003146_pt1 | contig 11951 bp, 15 predicted proteins | sample UWRJL194509B1_FD_181014 | JGI IMG/M metagenome (GOLD analysis project Ga0247815, IMG submission 181014) | Plant litter microbial communities from Arlington Agricultural Research Station in Wisconsin, United States - UWRJ-L194-509B-1 | ecosystem: Environmental > Terrestrial > Plant litter >... | reverse complement strand
GTATATTTTTGAGACCAGAGATTGAGGCTAATGCTGATGCCGCTATGCTATGGGTTGAAGGAAGTAGGCAAGGCCAGTACAGGTTTGGAGCATACTTAGAACTGGGATCGTGTCAAGCTTCACTCCCGCGAGACCGGTTCCTCGCCTCATGAAGACCCGTACAAAACAGTGTTGACTCAAGCAACGCCTAAATGAAATAAATGGCAAACAAAACTCGATTGATATCATATTCGCAAGGGGTCGGATTGGACGTAGCCGGAATACACGACGCGAGCCGGAATGAGCTTCCTTTCTCTTACTCAGCAAGTACTAACTTTGGGTCCAGGGACAGTGTAGTTCGTAAGAATAAGAGTAACTGCATCGAATTAGACATGCTAGTACCGAATACAATTAGCTGCAGCAAGCGAGACCATCTGTAGCATTAATCTTCATTCTCGTCCTCGTCTGCGACCCAATCCCAAAACACCCGGCCCTCTGCACCCTCTGGTAGAAACAGCGCCGTATAGAGCCATGTAAGCTCTTCGACGTGTACCAAGTGAATTTCGAGAGCACCGTGGTCAGGGGCGTCTCGACCCCAACGGTGCCATCCAACCAGCTCCATGCCATACTCCTGTGCAACGAAAAGCGAGTCCCACATATTCTTAGAGCTACAAGACAGGCCTCGATGAAGTTCTAAGCCCTCGAATGAGTGTCGCGTTGTTAAGTAACACAGAGAAGCACGTACGCATCCGCTCATGGATATCCTTCCTCACGTCACTGATCACTATGTCGTTCCGGCACTCGCTATGATCCTCCGGCACGCGGTTGACGTTGGCTGAATATGCGATTAACCCAATGAGAGACAGCAGGGTGAGTAACTCACGCAACGGCTCCCCGCAAAACTTCATATGCCTAGCGACGTTATGCTTGTGATTGGTCGACCATTTGCAGCCTCAACCGGAGTTCTCACACTTGATGCTACCCAAAATGCGAGGCTTGTATGTGGACGGCTCGAGGTTGTTGTGCACCGGAGGAAGTTGTCCGAAGGCAGCCTGCAACTCTTCAAAACGTTCTTCATCCTCGAGGATCTCCCAGACGAGTGCTGAGTTAGGCAATGCGCCACCCGTAAATCGACATTATATGTCCATTGCTTCATCAAGTGAGATGCCTGAAAGCTTAGGAAACTGCAGATCCATAGGCCAGCCGTCGAGGTGGACGCCATAAAACGTCAGCATCTTTGAGCGATCGCGTAGCATTGGGAATTCGCGCTCCTTGAGCTCGACTGCGCATATCACAAGTCAGCTGACGGCGTGAGAACGAGGGAAAGGAAGACATACAGAGCTGATGATACCACTCGGTAGTCGCTGCGGTCCGACAGTCCGCACTCGACTTCAGTGCCGGTCCTACGGCGCGGTGATCAGCATCAATGACTGAGCAAATTGACGGAGACTTGACGAACCAGGCACGTAAGGCTTGCAACCCTCCACTTGCTGGTGCTTCTTAAGCAGCGACGGCGCGACCAATGGGTGACCACAATCATCGCAGCGCGGTGCTGTTGGGTCACGGTCAATGATAGTTGTTTGCGAGTGACCCAACACATACCCGACTCAGAACCATGCTGGTTCTTGTGGCAGCGAAGAGCTTTCTTGGTCGGCACAATGTGCGAGCAGCCGCCGTGGTTACAGGAGTAGAGCGCGTCGCCCTCGGCAATGGCCTTGATAAACGGCATGCCGTTGATCGTAGCGCGAAACGCGGAGACCAACGCAGGCTCGTACGCGGCAATCGCGCCGCACGCGACCCCAACCACCATCGACATGTACGCGTTGAAACCAACGTCGGCGTCCCCGATATGATTGCTCATGCCTGGATGATGCGCGAACGATACCGAGACGTTGTTCGTCTTGCCTCCAGACCCTGTGACATCGAGAGTGTGGTTGTGTGATGGACGCATACGCGAGACACTGCGGGACAAGGGTAGCGGCACGTTCAACGTCGAAAAGCTGATGCCGGCCATCATTCTGCAACGTTCTCCAAACAAGACGTGGCTCGAGTTGGGGCGCGCAAAATGAGAACGGACCGCAGCGGCGAGAGACGGATTACTGTTGTAGAAGCCCCGCGCGCCAGCCTCGGAATCAAGGCGCATGAACGCATCGTTTGCACTATTCGAAGTGAGATTTGGGGCAAGGTTGTAGCACTGAATAGAGTGGTGCCGTGTGATGCCAAGCTGGAAGCATACGAAACGTAGTAGATACTCCGTATGCGGCTCGCGGTTCGTATTCAGACGGAGTGGAGGCGAGTCAAGGTTCAAGTAGACTGCAAAGTGGTTTAGTCGGGAGAAGATGTAGCTCGTCTCGAGACTTACGATTAGGCGGGTGTGTCCAAATCTCCGGGTGATCAGTTGTAAACCTGCACCATGCCTGAAAAAACTCTGTCGGTGGCGCGTATACCGGTCGCTGTGTTTGATAAACCGCGTTGATGCGGTTTCGGGGGCCGAGTTTGATGAGCAGCACGGGCTCCGCCATGAACTGCGCAGAGAGTGATACGGGACGCGGTCCGGCTGTATAGACCACGGTCACAGCGACGAGCAGATGATGAGAGTGTCAGGACATGTAACTGAGACGAGTTGGTGGGCATGGTGAGCTGATGGATGATTCTTGCTTGCCGACAGCCCGCTAGTTATATACCAATCACAATTTCACAAACGGTCCGGCTTGCGGTAAATGTAATAGCTGCATCCTGCATATGAGTTCGTGCATCTTCTACTTTGTGATTCCGCTGGCTCGATGTGCAATGCACTGCGAATGCATTTGTACGGAACATGGGTAATCCCGTAATCCCGAGGAGCGCTCATTTGCATCCGTCACGCTCTTCATCTCTCTTGCCGGACATCTTGAGCGTATCATTTTTGTACCAGAGACTGAAGCCATCACTACTGCTGCCGTACTATGGGGTGAGAGAAGTAGACACGATCAGTACACGTAAGGCGTAGACTCAGGAGTCGGACTAGGGTTCTGCCAAGGTTCAATCCCGCAAAACCGGCTCCTCGCTTCATACCTATGCAAAACCTGTTAACTTAGGCAGATCGTACACTGAAAAAAAGACAAGCAAATCGCAGTGAATATCATATTGGCAAGGGATCGGATTGACGTAGCCAGAATACACGACGCGAAACGGAGCGAGCTTCCTTTCGCTTACTCAGCAAGTAATAACTTTGGGTCCAGGGACAGTGTAGTTCGTCAAAACAGGCCAGTATATACCTACGGTAATTCCCGGATCTGTGCCTTTGCAAATTATCAGCATCAGTCGTCCGATGCGGATGAGGGGAGGACATACCAGCGTACGCGCCGGGGAACGACACAGTCGACGACGGGGTGAATGTCCCCGAGCCCGTGACCTGGATCTGCGCACATGACAGCTGTAGATGATCAATAATGTGAGATGTGGTAGTTTGATTTGAAGCAAGCAAATGCGGCCCGTACGTAGAACTGTGCGCCTATCAACTTAGTGAGCATTGTTTCCCAGCCGAAAAGTTCGCAACAATTTACACACCTGGATAGGTACCTGCACCGTGAAGAGCAATTACTTCGTGCCTGGGTTAGCAGTCAGCGTACTTGGTGCAGAAATGAGATCCCATGGGTGGCGAACCTCAGGAGGTACTGGCCGGCCTTAATACAACTGGGCAGTGTGACTGTACCGATATCAGCACATCAAAGTGTCGCATCTACGTGAGATATTGAACTAACAAGTGACCTGATTGAATGATTGGGATCAGCTGTGAATTGCAAGAAGCTTTGGGCATACCTTGCCCTTGTTGGCAATCAACTTGTCAACACCCCAAGTAGCAGTGCTTGCAGTGAGGCCATCCTCAAAGATCTACACCAGCGTGAGCGGAACCGCTCCAGGTCGCTTTCTTAAGCATACCTTGAACCATTTCAATCCTGTGACGCCGGTCGACGAAGCGTTCGTAACAGCGGCCAGATAGGTGATGACCGGACCCTACTGTATCTTGAGACTATCACTCATGGGTAAATGAGGGCGTGACCAACCTTGTGGCTGGCAGCAATGGGATCATCTGCATCGCCAACAGGCGTTTTGTTCAAACCGTGATGCCTATAACGACATGAGAAAAGGCGCATTCAACCGTAGGGCGGTACTATCAGACCATTCAGCCGTTACTACGCGAGACGAATAAGTAAAAATCCTCGCTATTTGTCGGTGCAACTCACAACTCGCGCCAGCCGGAACAGTGATGATCGTCGACGAAGTCCCAAGACCAGTGTTACAAGCGATGTCGGGGAGGCTGACATTCAATACAGGCTGAAAGCATGATCAGATCAATCAATCCCAGCGTTTCGCTGACCGAGAGCGTACGTTGTTCGAGTTCGGAATCCGGATACCGCTTAGATAGCCCGGCGAGACACCATTCACGTACAACTGAATATGATGTCAGAACCGACACAAATGTTAGAACAATAAGCGCACCTCTTGAAAGATGGAGTGACCTGCCACGGAGGCAACAAGTGGGAGGAGTCCGAGCGCGAAATGCATAGCGGTCGTGAGGCAAATGTGCGGTCGAACTGCAAGTCGATATTCTACAATGCTCGCACGAAAGAACTGGCTTTATACCAACGATGTGAGTGCCTGTTTTGCCGGAATGATCGCGGTGGGATGGTCATCCGACGCTTTACCTTGGAGCACCACTGGCTCGGTCGCCTCAACCTCGGGAGCACAAAAGCGTATACTTCTCATCACATATTAGCGAGCGAGCTGAAACAAAGCAATGCGATCATTAGAACAAATAATATACGAGCATGCAGTACACTCACCTCGAAAGTCTGTGCACATAACGGCCTCGCGTGCACACTGTGGCAGCTGCCGGCTGAAGTCGCGCATTGGAAGTGCCACGCTGGCAGGCGAAGAACAGGGAAATGCCCGTAACGGGCTTCTCAGCTGACGTCGGTACTAAGTTATGCAGCGAAACAGCGAACGAGAGCGATCGGGGAACAAATGTAGTCCGCGGTCAGGGCGGATTTGGCGTCGTCGATTCAACTTGGAACGGGCAGGTGAGACTGCTGGTCAGCGAGCGTCAAAACGCTTCAAGTAACGCCACCTGAGAATAAATGTCTGGCGGGGGCCTAAGAGAGGGAGATATTTAGCTCGACGCGCCTGTCGTTGTCCGTGCCCTGGTCCTGTAGGTCGAAGAGTTGAGACCACCGCTAATGATTGGAACATAAGACGACACTGGACCGCCACAGTCAGGCAAAAACACGGAGATCACATTCGGAGCTTTCGCGGGGAAGCCAGTATCCGGGCCGGAGCACAGGAATTCAGCCAACGCGTCGTAGTCCGGGGAGGTTGGCATTCGTGCACGAAGGACGTTGCGGAAGAGAGGCAAAGCTTCCAGAGCCTGCAGCCTGATTAGAGCCCTGAAATCTGAGACAAAAAAATTAATGCTTCCAGAATGACTGAAGAGCATAGTCGGTATGATCACGGAAAGAACCCCTGGCGGAGAGCATACTGTTTCACTGAACCACCATGCAAAGCACCTGAACTGAAAACTCGCGCACGTGAGAACCGCAAGTTGAATGCAAGCCAACGAAAGAGTTTCAGACGCCATAGGTTCCTTCAGCCGCAAAATCCAGGTAATTGGAAGACAGCAGGTGGAAAAAGAGAAAAAGCTTCCGCTAGTGCCCTGAGTCTCTTGGACTACCACCATCCGCTGCTCGCATAGTATTTCACTCGCACATAACTCCTCCTCCTGCATCCTGACTACCATCCTACGCTGGATAGGCGCTAAACTCGTCCTCGGCACCATCTCAACTTATTCACCGGCATGACCGCGCTTCGCACGCGCATGCATTACTCTGCTCAGCTCTTCAAGTGACTTGCTTTGATCTCAAATCCAAGCAATTCAGAAGCAAGACACACATTCTTATCATCGGTCCATGTGATGGAGGTCGGAGAACCAGTGTGTTGCACGAACATCTTATCCCAGTCAGCAATGCACGAGACACTGCCGCCAGGACAAGATGCTACGCCTTGCAGAGGCAGAATAAATATGGACGGATACACAAGTTTCAACGCACAGCGAGGGTTCTCTGAGGTTATACGATGTATGAGGAAGGGGAAAACTTGACCGAGCTCGACCGGGAGCGCGGTCTGCGCTCTACAGCGGAAATTTGAAGTTCAGTCGCAAGCGACCTGAGGGTGACATGGTCTTCAACCCCATTTAAAGGCACTGGGAGTACTGTTGAGGTATGCGGTGAGCTAGTGTTTGTTACGGATGGAGCTGCGACATACGTAGGGGTTCAGAACCTTGCAGGTGAGGCCAGCAGCGCACTTGGTCACACCGCTGAAACTGGCACCACCACACTGCGCATAATGCGTGGCCGCAGGCTCAGAGGCATCGGTTCTGGACGGTTGGAGACCAGCCGAGCCGGCGATGCACTGCGAATACTATAGTCGGGGTTAATACCGGCTTCGATGCGCCGCCGCACGACGTACCCAGGGGTTGTACTCCTTGCAGATCGAGCCAGCAGGGCAGGATGTGGGGCCCTTGTAGTTGATTCCACCACAAGGCCCGTAGAGAGTTTGAGCTGCACCAGGAGCGGTCTCGACTGGGGTTGGGATGGTGGTCGACTCTGGCGGGGCGGGCGCATCCGTTGTCTCAGGCGGGGCAGGTGCATCAGTGGTCTCCGGAGGAGCGGGAGCATCAGTGGTCTCTGGAGGGGCGGGAGCGTCGGTAGTATCCGAAGGAGCAGGCGCATCAGTGCTTGTTGGCTCGTCGGTGGTTGATGAGACCGGAGGTTCAGGGACGGGATCGCTGCCGCTACCGTCACATGTAAAGAGAGACGGGCCAGGAATCGTGTAGCTCGTCGGCGCGGGATAGTACAAATTGTACGTTACTGCGTATAGTTCAGTGACGCGCCAATATGCTTGTGGAATGCCCAATACGCACCACCTGCATCGGAGCCTGCCAATAGGGTTCATCAGCGAACTCCACCGCAGCGGGATGCGAAGCCTGCTCACCCTTGTAGGCACCAGGGATGGAAACACCGCTGAGGGGGGCAGAGCCACCGCCAGTAATCTGGATCTGAGCGCAAGACATCTTTACGGCCAGTGTCAGTTGTCGAACATTCCAAAGGAAAATCCAATCATACATAGAACTGAGCACCTGAAGCTACTGTCAGCCAATGAAGGCGAAAAACCGCTAAATTACTTACCAGGGTACTGGCCAGCCGAGTGAAGAGCGATGATCTCCTGCAGGGAGGTGAGTGCCCGACTGCATGGCTATATGTGAGCTTACGAACCGCACGCAGCAGGTAGTGGCCGCTAGCAAGGCAGGCCGGAACCTTGAAATCTACCTTGCCCTTGTTCGCAATCGCACGGTCAACAGCGAAGGTGCTGGTGGCGGCGTCGAAGCCTTCCTCGTAAATCTTCGTCCACTTCAAACCCTCGGCGGATGCCGTCGTGGCGTTTGAAACGGGAGCGACGTAGACGAGAATTGGTCCCTGCACATTGAGTGATTTTAATCACAAGTTCCCATGCGCCCAGGGACAAACGGTGAACGTACACGATGGCTGGCGGCGATGGGATCGTCGCCTGTCCCATATTGACTCTTTTCGGTACCCTGACACCAGTCTGTCAGACGTTTTTTGCATGAGAGGAGACACGAGATACGTACCTGATGGAATTCCCACGTGGCAGGCGAGCCTGCGGGAATGTTGATAATGTCCGTGGATCTGGTGGCGACATCAAACACCGATCCATGGCGAGCAACAAAGTTACTAACGTGCTCGGGTTGACGTTGCACGCCATGGAAGCAGAGTCGACATCCTCGATGGGCTACGATGCGTAAAGTGTCAATTGAGTGACCGCGCCGACCGTAAAGCGTGAACTGACGCTATTGCTAGTAGGCAGACGGATGCCAGTCTTGTGGCCAGCGGACACGCCATTCACATAGAGCTATACATCATTGCGTTAGTTCTACCGTAGGGGTGTATTGCGAAATAATGAATACACACCTCCTGGAAGATGGTGTGCGCGGAGACCGACGCGATAAGCGGAATGAGAGCGAGTGCGGAGAGCATGGCGAGCGTTGAGTTAGACGAGACAAAGAGACCAGGCAAAAAAAGCAGCGAAAAGGCTAGGAGAAGAAAGGAAACTGGGGACGAGACTGAGAAGACATGCAGCCCACACGTGCCGTTGCTTTTTGTACTTGGCTGGGACGCGCCCCTGGTTGCGTCGTATCCGCCGCAGTCGCCACGGCAAACAACGTGCCGCTACAACTTCGGGACGCGACCTGATCGTCAAGGTCGGTGGTGGAGCAAGTCAGCAACGCCGCGATTTCACCGCATTCACGTCGTCGACGTGTTTCCCATCGTAGACAACGAAACGGCGAGACACAGTCGGCATTTTGCGGCATCAAAGGTGCGTAAACCGCTATTAATAAAGGCCGCAACGCATAATCTGGGGATCGCGAGCTCCAGACGGAGGGTGCGAAGCTGTGTTCTTCTGTGGACCTTCGCGATGGTTGATCCCGCGCACGGACTGCCACTGATCAGGGTCGCCTGCCACGTGCGGCCAAGCCAGCAACCACAGCATGCGAGCGCAACGCACAGGTACGGATAGGATGCGAGAAAGGTGACAACGGGAAGAGATTGGATGACAAGGCCACGTCGTGGGCAGCTGATTGGTCGTCCCGCAGAGCCACGGCGACGGGAGCAGCACCTGCATGTAATCTGTATGGCAACCCAAACTGCCGACAAGAGACGTCACCCAAGAGCGTGAGAGAGACTGGTGGTGTCCGCGGAACGTGAAAGGCGGTCGAGGTGCCTCGAACCAAGCTGGTTTCCCCGAGGATGACTTGAAGATCTCTTGTACGCGTTGCCCAGCGTAATTATTTTCCATGTCTTGAAAGCAGATACCCTTAATAAAAGACTTCGATTCGTAAGGGAGATACGAAAACACGTTTTAACGCGTCTCGAACTCCGACCCGCCTCGTTGATGCTCTCTTGTTCAGCTTTTCATCGCACTTGGCCGTTATCTGGAACCATGCAGAGCTTACCGTGCGGATTTATATTCACCAGATCAGCTTGCTTCCGCGTAATGTTGTGTGCATAGGAGTTGCGTATTCGGCAATGGTGCGAGTGTGGATCGTGCGACAACCCTTACTCACTCTCTTCGTCACGCTCACCCCATCCTCACTATTTGAATCTGCGCTTACAGTTTTGACACGCTTGCGGCTTCAGATGCCCGCTCATTTATAGCCACCGACGTGTGAATCGTGGCACTTTTGTCTTCTTCGTCGCACTTTCACTTGTGTATTGCCATCGGTCCACTAGAGAATCTGACCTGTTGTCAACGGTCATTATAATAACCCTCTCAGTAGGTCCGGTTGCACGACTATTGCTCAAGACGAGCTCGAATTTAAACTAGCTGCGCGTTGCCCTTGTTCTGTCCACGGCAACAAGAGCTTGGAGTTGCTTAGTGCCAACCCAGTACGCAACGTACAGCGAAGGCAGGTGGTGGCCGCGTGCGTTTGAATTCTGTCGCACGCTTGAGATACGCTAGTCAGCACGGCAGGCAGCGTTGCGAACCGACTCGCCAACGCCACGCCGAGGCCTCTTCAGGCCGACGACCGACGACCAGCCCCCGGTTTCGACACCCAACAGCACTGCGCTCGTGTATCGACGTGAGAAGCGGTCTCGCACCGAGGGTTCCGACATGCAGAACTCATCGCCTTTGGTCCGTGTTGAGGGGTCACTTCAGGCAGCGTCCGGGGTTGGACGCCATCATCCAAGCGTGGACTGATGCGCTCAGGTAAGCGTAGTTAAACGTAATGGGAACGGCGGGTACGGCGGATGGCGGGAGCTGCATTACTGACAGATGCGCTTCCGCCGACAGCGGTTGCGGCAATCGGGGGCGGGGCGGGCTCGCTCTCAGCCCGTGCCGACATGTGGTGTACAGGGGAACCTTCGTACAGGGCTCTGCCCTCGGATCTGCTTTCTCGAGATGATTCTTGTTGGTCAACGATGTCGAGTTAACGGTGATGTGATTGACGGCTGTCGGATGTCGGGGAACGTCGGGGTCTGAATGTGCGTGCATAAATGCCATCGCTGCCCCCGCTTTGACACACGGTTGGCTCATGTGAGCCATCAAAACAGCTCATTCTAGTCTAGCAGTCGTAATAACTGGGGCTCCGCAAGGTTGTCGGTGTGTGCATGAGGGGTGATATTAGATTGACAGCCGCGTTCGATCAGGAACGGGCTCGCTCCTCGCGGCCGGTTGCATTCCCGTTTCGTCGTGTATCCTCAATGCCAATCTGGCAGTCCTAATCTGAAATAGTCTTATATTGGAATGGTCCCAGAGTGACATGCGACTCATCACAACTTTGCTCGTGGATTGGCCTCGTGGCACTCAGCTGGATCGGCACTCAACCGAGCCGAGTGTGACCATCTGACCCGGGCCTCGAGGCACACCTGTGCGTGCCGGGTTGTTGACCGGGCTCTTAGATGACGAGACGCAGATCGTTCGAAATGGGAATTCTGAACGCAGCTCACCGAGCCAAACCAGGCAGGGACTTTCCGGCGACTTCAGGGCAGCCGGTAACCTCCATTCAGCGTCTCAAGCAATGCAAAACTCAATGTATGAGGACCGAGAAGCACCCTGCGCACGCTCTTGGGGTAGGAGTAGTGCGTTGTTGATTCGGTCCGGCAAACGATCGTGTGTGGGGACACCCGAAGTTGCTTTGCTGGCGAATGTTCGGCTTCGCGAAACGTCCAAGATGGGACGCCCGCAGCATGTTCTAGATCCATTGGGCATTTGGTTTGATGTATGCCATGCAGGGAGGGACGGACCGTGGCTCGCCGTTGTAGGTCCCGTGCCCCACACGGCTCGTACATCGGAGGCTGGTGCGACCCCCCGCCGCACGTCCATTACGTCAGGTGAATGCTCGACACGCTCGTTGAAAGGCGGCCACACGGCACCCACAGGCAAATGAGACATGTTTCCGCGGCTACCCGGACCATAGCAACTGGTGTCGCACTCTGCGCCACCAATATCCTGGCATATGAAGTTTCGGACTCACACACAGAGTGCAACGGACGAAGATCTCAAATTGGTGTGCGCACGAGAATCGGAGTGTGTAGCCAGCAAATTAGAGAAAGAGATTGATTTGGATTGGATGCGAAGACAAACGTGTTGTTCAGATGTGTTGACAATGAGCACGTTACAACGATTGGTGCGGTTGAGCTCACGCAGTTGTAGAGTGATCGCACCGGCGTCGTGCGAACAACACTGGATTACACGACTTGCACGGGAACGTGCTACTGTCTGACAGGAGGGTGAACGTACAGCACCTCAAGGTGCTGGTGATGACAGGCGACCGACACCTTCAGGGTGTCGACATCGGAGCACGGTTCTTTGCGATTGAGAGTCTGACATACTACACGGTTGGGCGGGCGGGCTGGCAGCCAGATGACGGGCGGGGCGGGGTGTGAGTGAGAGAGGAAGCGTGTGTAGAAAATGGGGTGTGCTCGGGGTCGGCGGCAGGCTTGAATGCGCATCAGCCGCGGTAAAGCGACGGCGGAGACGAGGGCGGGCTGCGGCTCCTCATGGTCGGTGACGGAGTCAGGGGAGGCGGGGTGTTGGGAGATGCGGTGCACCCAGTGCGGCGACACAGCTCGAAACGCGGGCGCACTTGCACTTGTGGCGGGCGAGACGGGCGGTTTAGAGTAGAGCTGAGAGGATCTGGGATACCCCGGAGACATGATAATTGAATCGAGTCAAGTTCGGAGCGGGAATTGTAAGTTGCGATGGTGGCCAGTCGGGCGGACGCATTGAAGGTCTGACTTGCCACTTTGGAGGCATTTGCCGAAGCCGATGTACATAGATGAACTAGGAAAGACATATGAGGCGACAGGGGAGATCCCATTCAAGCGAGTGATTGGTCTTCCCCAAGTTCATCTCAA
>Ga0247815_10003145_pt1 | contig 11951 bp, 8 predicted proteins | sample UWRJL194509B1_FD_181014 | JGI IMG/M metagenome (GOLD analysis project Ga0247815, IMG submission 181014) | Plant litter microbial communities from Arlington Agricultural Research Station in Wisconsin, United States - UWRJ-L194-509B-1 | ecosystem: Environmental > Terrestrial > Plant litter >... | reverse complement strand
GCAACTGGCAGATGCAAGGTTAACTTCTGTAAATTCCGCGGCTTATTTCAATTTCCTGCTCAATAAGCCATTAAACAGTATCGTCGATATAAAGGAAGAAACACCCTTGGTTATCAATGCCGATACCTCTGGCAGCAGCCAGAAACGGGAAGAACTCCTGGCGTTGGAATCTGCAGAAAAAGTAAGTACACTCGCATTAAAAATGAACAAGGCCAGCGTGCTGCCAAAACTCTCTACGTTCATCGATCTTGGCGCTCAAGGAGATTTTCTAAAGGTGAACCGCGAAGCACCTTACTACCTTTTTGGGGTAACACTTTCCTGGCAGATCTTTACAGGCAACCAGAATAAAAACAGGAGCCACCAGGCCGCTCTCGATCTAAGGTCTGCACAAAATCAAAATAATCAGGCACAACAGCAATTGCAACTGGAAACAGAAACTGCACAGAACAGACTGATGGCTGCACTGCAATCTTACAAAGCTGCGGTTAGTCAGACTGCCTTGTCGCAACAGTACTTTAATGACGAACAACGGCTTTACAAAGAAGGCCAGGCACTTTACCTGGAACTGCTGGATGCGCAAACCCGGCTCATAAACGACCAGCTGAAGCAAAGCAGTAACTACCTTAATGTGCGTACCAAGCAGGCGGAGCTGGAAAGGGCTAATGCCAGTTATGAATTTTAACACTATCTAATATCTCAACTTCAATCATTCCCACTCTTTAAACCCAATGTTATGAAATATATCAACTACTATACAATGATCCTCCTGTGCGGAATAGCGATCCCCGGTTGTCGTCATGCAGCACCTGTTGAAAAAACGGATAGTGCCATACCTGTAAAGCTGATTTCTGCCATATCTCTTCAGGAAAACGAACCACTCGAAACTTCAGGCCTTCTCTCTTCCGAACAGCAAAGTAACTTATCATTTAAAACCGGTGGTATCATCAATAATATTCTGGTGAAAGAAGGCGACCATGTACATAAAGGCCAGGTATTGGCACAGCTCAATATGACAGAAATCAACGCCCAGCTGAGCCAGGCGCTTGAAAATTTTAATAAAGCTAAAAGAGATGCGCAGCGCACAGCAAACCTTTATAAAGACAGCGTGAGTACAAAAGAGCAATATGAACATATGCAAACTGCCCTAAGCATTGCAAAAAAGCAATTGGATATTGCGAGGTACAATACGGGCCAGTCTACCGTTGTTGCCAATGCAAATGGTGTGGTTTTGAAGAAACTAGCTAACGAGGGAGAGCAAATTGCCGGTGGCACACCAGTGTTGTTTATCAGCAGCATTGCCAGTAAAGACTGGGTGATCAAATGTGGCATTACTGATAAGGACCGGGCGAGGATCAGTGGGGGCGAAAATGCTGAAATCAATTTTGATGCCTATCCGCAAACTTTCACTGGAAAGGTGAAGGCCCTTGCACAGGGCAGCGACAGCAATTCGGGGCTATATCAAGTAGAGGTCAGGTTCAATCCTGAAGAGGTGAAACTTATTTCCGGACTTTTTGCAAAGGTGAAAATCTATCCTCCGGGAAAGACCGATCTGTTATCCGTACCTATGGATGCGTTGGTAGAAGGTGAGAATGACAGTGCATATGTGTTTGTTGCCATTGGTAAAAAGGCCCTCAAAAAGAAAGTCAGGGTTGCTTACCTCAAGGGCGACAAGGTTTTTCTTTCTTCAGGTATCCAGATTGACGATCGTGTAATCAGGGAAGGATCTGCATATCTCGCAGACGGTTCAACTATTAAAGTTATAAAATAATACTGATCATGAAATTACCTGAATTCGCAGTAAAAAATTATCAGTTTACCCTGATCGTATTTGTGGCAGTATTGGCGCTGGGCATTTATTCTATGTTTTCCATGCCCAGAAGTGAAGATCCTGAAACCTATGCCCCCAACTTCACCGTTGTGGTAGTATACCCTGGTACCAATCCCAAGGACATGGAACAGCTGGTTGTAGAACCGATGGAAAAAAAGATCCACGACCTTGATAATATCAAACATGTGATTACTGATATCAGCAATGGGCTGGCGGTGATGCAGATACAGTACAAATTCAGCTCCAATCCAGACGATAAATACCAGGAGGTGGTGAGGGAGATCAACAGTTTACGGGCTGAACTACCCGCAGACATTACCGACATCAGGATAGACAAGCAGATTCCATCCGATGTCAGCATCTATCAATTCGCACTGGTGAGTGAAAATGCCTCGTCTGCAACGATGAAGAAATATGCAAAGGAACTCAAAGAGCGGCTGGAGAAAATACAAGCCCTAAAAAAAATAGATTATGAAGGTGTTACGGAGCGCCAGGTAAATATCAAGCTCAACCTGCAAAAGATAGCACAGGAAAAGCTGACACAGCAAACTGTTATCGCAGCGCTGCAAAGCGAAAATGTGAACATCCCTGGTGGCAGTATCACCATGGCCAACCGCAAACTCAACATTAAAACCAGTGGTAATTACAGCACACTGGATGAAGTAAAAAATACGGTAATATACACTTCTGACGCAAAAGTGGTTTACCTTAAAGATGTGGCCGATGTTACTTTAGGATATGAAGATGAGACACATATCACGCGGTTAAACGGTTACAGGTCGGCATTTGTCAGTGCCTGTTTAAAGGATAAGGAGAACATTATTGATGTGCAGGATAAGGTATCTCAGGTAACAGATGCCTTTAAAAAAGAACTGCCAGCAAGTATTGATCTGGTAAAAGTGTTCGACCAGGCAAAAAGTGTGGATATCAGATTGTCCCATTTCGCTAGGGATTTCGGTATAGCCATTCTGCTGGTACTGGTTACCCTACTACCGTTGGGTACAAGAGCCTCTGTAGTAGTAATGATTTCCATTCCGCTTTCGCTGGCTATCGGCTTAACACTGATGAATCTTTTGGGATATAATATGAACCAGCTGAGTATTGTAGGAATGATTGTAGCACTCGGGATCCTGGTTGACGATAGTATTGTGGTGGTTGAAAATATCGAACGATACCTGCGGATGGGTTATGGAAAAGTCGATGCTGCCATTAAAGCCACTTCACAGATCGGGATTGCTGTAGTAGGTTGTACTGTATTGTTGATTTTTGCATTTATGCCAATCGTATTCCTGCCTGAAGCTGCAGGACAGTTTATCCGCAGTTTACCAATGTCAGTCATCACCACCATACTGGCATCCATGCTGGTGTCACTTACGGTCGTACCTTTCCTGGCAAGTATGATTCTTAAACCCCACGAAAGTGAGGAAGGTAACTTTTTGCTGAGAACGCTCAAAAAGGGCATTCATACTACCTACGGAAAGGTGCTTACCATAGCTCTTGCGCGTCCATTAACAACCCTGGCAGTTATCGCTGCAATTTTTATAGGCTCGTTGATGCTGGTGCCTGTCATCGGTAGCAGCTTGTTCCCAAAATCAGAAAAACCCATGTTCCTTGTGCAGATTGAAACTCCGGAAGGAACCAATATACACGTAACTGATAAGGTGACCCGCTATGTTGAATCGAAATTAAAGCAAGTACCCGAAATAAGTTCTTTCGCCAGCAATGTTGGAAAAGGGAACCCACGGATATATTATAATGTAGTGCCACACAATGAAAGCGAGAACTTCGCCGAGATCTTTGTACAGGTAGAGGGACTGGAGACCACAGAAAAAGTTGAAGTGATAGAGAGATTACGGAAACAGCTGGTTGGATATCCCGGCGCCGTAATCAAGGTGAAGGACTTTGAACAGGGGGCACCAGTGGAGGCTCCCCTAGCATACCGCATTTATTCAGATGATCTTGGGGCTCTGCGTGAAACAGCCTTCAAAGTAGCTGCAATGATCAGTAAAGTTGATGGTACCATATATGTGAACAATCCTTTGCTGGTAAAGCCGGTCGACCTAAAAGTTAGTATCAACAAGGAAAAAGCTGGAGTATTAGGAGTGGCCTCTGGAGATATCGACAGGACTGTAAGGTTGGGTTCCGTAGGCCTCAATGTAGCAACTTATCGTGAGGACGAAGGAAAAGCAGATAATTATAATATCAATGTTTCTATTCCTAAATATGGCAGTAACCAGGATCTGAGCATGTTCGACCGCCTGTATGTGCCATCTGGAACAGGAGTGAATATACCCATCAAAAATGTGGCTACAATAGGTTTCGAAAGTTTGCCAAACCAAATCAGGCACTATGATAAGGACAGGTATGTAACCGTATCTGCCTTTGTTAAGCCAGGCTACAATGTGGCCCAATTGGATGAGCAAATAACCGCGCAGCTAAACCATTATAAATTTCCAAAGGGCTTTACTTTTAAAGTTGCAGGCGAAAAAGAAAGTAAAGATGAAAGTTTTGGAAACCTTGGGGTAATACTGATTGTAACCGTATTTGGATTTCTTGGCGTACTGATTCTTGAATTCAAAACCTTTAAAAGCATACTTATTGTCCTCTCTGTAATCCCCTTAGGAATTGTTGGGGGATTGATTATGCTATATTTAGCAGGAGAAACGTTATCATTTACCGCGACCATCGGCTTCATCGCACTGGTTGGTATTGAGGTTAAGAACTCCCTTCTGGTGGTTGATTTTACCAATCAGCTGAGGGCGCAGGGCAGAGGAATTGAAGAAGCGGTTATTGAGGCAGGGGAGATTCGCTTCGTGCCAATTTTGCTTACGTCCCTAACGGCTATAGGTGGCCTGATTCCATTGGTAATAGAATACAGTCAGTTGTATTCTCCTTTAGCGCTGGTATTGATAGGCGGACTAATCAGTTCAACGCTCTTGTCGCGACTTGTTACTCCGGTGATGTATAAACTGTTGCCTCCGGAAATCGTAGCTGAGGAAATCTAATTATCTGGCTCCTTTCGTTTGTCGGACTTGGATGCAATACCAGTCCGATAAATGAAAGGGGCTATTTAGATTTGCTGGAGAACAAAGTACAGAACAATACAGGCTCATGGAAGTACTGCAGCCATTTAGATCGGCTTTTGATCCCATATTGTAGTAAAGAAGTCTTTAAAGGCAAATAAAATTATGCAGGTTCCTGTTTTCTGGTTTCTACAATTCGCTGCCGGTGTTTTGTACCCCAGCTACTAAGAGCTTCTATAATTGGACCAAGGCTGTCACTGTAGGATGTAAGCTCGTAGGTTACTGTAACCGGGAATGTATTGAACACCTTACGTTCTACAAACTCATTCAATTCAAGATCCCTCAATTCTTTCGAAAGTATTTTAGGTGTAATATCACCTAAAGCCCGCTGAATATCATTAAACCTTTTAGGTCCATTAGACATAGCCACAATCAAAGGTAGTTTCCACTTTCCGTTCAATACGTACAAGGCATCTTTTACTGCATTTATACTTTCCAGGCAAGCTTCGGGGGAGTGTTGTGGTTGATTGAACATGTTAATTTGTGTTGCGTGACTATCCTAAAGGATACCGCTATCCTTTTGGATAGTAGTATCTTTATTATATCAAATATACATAAGTTTGTCGGAGTTATCAAACCAATAAAAAGATGAACATATTACATATCATTTCCAGCCCACGTGGCGAGGCTTCATTCAGTATCAAATTAGGAAACGCAATTGTTGAAAAACTGAAACTTGAAAATCCTGAAAGCACTGTAAAAACCCATGACCTTACCCGAACTGCATTTCCTCACCTTGAAGAAGTACATTTAAACTCTTTTTTTACTCCCGCTGAAAGCAGATCTCCTGAGCTTGTAGAAGCTGTAAAACATTCTGATACTGCTATTGCCGAAATCCATGATGCGGACGTAATAGTTATCGGTGCGCCAGTTTACAATTTCAATATCCACTCTACACTTAAAGCGTGGATCGACCATATTGCACGTGCAAACGTAACATTTTCGTACTCTGCACAAGGACCAGAGGGATTGATCAAAAATAAAAAAGTTTACCTGGCAATCTCTTCAGGCGGTATCTACTCTGAAGGACCTATGACTGCCTTTGATTTTACAGCACCTTATTTAAAAGCTGTTTTAGGCTTTTTAGGAATGACTGATGTAACTGTTTTAAGGGTTGAAGGGGTATCTATCCCTGATTTGCAGGCCACAGCATTAGATAAAGCAATTGAGAACATTGTGCTTTAGTCTTGAACACATTTTCATTCCCCGCATTAGCTGTACAACTAAGGTATAGCTGATGTGCCTTTAATCAGAGGTAAAGGAAGTCTTACAACAATGCCAGTTTCGGTTATTGTTGTAAGACTGCCTTACATATTAAGGGAGGGTACCTGTTCAGGGACCTCCGATAAGGCCTCATCTGGTGGTGTAATCCTCTTCAATATAAACGATAGTATTTCTTCAAAAATTACGTAACCCGCAAAGATGATAAATCCGGGCTGCAGCGATGTGTAATTTACTGTAGTGGTATTTAAGAAATCATTATGTATGTCCAGATTGGAGAGCTGACTTTTCAGTATGCCGTTCAGACCGATATAAGTCATCAAAATCCCTACAACCATTACATCAGACATGTCCCATTTGCCAGTCTCGAATGTCAGGTATCTCACTACTTTATTTTCGGCCACCTGATCTTTACTCAAAATATGAAGCCCTTTCGCAATTATTCTTAACAGCGGCAGGATAATGATGAATAAAAGTATCAGTACGCCTACTACTACAGCATCAGGTTTAGGCTGATTGATCAATACCTTCACGATGCCAAGTATGCTTTTACTTTGAAAAAATAGCACCTGATTTTCAAAAACTATTTTTTCACCCATCAGCATAAAGTTAAGTGACCCTATCCGGGCGTCAACCTCTATTACAGAAGCTGTAATACCAATCGTCAACAGTACAAGGGCAAACAAAAGGGCCATTATAAACAGCGTTGTTTGTAAATGTTCTTTTTTACGAAGTGCCCACCACAAGGCAAGCGCAAGCACGGCACAGGCCAACATAGCATAGGCATAGTTATATGTCACAGTGCGAATAGAATCCAGTCTTGAATTCAGCTGTTCGTTTAATGTTTTTTGATTTGACACATGGTATTTACTGTACAAATGCTTGGTAACCTGTGCGCTGGCAACACTTGTGCTATCATACGTTTCACTCGCCAGCTGTTGAATTTTGCTCGTAGCTATGTTTTTCAGTCTCGTTGTACTGGCCGGGCTGTTCACTTTGTTGATAATTGTTCTTGCAAACGAAGGTACCTGCGCCTTGATGTCGTCTGCATTTACAAAGCTGTTAAATGCAAATTTTTTGAGTTTGCCCCCAAAGGTTTTCTGTGGCTTGTTAATTTCAGCAACAGCTTTATTTACGAGGCCATTAAGCTGCTCTTCAACTTCAAGCCGCAAAGCCTTTTTTTGTGCAGCACTCATGCTATAATCACGTACTTCACGGTTAATTACTGCCGATATCTTATCACGCCACTGATCGACAGAAAAAAGACCGAATGTAATGTTGTTTGACATGCTGTAATCCTCTTTAAGCTGTTCCTGCTGAAGGGAAAGTTCATGAAGCTGATAGCCAAAGTAAGCCTCGCCACAAAGCAGGATACTTAATCCAAATATGAGTATGATATGGGGCAAACCAAATTTAGTTGCCGTTGTGTTGTTTTTTTGAGTTGTCAAGGTCTTAATTATTAGATTGTTCTGAACTATAATTTTATTATAATCTAATGCGAATTATGCGGCGTAATAGACTTCAGTATTGTGGATAAGATAAGTCCGTACAAAACAAAGCTGATGAATATGATAAAACCCGGCTGCAAAGCTGTATTGTTTGTTGTGATAATACTTAAAGAATCGCTGTTAATATTCAGACTTGCCAACTGGCTCTCCAGTAAACCATTCAGACCGATATAAGTCATCAGTATTGCAATAACAATTACATCCGCCATGCTCCATTTTCCCGATTGAAATGCAAAATATTTAATGAATTTATTTTCGGCTATGCTCTTTCTACTGAGCAAATGGATACCTGTGGAACTTAATTTCATGATCGGAAAAAGGATACTGAAAACGAGGATCAAAATACCGACAAGTATGGAATCTACGGCTGGTTGTTTTACCAAAACATGCACAACGTCAAGTATACTTTTACTCTGGAAGAATAGTACCTGATTTTCAAAAACCACATGTTCTCCCAGTAATACAAAGTCGAGGGATTTAATGCGGGCATCAACCTCAATCATCGAAGCAGTTAAACCAACAGCCAGGAGCATAAAAGCAAATAGCAACGACATAATAAAAAGGGTTGCCTGTAATTCAACCCGTTTACGTAAAATCCACCACAACGATAAAACAATAACGATACAACCAAGCATACCAAAAGAGTAATTATAGGTAGTTTTCCTTATGTTTTCCAGCGATCCTGTAAGTTTGTCGTTCAATTTTTGTCTTGAAGTCACATGGTACTTCAAGTACATCTTATTAACCTCAGCCTGATTTGCGGTAATTGTACTGTCAATATAACCGCTTTGTTCTACCGCAGTAAATTTGCCCATTGCCATGGTACTCAGCTGCTTTTTATTGGCAGGGTTATCTATCCTTGCAATCATGTTTCTTGCAAAACCGGGCACCTGGGCTTTTATCTTATCTGTGTCTACAAAAGTTTTAACCGCAAACTGTTTCAACTTTCCGCCAACGGACTTTTGAGGTTTATTAACCAGGGCTTCAGCCTTATTGATTAAGGCCAGAATGATTTGTTCAACTTCAACCTGCAGCTCCCTCTTTTGCTTTTTGGTCATGGTAAAATGGCGCACCTGATGGTTAATAATACCAGCAACTTTATCATGCCATTGATCCACGGAAAACAGTCCGAAGGTGATGTTGTTAATATTTGAATAGTCCTCCTTGATGACCTCCTGCTGATCAGAAAGTGTATGCAGCTGATAGCCGAAAAAGCCCTCGCCAACTAAAAGCACACTCAATCCGAGGATCAACAATAATTTCTGGATGTTAAATCCCTTTGCGACAATGTTTGGTTGTTCTGCGTTCAATTCGAGTAGCGTTAAGTAGTGGAACTGCAGTATAACTACGAAATTCCTCAAATGTTTGAGTGCTAAATGTATTACACCTATAAAGAGTGCGATATAGTCTGTATAAATATACTGCTCGTGAACGTATTAGCCTTTTTCTAACGCAGGGATAAGATTAAATTTTATTCGATAAAATGTAAACCAGACTTGTAAGTAATCGCATTTTTTAGCGCCAGTTAAATTTAATTCATATATTTGCAGTAATTCCTATATGGTTATCTCTTAATTCCAGGAATCATGACAGCATATATCTACATATCGTCCCCTTCGCTCATTGCCTAATTAGGCAGGCAAATTCTGTATTTTATCAATAGTAAAAACGGTTGCTTAGGCAACATATGCATTATTTCGTCTTGCCCTAGTTAGATTTCATTTTCAGAGTGGTAAAAAAGGGTTTATCCTTTTTCAGGGACAAACTGATCGAAATCAATTCCAAAAATAAAACATTAACAAAATTAAGAATTATCCTGGGTGAAGCCGAATGTAGGCTTATCCGGATTTAAAGATATATCCCACATGGGCAATTTAAAAACAAAAGATTTAAGTAAAATAGGTTATCATAATGATCAGCTCCGAAGCTTGGTTATTGGCATAGCCTCTAAAAATTTCAAGCATTACAGTACGCAGCAGTTGCTTGATTTATTAATAAATATCAAAAACAATCCTGAGGCATTTCTGGATAACGAACTAACAAGTAAAATAGCAGAAAAAGTAATTGGCAAAACAAAAGAGCCATCATTCAAAACATTTGAGATGCGGAATGAGCCCGTGTATTGCAAAACTTATGGCGGTAAGGGAATAGAGGCATCGGCCAAAAAACAAATGGAACTTGCTACCCTTTTACCTGTAAGTGTACAGGGCGCACTAATGCCTGATGCACACATGGGCTTTGGCTTGCCGATTGGTGGTGTGTTAGCTACCGATAATGCTGTAATCCCTTATGCGGTGGGAATGGATATTGGTTGTCGGATGGCATTGTCGATCATTGATGAGAGTGAAAGTTTTCTGAACAGGTTTGAATACCAGATCAAACAAGCCTTACGAAATCATACACATTTTGGTATGGAAGGTGGCTTGGAAAACCGCGAGGAACATGAGATTTTGGATCGCCCCTTGTTTAACGAGATACCATTTTTAAAACCTCTGCGCGGCAAAGCAATCCGGCAATTAGGTACATCGGGCAATGGCAACCACTTTGTTGAATTTGGCGAGATCGAACTGTTGCACGATAACAGCCTGGGCTTGCCTGCAAAGAAGTATACCGCATTGTTAACGCACTCGGGAAGCCGTGGATTGGGTTCTGCGATAGCAAGACGTTACACGCAGATTGCCATGAATACCTGTAAACTGCCGCGGCAGGCCCAGCAATTGGCATGGCTGGATATGAACAGCGAAGCAGGGCAGGAATACTGGCTTACCATGACTTTGGCAGGTGATTATGCACAGGCTTGCCACGAACGCATTCATGGAAACCTGTTAAATGCTCTAGGCCTAAAAGCGTTATGTGTAGTGGAAAATCACCACAACTTTGCATGGAAAGATCAGCTGGCAGATGGTAGGCAAGTAGTTATTCACCGCAAAGGTGCAACGCCGGCTCACGATGGTGAACTGGGTATTATTCCCGGAAGTATGACCGCGCCAGCTTACCTTGTTTCAGGTAAGGGTTCTAATGATGCACTATACTCTGCATCACATGGTGCCGGTCGCGCAATGAGCAGGCAAAAGGCCAAAGATAGCATGACGGTGTCGGCCATGAAAAAGCTACTGGAGAATGCGGGCGTTACCTTATTAGGCGGAACGGTCGAAGAAAACCCATCGGCTTATAAAGATATCGAAATGGTAATTGCTGCTCAAAGTGATCTGATTAATATTGAAGGAAAGTTCTTTCCACGCATCGTTAGAATGAATAAAGAGTAGCGTTTACGCTTATTCTACGGGATAATTTTGGCCTTTGAGATGATCTCAGAGGCCATGTTTTTCTCAATGGTGTTTTGACATATTATTCATTACACATAAATTATAGAGTCTGGCATTAAGGTCTTTTCCCTACTTTTTATCAATCAGCTTATTATTAACTGCGATAGCGAGAACATGTTCCCGGTAGCTACGGCTTAATGGAATAGTAAAAGATTGGATAAATATCTCATTACCTTCAATCCTTTCTATACGTCTCAAAGAAACCATATATGATTTATGCACCCGCATGAACAGGTTGCTGTCAAAGTTTAGTTCAAGATTTTTAAGATTGGCCAGTGTGGTATATTTTCCTTTTATGGTTATAATGTTTACATAGTTCTGCATGCTTTCCAGATAGAGTACATCATCAAAAAATATCCTTTCATATTTATTGCCACAGCGGATGAAAAAGTAATCCACTACCTGAGCCGGATGCTCTTTTTTTCCAGCCAAAGTGAAATTAAGGAAACGCTGGTAGTCCCTCGCTTTATTAACTGACATCAAAAACCGGTCGAACGTAATAGGTTTCAACAGATAATCCAGCACATTTAGTTGAAATCCCTCGAGCGCGAAATTAGGATAGGCGGTGGTAATGATCACCATGGGTGGGTTTTTAGTGATCCGCAAAAAATCCAGTCCGCTCATTTTGGGCATCTGTATGTCCAGAAAAATCAGGTCCACAGGTCTTGTTTCCAGTAACTGAATCAACTGAAGGGGATTTTCACAGGTGCCCAGGAGCTCAAGGAAGTCCACATCCTGTACAAAATCGGTCAATCCTTCTCTAGCCAATGGTTCGTCATCTACAATTACACAGTTGATCATCATTTAATAATTTATTTCATGAACAAGTGATAGGGCAAGTTCTTTTAACGCTATTTGCAAACTAACAGAATATATATCGCCCTTGCGGGTAACAGTGAGCTGGTACTCACCAGGGTAAACCAAATCCAGCCTACGCTGAACATTTTTTAATCCAATTCCGCCAACTTCACTAATTAAGCCTTCA
>Ga0247815_10003142_pt1 | contig 11953 bp, 10 predicted proteins | sample UWRJL194509B1_FD_181014 | JGI IMG/M metagenome (GOLD analysis project Ga0247815, IMG submission 181014) | Plant litter microbial communities from Arlington Agricultural Research Station in Wisconsin, United States - UWRJ-L194-509B-1 | ecosystem: Environmental > Terrestrial > Plant litter >... | reverse complement strand
CTTTTGACCATTGGTTACTCAGGCTACGCACAAATGAGCGGGGAATACAATTATAGTCTTGCGTTAAGGGCTTACACGGTTATGCAGATGCCTAAAATTGTGGACGAAGCCAATTCAAGGTATTTCACGAATGCCCCTATCAATGGTGTCTTTGTTAAATTCAATAACAATCAGATCGGCTACCGCTTTGGCGGAACTTATTACAACAGGTCAAAAAAATTCTTTAACAACTGTGAGACCTGTGAAGAGGCAAACGGGAAATTGGTAGACTATTCTTTTAAAATCGGGTTTGAGAAAAACTTCAACTACGCCTATGTGCAACCCTACATCGCATTGGATGTCGGCTTTCGGTCGAACGAATTTAATGGGGATCTCGAAAATCGCAATGACTTAAAGGCCCAGGCTTCAAAAACTGAGGTGGCATCGAGTGTTAAACTAGAGGCCTCCAAGGTCGGTTTTGTGGTGGCACCGACTTTTGGGATTAGGATCAATCCTTTAAAGAACGTTTCTGTTTTTGCTGAAGGCAGTCTGGATTTCTTTTATTCCTATGAACGACAGGAAACGGTGGCACGTGACGTTGCCAATACACGTACATTTAAGAAGTTTAATAAAACAGAATACTTGTTAAACCCATTTTCAATTGGCATTCAGGTTCACCTCAACCGCAATAAGTAGTATTCGTATTTACTGACGATTTGAAATTATCACAGTAGAAAGAACAAAACAAATAATTGCGTATGTTTGCTGTCGTGAGTTTAAAACAACAATTTTGATGAAAGTTGCCCTAATAACCGGTGTTACGGGTCAGGATGGCGCTTATTTGGCTGAATTCCTGCTAAAAAAAGGATATTTTGTACATGGATTGAAAAGACGATCTTCTCTTTTCAATACTGAACGTATAGACCATTTGTACCAGGATCAACACGAGCATGGAGTTAATTTTAAACTTCATTTTGGTGACCTGACAGACTCGACAAATTTGATCAGGATCATCCAGGAAACGCAGCCCGATGAGATTTATAATTTGGCAGCAATGAGTCACGTTCAAGTGAGTTTTGAGATGCCGGAATACACCGCTAATGCTGACGGTATCGGCACTTTGAGGCTTTTAGAGGCAGTTCGTATTTTGGGATTAGAGAAAAAAACCAGGATTTACCAGGCCTCTACTTCGGAGCTTTATGGCTTAGTGCAAGCAGTTCCTCAAAGTGAAACAACTCCTTTCTATCCGCGCTCGCCCTATGCGGTAGCCAAAATGTATGGCTATTGGATTACGGTAAATTACAGGGAAGCTTACCAGATGTATGCCTGCAATGGCATCCTATTTAACCATGAGAGCCCACTCAGAGGGGAAACTTTTGTGACCCGGAAAATTACTAGGGCTGCGGCTAAGATAGCACTAGGGTTACAGAGTTGCTTATATCTCGGAAACCTATCCGCGCAACGCGATTGGGGCCACGCTAAGGATTATATTGAAGCCATGTGGCTGATTCTTCAACAGGAACAGGCAGAGGACTATGTAATCGCAACAGGAATTACAACTACTGTTAGGGAATTCGTTAAAATGAGTTTTGCTGAATTGGGTATCGAGGTAGAGTTTAGCGGGAAAGATCAGCACGAAAGAGGAGTAATTATTGATGTAGACCAGCAGTTAATTACTACCCTCGGCTTGAATGACGATTTCCTTAAACCAGGAACGGTTGTTGTTCAGGTGGACGAGAAATACTTCCGTCCGACTGAAGTTGACCTATTGTTAGGGAATCCGAGCAAAGCAAATACAAAGTTGGGTTGGACACCCAAATATGACCTGCCAATGCTTGTCAGGGAGATGGTCGAATCAGATCTTCAGCTGATGAAAAAGGATGAGCATCTCAAAAAAGGTGGATTTAAAACGCTAAATTATTTCGAATAACGTAGTACATTAGTTAATTAATATGAAATTAAAAGGCATACTTGTTACATTTCTATTCTTTACATTAGCTGTCGGCACTTTCACTGCCATTGCACAGACCAACTATTCTGATGTTAAAGTTGATGATCTGACAGATGCACAGGTAAGGCAGTTGATACAGCGTGCAGAAGCAATAGGCTATAATGATGCCCAACTAGAACAAATGGCAGCGGCACAAGGTATGAAACCTGAAGAAATTCAGAAATTGCGCGCTAGAGTTGAGAGAATCAGGAAGCAAGGCGGATCTGCGACTGTTAAAAATAATCCGGGGGCAGAAATTGATCAGCCCAGAACAAGTGAGACTGATAGTGTAAAAAGTAATACTAAAGAAAGGGACAGTGCTAGTCCACAAAAACAAGATATTTTCGACAGCTTGAGGCCAAAGATTTTTGGCGCGAATTTATTTAGCAACGGAAACTTGACTTTTGAGCCGAATTTAAGAATGGCAACTCCGAAGGGTTACATAATCGGACCAGATGACGAGTTGCTTATAGATCTGAGCGGCGACAACGATGTAAACTACAAATTGAAGGTTTCACCTGAAGGAACTATTCGGTTGCAATATGTTGGACAGGTTTCAGTCGGCGGATTATCTGTAGAACAGGCGACATCCAAAATACGCTCCGGAATGTTGGCAACCTATCCTTCGTTAAAAAGCGGAAGAACCAGCTTGTCTGTAAACTTAGGAAATATTCGCAGTATCAAAATCACAATGGTTGGGGAAGTCACGAAGCCAGGTTCTTATACCCTTTCATCACTTTCTACAGTCTTCAATGCATTAAATGCTGCAGGTGGCCCTAACCAAAATGGAACATTTAGAAAAATACAAGTAGTGAGGAATAATAGGGTTGTATCAACCATTGATATTTACGATTTCCTTCTAAATGGCATTCAATTAAACAACATACGTTTACAGGACCAGGATGTGATCAATGTGCCTGTTTATCAATCCAGGGTGGAGATTGCCGGAGAAGTGAAACGTCCGGCATTGTATGAGGTATTGAATACGGAAACATTAGAAGATGTGATTCGTTTTGCAGGTGGATTTTCGAATCAGGCATATACCGCAAAAATTAAGGTTTTACAAAACACAAACAAGGAACGTAAAATAGCCGATGTAGCGGCAAATGATTATGTTAAATACAGTCCTTTAAATGGAGACAAATATGTCGTCGAAACAATTCTTGATCGTTTCGAAAACCGCGTTGAGATAACCGGAGCTGTATTCCGTTCTGGACAATATGAATTGGATAAAGGTTTAACCCTTAGGGGGCTGATTGAAAGGGCAAACGGCCTAACTGAAGATGCGTTTATGAATCGCGCTTACATCAATAGATTGAATGCAGACAATACTCAGGCTCTGATATCTTTTGACCTCTCCAAGATTATTGCTGGAACAATGCCTGACATACCCTTACAACGGGAAGATAGAGTGACAATTTCTTCACTATTTGATCTTCGTGATGAATATAAGATTAGCATACAAGGTGAGGTGAGATATCCGGGCAACTTTGACTTTGCAGATAGTTTGAGCTTGGGAGACCTGATTCAAATGGCTGGCGGTTTTAGGGAAGGAGCAACCCCAAACAGAATTGAAGTGTCCCGCAGGGTAAAGAATAGTGATGCTACGTCATCCTCAGCCACAACGGCAGAAGTATTTACGATTAATGTTGACCCACAACTCAGAATTCTAGGTCCAAAATTTATACTAAAGCCTTTCGACTTAATTGCAGTGCGCAGCTCTGAAGGTTATCAGGTTCAGAAACAAGTAAAGTTGGAAGGTGAAGTTTTATTCCCGGGGGTCTATACTATTACAAACAAAAATGAAAAGATTTCTGATTTGGTAAAACGGGCTGGTGGCTTAACGCCTCTGGCCTATGCGGATGGAGCGTCTTTGAAGCGTCCGGGAGCGGAGAAGGTAAATCCTTCAGATAAAAACGCGATAAATAATCAAGAGGAGGATGATAAGAAGTATTTGAGTTTGAAACGTGCACAAGAGGCAGGAGCAAAAGATACGATCAAAAAGGAAATAGAGCTTAAGTTGATCCAATCAGACTTAGTGGGGATAGATTTACAACGGATTCTAGAAAAGCCACAGTCGCGATACGATTTAATTGTTCAAGATGGAGACGTAATCCGTGTTCCAAGACAATTGCAAACTGTCAAGGTTACAGGTGAAGTATTAAATCCAAATAGTATTGTCTATTCGTCAGGAAAGAGTTTTAAGCAATATATTAATGGAGCAGGTGGTTTCACGACAAGCGCTTTAAAGTCTGGGGCGTATATCAAATACGCAAATGGATCAGTCGAAGCTGCCAGTAAATTTCTTTTTTTCAACAACTATCCGCAAGTAAAGCCAGGGGCTGAGATTTTGGTTCCTAAGCGCGCTGAACGAGAGCGACTGACCGCTCAAAGCTGGATAGGAATTGGAACGGCATTCGCTTCTTTGGCGGCTATTGTTGTTAGTATTCTAAGATAATATAAGTGATGAGCGAAGCGCGTAAAACCGAATCAAATATTGGCGAAGGTATCTCAATGAAAGAACTTTTAATCAAGTGCATATTTTGGTTAAAATATCTTAAATCTAAGTTGGTTTTCATACTGGCTTTTACCTTATTGGGATGCATTGTTGGCGTTGCTTTCACAAGCCTGAGAAAACCAGTCTACTCTGCGTTATGTACATTTGTATTGGAAGAAGCTGATAAAGGAAGTTCTCTTGGAAATCTGGGCGGATTAGCTTCCATGGTTGGCTTAGATCTCGGAAGTGGAGGAGGTTTGTTTCAAGGTGATAACATAATGCAGTTGTACAAATCCAGATCTATGATAGAAAAGACGCTATTAAGTCCGGTACAATATAAAGGAAAGATGCAACTGTTAATTGACAGGTATATAATCTTCAATAACCTCAGGGCTAAGTGGAGCGAACAAGCAGAACTCTCCAATATTAGTTTTCAGGGAGTTCCAAGAGCAAATTTTAACAGGCTCCAGGACAGCGTTCTGGGCAGAATAGTAGAACGCATTAATAAAGAGAATTTGTTTATCAAAAAGCCGGATAAGTCGCTTTCGATTATTAGTGTTGAAGTAAAATCTACGGACGAATTCTTTGCTAAAGCATTTAATGATCAAATAGTGAAAAATGTAAATGACTTTTATGTTCAGACTAAAACCAAAAAATCATTGCAAAATCTCAAAATTTTGCAATACCAAACGGATTCAGTCAGGAATGTCTTGAATGGTGCAATATATCAATCAGTCGCTGTAGCTGATGCGACTCCAAATTTAAATCCCACTCGTCAAATATTAAGAGCACCAGCGCAACGTTACCAGTTAAATGCCGAAGCGAATAAAATCATGTTGGCAGAACTGGTTAAAAATTTAGAGCTCGCCAAGCTATCTTTACGAAGAGAAACGCCGCTAATTCAAGTAATTGATGAGCCAATTTTCCCCTTGATAAACAACAAAATTGGCAGGGGATTTGGGCTTATCGTGGGCGGCATTATTTTCGGTCTTGTCGGAATATTTTTGTTAATATTGAGGAAGTCGTTTATACAAATTTTAACGTAACATGAGTTTAGACAAGATTAGGATAGTACACTTGCCCAAAATATTGGATGATCGGGGCAATTTGTCGTTTTTAGAAGAGAATAAGCAGATTCCTTTCACAATAAAAAGAACATACTGGATTTATGATGTTCCGGGTGGGGAAGTTAGGGGAGGACATAGCTACTATGAAAATGAAGAATTGATCATCGCATTGAGTGGTAGTTTTGATGTGGTTTTGAGTGACGGACATAATGAAAGACGGTTTTCATTAAATAGATCTTATTTCGGTTTATATGTTCCAAAAGGAATTTGGAGATACATGGAAAATTTTTCAACGAATTCCTTGTGTTTTATTGTTGCTTCGACATGCTATGACGAATCTGACTACCAGCGTGATTATTCCAAATTCATAGAGTTAAATTTGAAAAAAAGCTAATGGTGACAACTTACGACTGTTCAGTTTTTGAATTACCAAGAATAAAAAACCGTGCGGGTAATCTTACGCCTGTACATAATAATGTCGAAATACCATTCGAAGTGAAGCGGATATTTTATTTATATGATATACCGGGGGGTGAATCTCGGGGTGCCCATGCTCATAAGGAATGCCACCAATTTCTGATTGCCGCCAGCGGTAGTTTTGAGGTGCTTTTGGACGATGGAAAGACAAAAAGATTGATACAATTGAATCGTCCGAATATTGGACTACATATACCTCCGGGTATTTGGGCATCAGAGGTTAACTTTTCCTCTGGATCAATCTGTCTGGTACTTGCTTCTCATTTATATAACGAGAAAGATTATATCAGAGACTATAATCATTATAAACAATTTATAGATGAAGCAATTAGTTAGGAGTGTTAAGATTGTTGGGACAGGCGCCTATGTACCCGATGAAATTGTATCCAATCAATACTTAGAAAGCAAGCTAGCAACTAGCAGCAAATGGATTTTTGAAAATCTTGGTATTCATGAGCGAAGACGAGCAAGTTCTACTCAGTGTACAAGTGATTTGGCATATGTTGCAGGCAAAATGGCGATCGAAAATGCGGGTTTATCAAAGGATGATATTGATTTGATAATCGTTGCGACGGCTACACCGGATCGATTAGCACCTTCTACTGCATCTATATTGCAGGATAAATTAGAGGCTTACAATGCCGTGGCTTTTGATATTTCAGCGGTATGCAGTGGCTTTCTCTTTGCTATGTCTGTCGCTTCGCAATACATAGCGAGTGGTGTCTACAACAATGTATTGGTTGTTGGTGCAGATACTTTTTCTAAAATCACTGATTGGGACAGAAGAGATGCCGTTTTTTTTGGAGATGGTGCTGGAGCAGCAGTTCTTACACACGCTTCTGATAATGAAGGCTTCTTAGCATATAGGTTATATACAGATGGAAGAGGGAAACATGAATTTACAATTCCCGCTGGCGGATCAGAGTTACCCGCAGATCAGAATACTATAGATCAAAGGCAACATTTTTTTCAGATGAACGGCAAAGCTGTTTACGAAACAGCTACCAAAGTGCTACCTATGGCAATTAACCAAGTTTTACTTGATACAAATTTGACTATCGGTAACATTGATTTGATGATTCCTCACCAGCCAAGTATACGGATTTTGCAAAAAACAGCCGAGATAATTGGATTGCCATTTGATAAGGTGATGACAAATATGGATAAATATGCAAATACTTCCGGAGGGACAATTCCCATTCTGCTGCACGAGACATATATCTCCGGTAAAATTAAAAAGGGGGCTAATATACTTTTCGCCGCGGTAGGAAGCGGTTGGACATACGGTGCGGCAATAATCAAATGGGCTTAAATTTAATTTTATGATTATTATAACAGGTGCTTCAAAAGGTATTGGGAAATATCTGTGTGAGCAATATTCGGGGAGTGGAGAAAAAGTCTTCGGCATTTATAACTCGACAAAAGTCAATGCCACTGGGAGTGATATATCTTACTTTCAGCTGGACACGGTTCAATATGATCATGTTCAAACTTGGTTTGATAAGATAAAGGCCACTTTAGATCGTATTACGTTGATTAACTGCGCTGGCATCAACTATAATTCATTCGCTCACAAGGCAGATGTGCTGAAATGGAAACATGTCATAGAAGTAAACCTGTTTGGGACATTCAACCTAATAAGTTGTGTATTACCTATTATGAGAGAACAGGGTTTTGGAAGAATCATTAATTTTGGCTCAGTGGTATCGGCCTTACCTTCCGCTGGAGTTAGTGCGTATGCCGCCTCTAAGTCCGCTCTTTCTGGTATGGCGAAGTCTATAGCTGTGGAAAACGCGACAAAAGGAATTACGATAAACAACATAAATTTGGGATATTCTGAATTAGGAATGATTAAGGAAGTCCCTGAAAAATTTCTGAATGATATTCGACAAAGAATACCTTCAAATGAGTTGTGTAAACCAATTGATATTTTTCAAACAGTGGAATATTTGCGTAACACCGTATATGTTAACGGAACTGATATTAATATTAATGGAGGAATTGTTTAATGGATAATTTAATTACAGCTAGGGAGGATGTACTGTTCCACTATTCACCTTATAGTTTTTTTCCTAAGATAGATAGGAAACAACATTTTAACCATTGTGTGAAGCCAGTAATTTTTGAACTAATTGCAGACCCAAATTATCGGCCTTATGAGGTGTTTGTCAATGGGAAGAATCATGTATTTTTACTAAAATACTTAAGCTGGGACACCGAATACTTCAAGATGCCTACTTACAAACTTATGTTTGTACTCTACGATCATCATGATTATTTAACTTTAAAAGAGGCGGTGAAATCTTTTGTTGAAGATTTCTTCGTCAAAAAAAACACTTATTGTTTTTCAGAAGTACCGAGTGAAGATATTTTTACTATTCAAGCTCTTAATGAATGTGGATTTAAACTTGTTGAGACTAGGCTAACTTATTATCTAGAATTGAATAAGTATGAATTCAAAAGATTTAATACGAGAGAGGCTACTATTTTAGACATTCCAAATCTCAAAAGAGTGGCTCGAGAAATGAGAAACGAATTTGACCGGTTTCATGCAGAAAGCATTTTTGACAGCAAAATAGCTGATGAGTTTTTAGCCACATATATTGAAGAGTCAATTCATGGGTTTTCTGATTATACAATGGTTCCAGCAGAAACTGGAGTACCTCCAGATGCATTCTTAACAGCTAATTACCTTAAAGATGAGTGGGATTCTATAGGGGTCAGGGTATCAAAAATGGTTCTTTCTGCTGTTTCATCTGAAACTTGCAAAGGTTGGTATGTAAAATTAATTAGTGAAATGGCTTATCATCTTAAGTTCATAGGGGCAGATTACGCTTTCATGCACCCTGCAACAACTAACCGAGCGGTAATACGCACATACGAAAAATTAGGCTGTCGCTACGGAAAATGTGTTCACATACTTACTTATTCCTTATGATTAAGTTCTTAGATTTACTGGCTATTAATAAAGTTCATGAGGAGCCGTTGAAGGCAGCTTTTTCACGAGTGCTGAACTCAGGTTGGTACATAATGGGGAACGAGCTTAGTAGTTTTGAAAACGAGTTTAAAAAATACTGCGGTGTTGAGTATGCAATCGGGGTTGCAAATGGGTTAGATGCTTTAATTCTCATTATAAGAGCTTATAAGGAACTGGGAACATTCAAAGAAGGGGATGAAATTTTAGTAGCGTCGAATACATATATTGCTAGTATTTTGGCAATCTCAGCTAATGGACTTGTTCCAATTTTAGTGGAGCCGGATCTAAAAACCTATAATATAGATCCTGAATTATTAGAGTCAAAAATAACCGATCGAACAGTGGCTATTTTACCGGTTCACCTGTACGGTCAACTTTGCGAGATGAATTCAATAATGGAAATTGCGACTAAGTATCGATTAAAAGTAATAGAGGACTGCGCACAGGCCCACGGTGCTACTTGTTCTAATGGCAAACGCGCAGGGGCTTTCGGCCATGCCGCTGGATTCAGTTTCTATCCGAGTAAGAATCTTGGTGCAATTGGAGATAGTGGTGCAGTAACGACTAGCGATGAAGATCTTGCAAATACTATTAAAGCATTACTTAATTACGGGTCTCATAAGAAGTATGAAAATAAATATAAGGGGATAAATAGTAGGCTTGACGAATTGCAAGCTGCGCTCTTAAGTGTCAAATTAAGTAGTCTTGATGCTGAGACTGAAAAGCGAAAAAAAATTGCATTCCGATACCTTAATGAAATTAAAAACACAAAAATAATTTTGCCTTACGTAAAAGAGACAAATTCTCATGTTTGGCATTTATTTGTCATTAGAACTGATAATCGAGATTATTTGCAGGAATTTCTTTTGCAAAACGGCATTCAAAGTGTCGTTCATTACCCTATTCCACCTCATTTGCAAGAGGCATATAGTGAATGGAGAAACGAAGTTTATCCCATTTCTGAATTGATTCACAAGGAAGTTTTAAGTTTACCAATGAGTCCAGTCTTAACCAAAGAGGAAATCGACAAGATCATTAACGTAATCAATTCCTATTAATATATTTTGAAGCTAGCTAAGACAACTTTTTTTTCCGCAGTTATAACCCTTATAAGGTTGTCTTCAGGATTTGTCGCAGGGAAGGCTGTTGCGTCAATTACTGGTCCTGCAGGAGTTGCTTTGGTTGGACAGTTCACAAATTTTATAGCGATTATTCTCACTTTATCAAATGGTGCAATAAATAATGGAATAGTAAAATATACAGCTGAAAATGACAGCAAAGGAATTAACCAAAGTTTATTGTTCACTACAGCCTTGAAGATTAGCATATTCTGTTCGGTTGTGGTGGGAATAACATTGTTCTTATTTGCAGGCCCTATATCGAACTGGATTTTTAAAACGCCAGATGAGTACACTATTTTAGTTCGTATTTTTTCTTTTTGTATACTTCTATATTCGCTAAACTCATTGCTAATTTCAATTTTAAATGGCTTGAGGCAAATTAAAATGTATACCCTGGTGAATACCATGGGTAGTGTTGTCAGCTTGTTACTAACATTGCTTCTAGTATTTTATTTTAAGTTGACGGGAGCTCTTTACGCCTTAATTCTGTCACAATCAATTGCCTGTATAATAACCTGCATCCTGTTAAGTAAAGTCTCTTGGTTTAAATGGAATGCTTTTAAAGGAAAACTGGATAATAGCATCGCGAAAAACCTGTTGAGCTTTAGTGTTATGGCGCTAGTATCTGTCCTTGCTATGCCACTTGCCCAAATAATTATTAGAAATCATATCGCTTCCAATCTTGGGTTTAATAGTGCTGGGTATTGGCAAGCAATCATGCGCGTCTCTGACGCCTATTTAATGCTTTTCACGACTGCTTTCAGTACATATTATCTGCCGAAATTGTCGTCATTGCACACTGATCGGGAGCTCAGAATCGAAATTATTAATGGATACAAATTTGTAGTGCCAATTCTACTTTCTTCCGTCATTATAATTTTTTTTGCGAGACATTTAATCATTAAGATTTTATTTACCAGTGAGTTTACCCAAATGGAGAACTTGTTTTTTTTTCAGCTACTCGGGGATTTATTCAAAATGTTGGCTTGGATTTTAAGTTATCTTATGTTAGCCAAATCGATGACCAAAGAATACATTATAACTGAAATCTTTTTCGGAGTTTCATATGTCTTCATGTGCATTATTCTGACAAATAGTCTAGGTTTAAAAGGCATAGTTGTGGCATTTGCCATCAATTATTTCATGTACATGTTATGTATGCTTTTTTTGTTTAGGCGATTGTTATTTTTTAAAAATCAACCTAGCCTATAATATGAGAGTTTTACTGATTGGTGAATATAGCAATGTGCATTGGACGCTTGCCCAAGCATTAAGGAAACTAGGGCATTCAGTAACTGTTGTATCCTCAGGTGATGGTTGGAAAAATTATAACCGGGACATCGACATTCAGTTCAAAAGTTCGATGCAACTTTATAAGTTCTTGATAAAGTCTGTTGTTCTTGGAAGCTTCAAGGGATATGATGTGGTTCAACTTATCAATTTTAGGTTTTTTTTTGGTGAAAAAAATGAAGGTTTAAATAAGTATTTTTTTGATTATTTGAAAAGGTATAATAAATCTATATTTCTCGGCGCATATGGGGATGATTATTTTTGGGTGAAAGCATGTATAGAAAATAAATACAAATACTCTCCTTTTCAAAGTCTTCAAAGCAATGACGATAAATATGCAAAAAGCGTTTTGAAGTTGTTGAGTTCTTCATCTGAGGACGCGAACTCTTATATAGCTGACAGATCTAGTGGGATAATCTCTTGTATGTATGAATATTACCACGCATACCAAGCAAATTATTGTGACAGACTTGAATCTATACCCCTCCCAGTAAATACAGATGAGATTTCTTACGTCCCAAATACGGTGGTGAACGGCAAGATTAAGTTATTCAT
>Ga0247815_10003140_pt1 | contig 11959 bp, 20 predicted proteins | sample UWRJL194509B1_FD_181014 | JGI IMG/M metagenome (GOLD analysis project Ga0247815, IMG submission 181014) | Plant litter microbial communities from Arlington Agricultural Research Station in Wisconsin, United States - UWRJ-L194-509B-1 | ecosystem: Environmental > Terrestrial > Plant litter >... | reverse complement strand
ACTCATTATTATCAGTAGTTTTAATAAATGCATAATTATATTCAAGTACATCCTCTGGATTATCCCAGGTAAGTCTATCTTTGTTTGCATTATACTCTTTCTTATATGCACAGTAATCATTTACTCCTGTGATCACCATCTTCTCATAAAAAGTCTCTTCTAGAGTTAATCTAGTTTTAACTTCCCAAGCTTGATATATAGTCTTAAATTTAGTATACTCAAAGGTAGGTACTAAGAACGTGGCACCATCTGTATTTGACATTACACATTCGTATCCAGCATCTTCCATATCCTCAATAAGCATTGCAAGCATTAACTGACCATTAACACAAATAGCAGCATTAGCTTGAGGTGCTAAATAAGCACTATACTTATCTCTAAGCTTTCCAATCATACTATTTAGAGATAACTTTTTAGTTTTATCTTCAACTTGTGCCCCTTTAACCTGTTGGGGAGAGTATTCGCCACTTTTGTTCTTACCTATAATTTTAGCTTTAAATCTTTGCTCTCTATAATCACTTATAGTTCTAGAAAACCACTGAGCAAAGCCTTTAGGTCCAAAACCATACCCTGCGACAAGACTCGGATAGTAACCATCTACATCTAAGTCTATGATCATTAATTTGTCTGTCTCCTCGTATATAGCTGGCTTATTGACTGAGTGTAAGCCTCCTTGAGCAAATGTATGTTGGAGCTTATTGAATAATATTGTTTTGGATACAATATTCTTTCCACGTACACTTTTACCAGATGGCGTAGTTACTATATCATCAGCAGTTACAGTTGAAGCCTTATACCAGTCTAAAACTTCATTTAATACAGGCGATCTAAAAGATATAATAGGCTCTATGAAGTCTGAATATTTGGTAAGTGATGGGACATCTTTAAAGTTAATCAATTGATTCTTATGAATGCCCATTTGTCTACAAATATCATTTGTAAACACTTCAACACCAACACCTACCGGATCTTTACTTAGTAGACCTGTTATTCCAACAGTTCTCATAATATCCTGTCTCAAATCTAATTGGCCTTTGAGTAAAGTACCAAGCATAGCAGTACTCTCAACATCGTTATGGCAATAATAAATCATATTATCAAAGTCCTCAACAGGCACAGGTTTTGTCCAATCTACAACCATTTCTTGAACATTCTTATAGAACATGGTTACTTGTAGGGGTTTTAATCCTACACGTAACGCTTTTGATGCCAATAAAGTCATCAAGTCTATTTGTTTAAAGAAGTCCAGGAATCTATACCTGGACAACGTATCATGTTCTCCACCAATTATTTTGGCAGACATATTATATGCTTTGGTTGTTATTACAGAGTAATCTTCTCCTACTAAATCTTGCATTTCTTCGATGATCATATTCATTATGGGGGTATCATAGCCCATACAATTATAACCGGCAAATATATAATCAGGATTAAGAAAGAATGTGATCATGTCTAGCAAGTCATTTTTTCTTTCACTAATCTCAAATGTCAACATTTTACCTTTTTCACCGATTTTAACACAACACAAAAATAGGTTTAAAGTGACCTCTATATCAAAGAAGCATACTTGTTTAACCATTAATTAAGATTAATGTCTCTAAGCTCGCATACCTCTAAGATCTGTTGAATTCTTTCTTCCCATTGATTAATGTGGAATAAAACATCATCTTCTAGTGAAAATAAGATTCTATTTCTTAATGTTCTTAATTGTTCTGTTGTTAATTCACTATAATTTCTAGACTTTAAACTCAACATTGCTCTAAGTTGAACGTAAGTCAATCCTTTTGGATTCATTTTTAGTTTCATATGATCACCTATATTCTGCTTTTGCCTTACAACATCTACATAGGGAATTTGATTACCAAATTCATCATATTCCGTAAGTTCACGTTCTTCCTCTGGTGTTAACCGAAGGCCTTGTTTAAGAATAAAAGTTAAAGTGATATGGCTACGGTCCATAGAACCTAGTTTTTGTAAACAACCATTTCTGACTAATTCGATAGGTAGTGATTCATATTGAGAATCTGTAATATCGATAAATTGATTTAAAGTAAGTTTTTGTAATTCTTGTTGGCTTAAGCCACTATCTCTAATTACTTTATTTATAGCATCAATAATTGTATATCTAGATGTACCTTTACTCTCTTGCTCTCTTAAAAATAATTCTACGCCACATTGATTTCTTTGATTTTGTATTACTACTAACAAAGGTCTTCTACCTGGACTTTTATGATCTGAATTATATAACATTGAATTACAGTGTGCGTAAAAACGTCTTAACTGTTCTTCACTTGCATCCATCAGATTAACTACTTCTTGTACTGTTTCACCATTTTCAAGTCGTTCTTTACGACCTTTCCAAATGTAATTTTTAGCGTATGCTGTAGTCAATTTTTCTGCGAATTCTGTATTTGGCATCTATGTTCTCCTATTAATAAAAATATTATTCTTTCTTGTACATCTCTTACGTATTTGTCTTCAAATTTTACTTTGGCGACTTCTATCTCGTTACTCCAAGAAATAGAGGTTATGTTATTAAGTTTAGCAAATGATATTTGATTTAACTTTGGATGTAATATAGAGACTAAATATTCTTCTCTAATTACATTTTTTGAAGTTATTGGTATCACAAGCCAATCGTAAATTATACCAGCTTTGTTCCTAAAAACTTGTATACACATAAATGGTCTCTTCTTAGTTGCGTCATTAGTATCTTTTATAAATAAAAGCGAACCAATTTCTGCACTCATGTTGCCTACTACTATAATAGTCAGCGATTTTGTACTTGTACTTTAATGACTAGTTTAAGTCTGATTGTACTGGATACATCTTGGGATATTGAATTACTTTACTAGTAATTCAGTCTTATCAACGACATAGCCGTCTTTAAGAACTTTTGTAATAGGAACAAAGTTTAGAAAATAGGTAGCATCATCTTGGTAAGTCTTTGTATATTGCACTGATGCATCATAATAGGTATCTACTCCACCACGAACTTCGTGATATTCGAGATAACCATCTTCTAAAAGATTTACTTGATTTGTTTGCCAATTGGGACATCTAGTGCACATGATAAAATCTAACTTGATCATATCTTGAAATACATACTGTGTATATGCACCTTCATCCTTTTTAGCAACCAAACGTGCTTTAACACATATTCTGTTCTTTTGTTCCATTCATTGTTTTAACCTATTTAAAGGTTTGTTTATTATTATTTATCTATTGCAAAGTTACGGAAATTCTATGAGTTTTTGATCAGAATTTGGTAATATAGACTCATCAGCTGGGATATATAAATTAGTTGACGAGTCAATTTTTAACTCATAATCCATCCCATAAAGTAATTCTAAAGGTGGTTCTTGAAGTGTCTCTATAAAGACGTCCCTTCTAAAAGTAGAGGAAAGAATATGCAAACCAGTCTTTGAGCGATTCAATTTAATAGTAGCTGTTCTTTCGGTAAGATGTTCAATAGTTAACATTATATTAACTGCTGCAACTCTCATTTGATCTTCTGATTCAAAATTCTTGATATCAAGATCAATCAACCATACCTTCTTACCTTTAATAGGGCAATCCATAATAGCTTTACTATATGCTGCTCGAGCATTATATTCATGTCCATTAATTATAGAATCACTCAATAACTTAATAGCTATTAATGCAGTCTTAGTAAATAAACGTGCATTTAAGTTGATATAAGCTCTTGCTTTAGTCAAATCACACAAGTACATCATTTCCTTTTTATACTCTCTCAGATGCTCCATATCACGTATCTGATACGTTCTTATAGTACGAGATCTATTAGAATTATTGTGATTAAGATTAGTTCCTTTTCTTATGATTAATTGAACCATATAGAATTTGTCTTTATTATCACTTATTTCTGGAATAAATCCGCTAAGATGTTCAAAATTATCTACAGCTTCCATTAGGCTCCTATTTTAAATCCAAATTTACCTTCTACAACTTTCTCAATTCTATTAGGTTCTGGGTTATAAATCTCACTTAACACTTGAGGAGCTTCATATATAACATTATGGCCTAAAACTTTAGACAATTCATTCGCTTTATGTGTGTCTAACGCTGTGAAATCATATTGATACAGCATTCTACCTTTTCTAAACAAAGCTTTATCTATATTGTCTTTTGTGTTGTAAGTACCTATAATAGTTAAATTAAGAGCACTTCCGACAATACCATCAGTAAGATTCAATATAGTTTGAACTTCTCCACCTTTCATTTGTGTACGATCAATTAAAGCATCTTCACAATCCTCCATTAACAATACACAGTTTTTAAGATCACTTAATGCGAAATTAATAAAGCTCGGTGAAGACATTAAAGAAATTTGATTAGCTGGCATATAAACAAACTTCTTAGAAGAATGAGCCATAAGCCAACGAAGATAATTTGTCTTACCACTACCAGCTGCCCCTCCTAATAAGATGAGACCACGTTTACCATTATTTACAAAATCTGTAACTTTTTGATGTTCGAAATCATCATTATAGTTCAATTTAAAGTCGATAGTGGGAGTATCTTGAACCTCTACCTCTTCCATATCCCAATAATTACCTGACAAACTAATGAAACCTACTTTATTAAGATCAGACGGATCTTTGAAAGAACAAGCCCATTCATCAAGTTCATTTGCAATAGTTTCTCTTACATCCGGATAATATAATTCTATAGAAGTAAAATTATCGTGCGAGCCTTTGTCAATAATTACAATAAATAAATCATCATTATTGGTAAACTGCATACGTAATCCTGAATATTCTTTCTTTGCAGTTTCAGGCGTTTTATATTTTCTAGCTATTCTTTCACCTAAATCATTTGCTGTCGTATTATAATCAACACGAGTTAAAACCACAGCATTATACTTATGTTTAAAGAATTTTATAACATCTTCTTTTGTAGCATAAGAATTGACTTTAAATCTTGATGGAATAATTCCTTTTTCACTTGTTATTGTATAAAAAGACTCTACATTAAACGTACCATCAAAGCTCCATAAACCTTGAATTTGTTCTATATTTAAACTATTTTTAAATTCCATCCTTACTTTTTATGAGGGCAACTTATACCCATTATCTAATAACCATTTCTTAGGTGCTCCAACTAATGTTATAACTTCCTTAGAAATAGTTTTACCATTCTTCTTCTCTGAAACTTCAGTATCATTCTGGAACTTCTCTAATTTCTTAATATCAGAACTCTCTAATCTGAAATAAGTATCACCTATACCAAAAATAGACTTCTCATATTCAAACTTTTCAGTCTGAAATAGAGTAAGTCCATCCTTTGTGTATTTTATTAATTCTAATTTTCTGCTTGCCATGTAAAAACTTTATCAATTTGAATATACTTAGCATCATTATTTCTTAACAATTCTATAAGTATAGATAATGCTTCTGCATACGTATTAAACTGAGAACTTTTATCAATTTTATTAGACCAAGTTCCATAATCTGTAGTCCACCAATAAGACTTTTCAGATTGTCCAAATAATGTATAATTATACCTTTTAATTAAAAATACTTCTCTAATCATTATTTATTTGATTCTGAAATTTTAAATTTAATTTTAGCTTTCCTTAATTCTTCTTTTTCTTTAGCAGTCTTTTGAAAACTAATATGTTGATAATAAGGATAACGTAAACCCATAGCAATTTTCTGCTCTTCTGTTAGTTTTTTCCACCAACCAACATTCTCGTCTTGAGATTTTTGTAAACGACTAACTTTCTTTTCTTCTGGTTTATTGCTCCTGATTTTCATATTCTGTATTTACTTTCTCAATATCGTAATTTAATAACTCTTCTTTCTTTATTTCGTTGTCTAACTTAGCTTTTAATATTGTTCTATAACCTTCAATAAAGCGTTCTGCTTCAATTAAAGTTGAACAAGCATAATCTGTATCTTTATCAACATTATAGCCTGGCAAATAGGTTAATACACGACCGTTAATCTCAATGATAACATTCCATGTCGGTAGTAAACCATCTTCTTTGTAAAGAGGAAAAAACCACTCTTCACCAGCAAAAGTCGTAACTTTTTTAATAGAGAAAACAAAATCCTTGATAGTTCTTTCTCTAACTTTTTTCTTATTCCAAAACATTATTTAATATATGACATTATACTTGCCCAAATAGCTATGGCAATCCAAATAATAAATGTAAATAGTACTAATCGCCATATAATGGCCCATAAAAACGCATATAATACAAAAATCACGCTAATAGTTATAATAAAAACTATTACGGATATAACTGCTGATAAAAACTTTTCCATTATAAAATCTCCATTAAATTTTCTGATGTAGCTATTTCATTTTTATATTCTTGTCTAATCCAAATGCCTCGCATACAAAGAAAAGATACATGACTAAAAGAATGTGTTTTGTCATCATATAGATGAAACATTTTAGTTGCTAGAATACCATTATTCTCCTCAAAGGAATTAAGTAATCTATATGCTGGCGCCATTTTAGTTTGGGTGAATAAACTAACTTCTGGAAAAGTATATTGTAGCCATCTGCTGTTACCATACAAAGGTCTAATATTTTTACCTTCACCAAACACATTCATAAGTTCTCCAACAAAACCTTGTTGTTTGAGAATAGTTAATTTTAAGTTTTTCAATTTCCGTTTCCTAAATATGATCTTTTTACAATATTGTTTACTAATATACTTATAGATATTTTAGTTATCTGTTGGGTTGCTTTATCTACCATTGTTGTAAATAAATAAGTGTGCTCAGTTGTTCCGTCTAAACGACTTATAACTGTCATTCTTCTAGTTTCTACTATATAAAGTGGAGTTTCACCTTTTTCTAAAATTACACATTTAGTAAGATAACCATCTAGAAGTATAATTTTATTCTGAATAACTTTAAAAGAAACTCTATCTGGACTTTCTTTTTCTAAAATAAAGTATTTGTAGTTAATCATTTTGTGGAATTGTTTACCATTATCTGTAAACTCTTTGGTGACAAATATGTCTTGTCCAAAGGTAGTTGCCCCCCATAATGATATGAGGAGGAACAGAATTATCTTTTTCATTTATTTATTTTAAAAATGTTAATTTGTAAGTGGTTTGATCAATAAGAGCTATAAAATTATCAATTTCATTTTGAATATGTGATTCATCTGCTAAAACTTTAATTTTACGACCTTCTTGAATAGCCCATCGTAGTTCTGTTAAGTATTCAATTGAGTCCATACCGACACCATAAGTTAAAGTATCTGCTGAAAACTCAACTATACTTAATGTACAACCTTGGTAAACTTCAATAATTGTATCAGCTATGTCGTTAGCTGATTCATAAAACTCTTGTAAGGCTTTATGTTTGGCAAAAGAACCTTCACCTTCAGTTTGAAAATGATGAACATGACCTACTAACTTAGAACCTAATAACATAGAGAAAAACTCTTTTAAGTTATCTACTTTCTCTTCTTTAGGTTCACCCTCAATTTCTTCTATTTGTTTTAAACGTTCTTCTACTTTATTTTGTAAATCCATTTTTTGGTATTGAGACTAATTCATTAATTAATTGAAAATCATCTATTGTTATAACTTTATCTATTTTGTAGTACTGCATACCTTGAACCAATTTAATAAAACAAAAAGTCTTCTTTAGAGCTTCTATATCATCATCACTAGCGCATCCTCGTTCAATCATTAATTGTTCTTCATCAACTCCTCTGGCGTCTATTAGTAGAATCGCCCCATAACCTTTAGGAGGGTAAGCTTGCCATACTATTCTTGCCAGAATTGTCTTTGTTTTTAACATATTAATTTATTATTATTTTATCACCTTCTTGTATAACTTCAGTACACCAACCTTGTAGAACTAAATGTGGTTGTTGTTTAAGATTATATTTAGTAGTAACTCCAACATTACATACTATGTCTTTACATGGATAACATTTATTACTAAAGTGTACTGACATTCCAGAAATAGATTTCCTATAGTGGAAGAAGAAGCGTTTTAACTTCTTCTCCATATTAAAATCTTTTCTTTTTAGTAGGTGGTTTAATAGTTTCACTAGTTAAAGAGTTATCTTGAGTACGTGCTGTAGCTACATTGATTTGATCACCATCTCCTGGCTCTGCAGATTCTTCACCTTGAGCAGAAGCATCATCAATTGTTTCTTCTTCACCTTCTCCACTTTCACCTTCACCTTGAGAACCTTCTCCTTCTGCTTCCCCGTTTCCATTTGAAGTTCCGTCACCTTCATTACCTTCACCTTCTTCGTTCCCAGTTTCACTCTCTTCATCCTCATCTTCAGAATCCTCAGAGTCTTCACCTTCTCCGCCGCCACCTTCTCCTTCTTGATCGTCATTATATTCAAAATAAGAACGATCAATTTCAAAATTAAACTGTTCGTCTGCTTCAAAATCAGAAGTTTCAGTTGATTCTACATCACGATCACTCATACTTGTGATTATTTCAGATATTTCAATTTTATGAAATTTTGTAGTATCATCAACTTCAACACAACCAACAGTTTGAGAATCAATTAGTCTAACTACTTTTAATTGCGTATCAAAAGTATTTTTTATTGTTACTATATTTCCAACTTTTACTTCCATGCTATTTTTAATATTTTAGACATCATTGCACCACCTTCTGTACCAGCTTCACCTTTTAACATATTACCACCAATTATATCATAATGTGATGCTAAATCTCTTTTTATTTCTTCTTGAGGTAAAAATCCATTGATAGAACCACAACCTCTACTAGAAGCACTATAACCATTAAACAAAGAATAATCAAAGAATTCTCTATGAGAACAAGCTAATATGTTCTTTAAGTTTAATTTTTGAGAAGATTTAGCAACATTACATATGACATAACCTCCTCCATATGGAGCTCCATAATCGCTATCAAACATATCAATATTCAAACTGATATTTAAAGCTTGAGCCATAAGGATAGTTTTAATGATAGAGGTGAATCCTCCACCATAATCTCCCCCACTCATAACGCCAACTTGGAAAGCCATATTTAATGTCATTTTCTTAGCTCCGACTTTAGATTTCTTAAACATCTTATCTTCACCTCGAGCATAATGGGGCATTGATAAAATTCCACCAAATTTAGACATTTCAAAACCTCTTTTATCAGATTTAGCTTTATATACTAAACTTAAGAAATCTTTATCCACAATCAAGTCTTTGCGTGCTCTGTTGATAATATTTTGTTTTTTTTCTGTTAATATATTAACTTTTTTCTTATACTGGAGAATTCTATCAGAATCAATTACAAGTCTACCGGTTGAAGTATGTTCATATTGATATTCTCTAGTTACACCTATTCCATGAGGATTATTTTCTCTATCATCATACCAAAATAATTCATATAAATTATCAAATCTAATTAGAGTTCTCCCCGAGGGGAGATACTCTACTAATGCATTCGGTTTTTCCAAAATTGTATCTTTTAAATTAAACTTTTTGTTTTTTAGCTTCTTTCTCTGCTCTTTCTAATCGCAATTTTAAATCAAAGTTGAATTTCTCATAAGTTGATTTATGTTTAGTTTCCAGATTAGCTTGCTTGAATGTTTTCTTATCCGTTTCTTCTAGATCAGATGCCATAGTTTTAAGTACAAAATCTATGTTTTTTCCAGAGTTTAGTAGCATAGCAATATCTTCCACATTTCTAGTCGATAAATAACTACCTAACTTAGTCAATATTTCACGTAAGTCAGTTGCGAATGGATACATAGTCTCACCTATCATAGATTTCTCTAGTGCTGCATCATAACCAATAAAGTGACGACACATTCTGAATCTATCTAGTAATGCCATATCCTGGAAATCTCTAGCGTTATAGTCTTGAGAACCTTTACCCCAAGTATTACCACACATAACAATATAGAACTGAGGATGCTTATAAGCAATTGGGTTACCGTCTCTGTGAGGTATAGATATTGATTTACTGCTATCTGCAACCCCATTGAAGAATAGGGCAACATCTGAAGGGCAGGCATCATATTCGTCACAAAGAAATACTCCACCGTTTTCATAAGCGTCAAGGAAAGTAGTCATCAAGTAAGTCTCTGAACGTGGTTGTTTATAACCAATAAGGTCGTGTACAGAAGAGTCACGAGAACAAGAGTACTTATAGAATGGTATTTCCATCTTTTTGGCCATCTCTGTAATCATATACGTTTTACCGGCTCCAGCCTCACCTACAAGCATTACTTTCTTGTGAAGTAAAAGAGATTCGAAAACCTCTTCCATCATATAGTGATCATCAGTAGAAATAGAATAGCTATGCGCAGCTTCTCCAGTATTTACATTAATGGTAGTTCTACCTTTACGTAGCTCTTCTAATAACATTTCTTTAGTGTCTACTAACACTTTCTCTACTTCCTTTTGAAAATCACCAGCAACAGCATCTCTGTGGGCCATCACCTTTTCTTTTAATGTACCTAGTACATCTAAAGCTACACTATCAGATTCTTTCTTAAGCTCACTTTTAGCTTCGACCAATTGCTTTTTAAATACAATATCACTTTCTGCAGCTAAACGATCCAAGTTAAATTCTAATTGTTCTGGCGTTAAAGGTACATTAGGTACTTTAGGTTTACTATTTAATTTAATAAATTCTTCAGCAGATATGATTTTGTAGTTCTCATTCTTAAAGTAATCAATAGAATGAATTACACCTTCACTTAATAAATAACAAGTTTTAACTCCTCTAACATCCCATTTATTTCCATTAGCTTCATAAGGTTTCCCATTAACCCAAGTTAAACTTGCTTTATTAGCTAATGCAGTTACTTTATTAGCTTCTTCTTGAGTTTGACAGTGAATTACTGTATTTTCATCTAAACCTTTTAATACTAATTTCTTAGAGTTTGTTGCTTCTTTCATATTGTTTGAATCTTCGTTTTGAATTTTATTACTAAATTTTAATTTTAATGCTTCTAATATATTATTTGGAACTTCTGTTTTATTTTCCACAGCATTTTTTGTATTTTAAACCAGAGTTACAAATACACTTTTCATTTCTACCTATTTTAGGCTCAGTTCTGACTGGTTGACTCAATCTTCTGTCAGATTTAGGTATACCTCTCCACATATATTTATAAATTGCTTCAGGATCTAGCTCCATTTTATTGCAAATTACTGACATATAATCAATTAAACTTTGAGTTTCTTCTTCAGATAACTCTTCACCGTTTGCACTACTTTTTAACAATTCTGTATTATCACGCATCATTATTCTTTATGAGGGCTATCTCTTCCCTTGTTTATAATTATTTATTATCAATATTGTGATAATATTTTCTGTTAATTCTTCAATTTCTCCTTTGTGCTCAACCCAGTCTGTAATTTCACTGTTTATAAGTCTATACAAACCTTGTTGTTCTTGGGTTAAAGCATTAAAGAAATCTTCTTTTAATTTATTATCCATTTCATTTTCTTTATCGATTGCTAAATTCATTAAGTTCCACCAACTTTTGTAATTTGAAGAATAAATAGCTTCTATCTTATCATATTCTATGTGTTTTTTCATAAAGCCTTCATTGATAAAAACTCTTCAAATGTCACAATATTTTTTCCATAGCTTTTAATCGTTTCTAACTTATCAAATCCTTCATATGTTCTATTAGATCCTATATAAATATACATATAACCATCAGTCATTTTTACATTTACAGTTGCAAAAATTTCTAATGGAGTTTTATTATCAACAGATATATAACCAGTCAAACCATAAATATACTTTAATTCTTCAGCACTCTTGATTTGAATTACATCTTTTTTATGATCAAAAGGTTTTAATTTATGAGTTCCCGTTTCAAGAATGTTATAAAGTTCAGCCAAACCAAGAATTTCTTTATGCGTATAATTACCATGGTCATAAAGAGTCCAACAGTACTTATCTTCAGCATTACAAATTAAAGCAAGCTCCTCATCTTCCCAATTTCTCTCATTAAT
>Ga0247815_10003139_pt1 | contig 11960 bp, 6 predicted proteins | sample UWRJL194509B1_FD_181014 | JGI IMG/M metagenome (GOLD analysis project Ga0247815, IMG submission 181014) | Plant litter microbial communities from Arlington Agricultural Research Station in Wisconsin, United States - UWRJ-L194-509B-1 | ecosystem: Environmental > Terrestrial > Plant litter >... | reverse complement strand
GTGGGATGTGCTCCCCGATGGTCCGCAGCCTGGTGGCGCACCGTTCAACGTGTCCTATCACCTTCACAAACTGGGTGTGGCAACCGGGGTGGTCAGCCGTATCGGAAATGATGAAAATGGCCGTAAACTGGAAGCACTATTGGCTAAATGGGGCTTGCAGACCACCTTTCTGCAGGTAGACGAGCAGCATGACACCAGCCAGGTACTGGCAAGGATGAACAATGGAAATGAAGTCAGCTATGAAATCGTTGCGCCCGTTGCCTGGGATTTTATCCAAATCACAGATCAGTTGCTGGCAGGGATCAAATCTGCGAAATACCTCATTTATGGCAGTCTCGCATCCAGGAATGAGGTCACGAAAAACACCTTATATCAATTGCTGGACAGCACCGAGGCTGTTAAAGTATTTGACATCAACCTGAGACCTCCTTTTATCAGCAGACCCCTGCTGGAGGTATTGTTACAAAAAGCAGATATCGTGAAATTTAACGAGGCAGAGCTGGACATTGTACAGTCCATGTTCAATGGAAAATATGGTACAGAAGCCGAAAAGGTGCGGTTTGTAATGGAACGCTTCCAGACCTCCGGTATCATCGTCACCAAAGGAGAGTTTGGCGCCTCTTATTACACAAATGAGCAAGCCTACCACACCTGGGGAAACGAAGTAAAAGTCAAGGACACCATAGGCAGTGGTGATTCCTTTCTGGCCACTTTCATCGCCAGTCAGCACCAGGGCCTAAGTCCCTCAGATTCCCTGCAGAACGCAGTCGCCATGGGCGGATTTATCGCCACCAAAAAAGGAGGCTGTCCGGAGTATGAGCTCACTGAATACAAACATTTTAAAAACCAGATATTTAAATCTTAACACACAATGAAAATCAATTTAAAAACCCGCATCACAGGCGTTGTCCTGCTCTGTTGCAGTATGTCTCTTTTTGCCGCTGACATCAGCATTAAGGTGACTAAAAAATACCTGAATTTCCCCATTTCTCAGCGCACAGACCGGGGCACTATGACATTTGAGATCGGCGGCAAGCAGGAACGCAGCTTCCGCATCAGGCTTGCCGGTAACGAACCGGAATATTGGGTGTTTGCGGACATGACCGCCTATAAAGGAAAGACCATTAAGATCAGTTATGATGGCGATGGCGCGGGACTGAGTAAAATCTATCAGGACGACAAAATAGCGGGACAGGACTCACTTTACCAGGAGCATAACCGCCCGCAATTTCACTTTACAACCAGAAGAGGTTGGGTTAATGATCCAAACGGACTGGTATTTTATGAGGGGGAATACCATCTTTTTTACCAGCACAATCCCTATGAAAGAGAATGGGAAAATATGTCCTGGGGCCACGCGGTAAGTAAAGATTTGGTGCACTGGGAAGAACTGGCTGTGGCGTTACACCCGGACAAGCTGGGCACCATGTTTTCAGGCTCTGCCGTGATCGATTATGACAACACATCAGGTTTCGGAAAGCCGGGAAAGCCGGCAATGGTCGCATTGTATACTGCGGACAACCCGGACAAGCAGATCCAATGTGTCGCTTATAGCCTGGACAAAGGCCGTACCTGGTCCAAATATGCCGGCAACCCGGTCATTGACTCCAAAGAAAAATGGAACAGCAAAGACACCCGTGATCCAAGGGTATTCTGGTACAAACCCGGCAAGCACTGGGTAATGGTGCTCAACGAGCGTGACGGCCATTCAATCTACACTTCCAAAAACCTGAAAGAATGGACTTTTGAAAGTCATGTTAACGGATTCTGGGAATGCCCTGATCTATTTGAATTGGCTATAGACGGTGATAAAAACAATACCAAATGGGTGATGTATGGCGCGTCCAACACCTATATGATCGGCTCGTTTGACGGGAAAACATTTAAGCCGGAGACCGGAAAATTCGTCAATGTAACCGGTACTATTTATGCAGCACAAACCTATACCAACATCCCTGAAAGCGACGGCAGGAGGATACAGGTTGGCTGGGGAAGGGTGCAACAACCCGGAATGCCTTTCAACAATATGATGCTGATGCCGACTGTGCTTACTTTGCGCTCGACAAAAAATGGGGTCAGGATGTTTAGCGAGCCTGTCAAAGAAACGGAACAACTGTTTCAAAAGGCCCAGCAATGGACTGATCTAAAAACGGATGACGCCAATAAAAAGTTAAAAGAATTTTACAGCGCGGACCGGTTCAGGATTAAAACAACCATCAAGCTATGGAACGCCACCAGTTCAGGTTTCAATCTGTTTGGCCAGCGTATTTTAGACTACGACATGAACTTCAACACGCTGAACGGCGTATTCTATTCACCAACAGACATCGACAAAATGGAGATTACTGCTGACATTTATGTAGACAGAACCTCTATTGAAGTCTTTATCGATGGCGGGGCTTATTCTTACTCTATGGAACGGAAACCATTTTCTGACAATAAAGAAGGCCTGCATTTCTGGGGCAGTAACCTGGACATCAAAAATCTCGAAATATATACGGTGAAGTCCATCTGGAAATAGCGTACATAAAAAAGGCGTTAATCCTTTTGGGTTAACGCCTTTTTTTAATTAAATGGCTTACTTAATTGCCAGTGCTTTATCAATCATAAATACCAGTGTTTTACGGTGAGCTACAGTTTGCTCATCATTTCCGGTCATTGATCCGGCCAACTTGGTTTTGATGTTAGATAGTGTAGACAACGCAGCGGCTTTACTCGCGTTGTCATAACCAGCCGTAGCGGCTGTAATGCCAATTGCCGCTTTTACAAATTCTGTCTGCAGGTTCTGACGGAAAGGATTCACATCCTTACCCAAGTCCGCATCAAAAATATCTCCCGTCAGGTCATTCATCACTGAAGCTACCGAATAGGTATTGCCGTATAAACTGCTGTTGCTGATCCGGGCCATTGTATTTGGATGAAGGATTTGTGCCAGTGTACTCAGTTGCAGTGACATGAAACTGTTCAAAGGTTTGATGTCTTCATTGTTTCCAAAAAATCCAAACCCACGGCGTTGCAGTTGCAGGTAAGGAAACAAGGATTTATCGGCATCAAAAGCATCCGGAGCAAAAATGTATTTGCTAAGCAGTGCCAGGGATTTTTTCTGATAATCTACCGGTACTGGTGTAAAAGGTGCCGTTGTTGTCTTTTGTCCAACGAAACTGCGGTCTACATACACCCCACCGATGAATCTGCTCAAAGCGGAAGCCATGCTGGCACGCTGTCCGTTCAATTGCTGATAACGTGAGCGCAGTTCCTGATAACTCTGGTTCGGTTTGCTGAACCGGTCTTTCAGTTTCGGCATCATGGTATTGATCAGCTTGAAACGGTCTTCACCATACGTAACCATGTCATTGGTCTGGTCGTTTACGTTGACCCTCGGATCAATACCCCCACCCGGACTACGCATATCATCGGCATCATTACCAAAAGCAAGTTGGGGATCTGTGCTCCTGCTCAGGATTTTATCCAGGCCTTTCGCTTCTTCCGCTTCGCTGAATGGTGTATATCCGTATTCAATAGCCCACCAGTCGTAAGGACCTGTCTTAGTGGTATAGTAATCACCTTGTTTACTCCTGTCGCTGCTCACATTAATCGCCGGATAGTCCATCACAGAACCTTGCAGACCAATTTTATGAGTCAGTTTGGTATCGTTCATTTCTTTAGGACTCAGCATCTGGCTGGCCTTCATGTTGTGGTTCAGACCAAGGGTATGTCCCATTTCATGCAGGATCAGGTAATACAAAAATTGTTTGTGCATTTCGCGTACAGACGCAGCTCTTACCGCTTCCGGAGCATCAGCATCAAGGGCCTCGATGGCAGTAAGACCAGCCTGGTATTGCAGACTCAGTTCCTGTGCCATCATACACGTAGCCATGTGTTTTTTGTCGAAGCCATGCTGGTGCTGAGGGGCCGCAGCGGCAACAGGATTTTCCCATGGTAGTGAAACAGCTGCATTGCCGCCATTGTACAGGTCATCCAATACAGGTGTACCTGCGCCAGACTTCCATTCTACCGTAATATCTGCACCGAGGATCTGCCCGGTAAGCGGGTTGAAAAAGCTTGGGCCGATTGCGCCATAGGATGGATAAGCAGAAGAAACCCATCTGATCACATTGTAAGAAATATCAGCAGGATCCCATTTTGCATCGTCTGGCATCTGCTTCATGACTACTGCATTTTTGAAGCCTGCTTTTTCAAAAGCCTCGTTCCATTTCTCACCGGCCTCTTTAATGATTGCACGGTATTCTACAGGTGTGGTGTTCTCGATCCAGAAGGTGATCGGCTCTACTGGCTCACTTAATTTCGCCGAAGGGTCCTTTTTCTTCAGGTACCAGCGACTGATGAAGTCTTTGTATGGCGTCGGGGATACCGAAGTGAGGTCATCTACCTCAGCACCAAAGTAACCTACCCTTGGGTCGTCACGGCGTGCACGGAAATCGTTATTGGGTACCTCCAAAAAGGAATGCTGCATCTTCACCCTGACATACCTTGCATCGGTAATGTCTTTGCCGCCGCCGTTCATTGGCATCGGATTGTCATAAGCCAGATCCACCACTACATCCGTGTTTTTCGGAAAAGAGCGGATTTTATCGTATTTGGTTTTTGAAGGATTGAGACTGCCCAGGTTAAACATCGCACCCGGCGGCATACCGGGAGCAGGCGTCGGTTTCACAGGGTCCAGTTTATCGCCCATAAAGAGGCCGTCAACGCTTACCAGATAACCGGTCTTATCTTCCACTGAGAATTTATCACTGAAGAAAACCGCATCAGAAACGTCTACATTCGCCGCTTTGCTTACTGCATTGTTCTTGTCGTAGTAGAAGTTGGTGTTTTTCTGCAGGAATTCGATTTTGTCGTCACTTTTCTGAATCTGGAAAAGCATGGTCGAGCGAATCATGTTCTGGTTCAGGAACAGGGTAGTCGGGCCGCCCATCGAAAAGCTCTGGTAAATAAAATCCTTACCGAGCTGTTCTTTAGTGATGTACATCTGCAGACTACCCGTAACGGTATCCCGGTACAATCTGAACAATCCATCAATCTGTTTGCTGGATTTAATTTTGTCGGCAAGTGTGGTTTTTGCAGGAGTTGCCTTTTTAATGGAGTCGAGTACTACTTTTTTTACAGAGTCGACTACAGAAACGGGCTTCTTTTTCTCCTGAGCTACCACTCCCGATGCAATTAGCAGCGAGAGGGAGAGTAAAATGGTGCGTTTGGTCATGATAAAAAGTTATTTTCAATAAAAATATAAAACTTTCCCCATAATCTGCACTTACCTTTGCCAAATGTCAGAAATTGAACATTATACTGACAGTCAACTAATTGAGAGGTAGAAGTAACATATGAGTAACAAATCAACTTAAATTATCATTTCGTGGCCGGAATTGAATTAACGATTAATTATCAATAAGTTACACAGGTCGAGTAACAAATAAGTAACATAAAAGGATATGAGGGATAGTATATTTGGGGGCTAAACCATAGCGTTTGCTTTGAGATTTATATCTCCAATACAATTAGGTATTGGCATAATGGTTAGTTTAATGGTAATCCTACAAAAAGCTGGTTTAATTAATTTTCGTATTCCAGTCATTAATATTTTCAAGCGGAATGCGGTGCTTAGTGGGAGCTTTTTTGAAGCAGGAGACTGTCAGCCCGGTTACCTGCTTAAACTGACGTGATAAATGTGCAACACTGCTATAGTTTAATAAGAATGAAATCTCTGTGAGAGTTAGGTCATTGTCGACGATCAACTCTTTTGCCCTTTCAATTTTATGACTGATAATAAAGTGTTCTATAGTCATACCTGTTCCTTTAGAAAAAATGTTAGCCAGGTAAGTATAATCGTAATTAATCCTCTCACAGATATAATTAGAGGTTTTTATTCTTGGTATTTCTGAAGTATAATGGACCATGTCGGTGATAATGTTCTTTATTCTTTCAATCAGGATACTTGTTTTATCTTCTATTAGTTCCAGGCCTGATGCTAAAAGGCCAAGCCTTAGCTGATCGCACTGCCTGGGTGTGGGATTTTTAAACATCTCCACCTCTCCAAGTTGGATTTTCTTATAGCTTAGGCCAATTTTTTCCATCTCTATTCTCACGGTGTTTATACACCGATTACTGACCATGTGTTTAATATGTAATACCATTAAGATCAATTTCTTTAATCGGTGGTGACAGAAAACAAAAATGCAGTTTTATCTTTTCTATGTTAATGACCTGGGTCACAATATTAATGATCGTGATCATGCATATCGATGATGCATATTGTCTGTATTTGTGTGAATTGTGCAACTGATTACAATGAATGTATAATTATCTTAGACATAAATAAGGCAACCTTTGAGGAGTGAAATATTTCACATTAAAATCATTGATGATGAAAAACAACGAAACATTGCAACAAGAAGTTGAGGATGCGATTAAATGGGAACCGTTATTACACGCGGCTGAAATTGGCGTTACCGTTAAAGAGGGTGTTGTAACTTTAACCGGCATAGTTGACAGTTATGCTAAGAAATCTGAAGCGGAGGACGCGGCGAAAAAAGTGGCAGGTGTAAAAGCGGTATTAGAGAGAATAGAGGTTAAATATCTCGGCTCTATTCACAAGGAAGACGAAGAGATTGCCAAAGAGGTACTAAATGCTTTGAAGTGGAACTGGCAGGTACCAGGAGAAAAGATTAAGGTCAAAGTTGAGGATGGTTGGATTACGCTATCAGGAACTATCAATTGGAACTACCAGAAAGATGCTGCGAAAAATGCGGTCAAAAATCTTTTATGCGTTAAAGGAGTGACCAATAATATTACCATTGAATCTGACATCCATGATGCCGTGGAAAAAAAGGAAATAGAGAGCGCGATCGGCAGGAATTGGTCAATCAACGACCAGAATATCCAAGTCAAAGTTTCGGGAAACCGCGTAACCTTAACCGGAACTGTAAACTCTATCTACCAGAAAGACGAAGCCCTACGCATGGCATGGAATGCTCCGGGAGTTTGGTTCGTAGACAATGAACTTGAGATCGAGTACGATTATTTATTGGTTGACTAATATACTGAACGGGAGTTAATGCTCCCGTTCGTTTTTTATGAGAAAATAGAAAATAATTGATCTCATCACAGGCCGTTCCCAGGTTTTGACGGCATGATTAATTTTTCATTTTTGAAAGCCTTTCCAGATCAAGTATAGTGATGGTGATCCCTTGCCGATCAATCAATTTTTCATCTTTAAAGTCAGATAAGGTTCTGCTCACCGTTTCGGTGGCCATACAAGCCATCGCTGCTAAATCTTCTCTTGTGATTGAAAATTGATCGTTTTTAGGGTTTTGCTGCTGATACAACCGAAGAATGGCTCCGGCCATTTTTTTTCTTACAGAATTGTAAGCCAACTGAAGTAGCTGTTCTTCCTTATCCTGGTTATCACTGGATAGCAAATGAATAAACTTTCTGGCAACATCTGGATATAAACTGAGAACCTTTTCCATCTCCTCAGTTGGAATCATACAGACTTTACTGTCTTCTATTGCTGTTGCGGTATCCGTATATGCGCTGTTACTCAACACCGCATTTATGCCGATATAATCCCCGGCGGCATACATACCAGTCATCAGTTCACGGCCATCCTGTGACAACTTGATGGTCTTTACTCTTCCCTCAATAACCAGGTACAAACCCCGGCCTAAGTCTGATTCATAATAAATGATTTGATTCTTTCTAAATTCACGGTTCCTGTGACCCTCTATGAGCTTGGCAAATTCAACCAGGCCATCTGTTTTGGAAATGAGTGCCTTAAATTCTTTAGATTTATTCTGTTGCTGAAGTTCGGTATATGCTTTTTTTCTAAGGCGTACGTCAATGGCATTGAGTAATTCCATATCGTCAAATGGTTTGGTCAAGTAGTCATCTGCTCCCATTTCCATTCCCTTTCGTAAATCACCGTGATCTGCTTTTGCCGTGAGAAAGATGAAGGGAATTGTAGATGTTTCTGCATGCTTATTTAGCATGTGCAGCACGCCATATCCGTCCAGTTCCGGCATCATGATGTCACACAGGATGATATCCGGCAATTGTTTCAATGCCATTTCAACACCAATTTTTCCATTATCGGCTTCATATACTTGGTAATTTGCCATTTCAAGGATCTCAACAACGTTTTCTCTTATGGGATCGTTGTCTTCAATAATCAGTACTTTCTTGTTCATGATTTTGGAAATGTAAGAATGAAAAGTGTGCCCTTGTTAATTTTGCTTCTAAAGTCTACTGTGCCCTTCATCAGGCTAGTATACCGGGAGAGAATACTCAAACCGAGTCCGTTGCCTGATATTTTCCCGGTATTATGGGCTCGAAAAAACGCTTCGAAAAGATGCTTTTGATCATCTATTGGTATTCCAATTCCGTTATCGCAAATCCTAATGGTGCAATTGTTCTCGTTGATTTTAGTGTAGAACTGTATCTCACTTTCAACCCCCGAGTATTTGATGGCATTATCAATGAGTATGACAAGACAGTTTTTTAACAGATTTTGATCCAGTTTAATGGTAACTTCTGGCCCCCTATGCTTGTATATTATTTTTTGCTGACCCTTCAATGCAATCTGCATTTCATCTGTAATTTCTAATGCCAGCTCTTGCAGGTTGAAATGACTGCATTTCGTCTGAACCATTCCACTGTCTAATTTTTCCAGAGAAAGAAAGTCGTTCAGGATCGCTGTCACATTCAATACAGCTTCTTTTATCTTGACCACATGCTTTCCTATATTTTGATTTTCGTAAGGAAGTGCGTGGCGTTCGATTAACGAAGCAGATAATTGGACCATGCTTAAAGGGGTTCGGAATTCGTGAGAAGCAATAGAGACAAACCTGCTTTTAAGTTTGCCAAGTTCTTTTTCTTTATCTAATGAAAGATTAAGTTCCTTTTGGGTTTGCTCCAGTATTCCCACAGTATCTTTTAAATGTTCCAGAGACAAACTCAGCTCTACTTTGGTTTGCTCCAGGATTCCCACGGTTTCTCTTAAAGAGAGCGTCCGCTCCTGTACCTGTTCTTCCAGCATCGAAGCATAATCCTGCAATTTAGATTCTGCTTCTTTTTCCCGACTCAAATCGTGAATAAAGCCAGCATAGATTACTCTCCCAGAATATTTTACCTCACTTACGCCAAGTCGGAATGGAAACTGGCTGCCGTTTTTTGTCAGTCCTATCAATTCTCTTCCTATTCCGATGATACTGGCTTCCCCTGTTTTCTTGTAACGGAAAAGGTAGCCATCATGATGCGCACGATCTGGTTGTGGCATCAACATGGAGATGTTCTTTCCTAAGACTTCCGCTTCGCTGTACTTAAAAAGTTTGCAGGCTGAGGGATTTATGGATTCAATAATTCCATACTCGTCTATGGTAATCAGACCGTCTATCGCATTATCGATAATCGCTTTAAGCAGAACAGCTTTTTCCATAATAATTGATTTACAGATTATCTCAATCTGTGCCATAAAGATACAATCTAAAGTCAGCATTACTTGAATAATGTTTTTCGATCTGTTGCCGGCGCTGATGATCAGCATCATGATCTCTCAGGGTTGCCATCATTTTCAGCTCTTGATCAATGCCTTACATTTAGCCTGCTTATGAAGGAATTATCAGAAGAATATCTATATAAGATCCATGCGTACTGGCAGGCTATAAATTACCTGTCTGCGGGTCAGATCTACTTACAATCGAATCCGCTATTAAAACGTCCATTAAGCCCTGATGACATCAAACCCCGATTACTTGGACACTGGGGTACGTCTCCAGGCCTGAATCTGCTCTATGTCCACCTCAACAGGCTGATCAAAGAAACTGATGCCGACCTGCTTTATGTCTGTGGTCCCGGCCATGGTGCCCCGGCAGTAGTCGCGCATACGTATCTGGAAGGGACTTATTCCGAGGTTTTTCCTGCAGTTAGCCAGGATGAAGCTGGGATGCTGAAACTATTCCGCCAGTTTTCCACACCCGGTGGCATCCCGAGCCATGTCAGTGCCCATACACCAGGCTCCATCCATGAAGGGGGTGAACTGGGGTATTCTTTGATGCATGCTTTTGGCGCGGTATTCGATCACCCCAATCTGTTGGCCGTCTGCGTAATCGGCGATGGTGAAGCCGAAACCGGACCGTTGGCAGCCAGTTGGAATTCGAAGGCTTTCCTGAACCCGGCAAGAGATGGCGCCGTGTTGCCCGTTTTACACCTGAACGGCTACAAGATATCAGGTCCTACTGTTTTTGCCCGGATGGATGACCAGGCCTTAAAAGAATTGTTCAGCGGATATGGATATGAGGTTTTCTTTGTAGAGGGAGATGACCCGATGCAGGTTCACCGCCAGATGGCCTCTACACTGGATGTGGTCTATCAGAAAATTATAAAAATACAGAAGGACGCCCGGGACCATGGAATCATCTATGACTTTAAATGGCCAATGATTATCCTTAGGACACCAAAAGGCTGGACAGGTCCCAAATCATGGAAAGGCGTACCTATAGAAGGGACTTTCAGGGCACATCAGGTGCCCCTGGCCGGAGTCAAAGAAGATCCCGAAAAATTAAAAATATTGGAAGACTGGATGCGCAGTTATGAACCAGAAAAATTATTTACCGCAGAAGGAAAACTGATCCCCGAACTGGCAGATCTGGCCCCAGCTGGCCACAAACGAATGAGTGCCTCGCCCTATGCAAATGGCGGGGAATTGTTAAAGGAATTGATACTCCCGGATTTTAAAGCATATGCCCTTGTCTTAAATGACCCTGCTGAACTGGAGGCAGAAAGTACACGCAATCTGGGCAAGTACCTCCGCGATGTCATCAGACTCAACGACCAGCACCATAACTTCCGTTTGTTCTGCCCTGACGAAACCAATTCCAATCGTCTCGAAGCCGTATTTGAGGCAACCGACAGGTGTTTTATGGAAAAAACCGTCCCCGGTGATGATAAGCTCTCCCCTTACGGACGTGTAATGGAAATTTTAAGTGAACATTTATGTGAAGGATGGCTGGAAGGGTACCTCTTAACCGGCAGGCACGGACTTTTTCCCTGCTATGAAGCCTTTGTAACGATAGTCGATTCCATGGTCAGTCAGCACGCTAAATGGCTGAAAACCGCTGCTGAACTTCCCTGGCGAAAACCGATTGCTTCATTGAACTATTTACTGACTTCACATGTATGGAGGCAGGATAACAATGGTTACAGCCACCAGGGACCTGGTTTTATTGATACGGTTGTCAATAAAAAAAGTACAGTGATCCGGATTTACTTCCCGCCTGATGCGAATACTTTGCTTGCTATCATGGACCACTGCCTGCGTAGCAAGACCTATGTGAATGTAGTCATAGCCGGGAAACAACCGGAGCTTCAGTGGTTAACTATGGATCAGGCGGGTGAACATTGCGCTCAGGGTGCATCTAATTGGGAATGGGCCGGTAATGAAAATGGTGCTTTTCCTGATGTTGTTTTAGGATGTGCGGGTGATGTTCCAACACTAGAAGCGATTGCCGCGGTTTCCATCTTAAAGGAACATCTCCCCGAACTTAAAGTCCGGCTGGTGAATGTGGTAGATTTAATGGCGCTCTCACCTGCGGCTTACCATACCCATGGCATGAGTAAGGAGCAGTTCAAACTGCTTTTTACAGATAGCGCACCAGTTATCTTTGCTTTCCATGGTTATGTACGTATCATTCATGACCTGGTTCACGGCAGGCCCGATCCTGCACGGTTTCATGTGCGTGGATTTATGGAAGAGGGAACGACGACGACTCCTTTTGACATGGTGGTGTTGAACAAGATGAGCCGCTATCATCTGGCTATGGAAGCAGTCAGAAGAGTGCCAGCGATGCAGAACCAGCTAAATGGCTTCGCCCGTTTTTGTGAAGGGAAACTCGCCGAACATAAAAAATATATCTGTGCCAACCTGGATGACATGCCTGAAATCACAA